>Ga0307378_10010734_pt1 | contig 11869 bp, 14 predicted proteins | sample UN1MG_FD_202238 | JGI IMG/M metagenome (GOLD analysis project Ga0307378, IMG submission 202238) | Soil microbial communities from Risofladan, Vaasa, Finland - UN-1 | ecosystem: Environmental > Terrestrial > Soil > Coastal area > Acid sulfate soil | place: Finland: Risofladan, Vaasa | collected...
TACAAGCGACATAAGTTATTGGCTCCGCTAAGAGTTAAAGAACGAAAATGAAAGTACACAGTACAAATATAAGCAGTCAAATATAGGGAGATAAAATGAGGAAACAATTAGGTCATGCGATTAAGCAATTCAACATACGAAAACACCCCAATATGCCGGTAGTTAAAATAGCACATAACGTTTGCAAAGACATTCTATTAACGATAGGGGCACGGCCAGCGGAAAGTGGAGGGATTCTCTTGGGGCCTGTTGGTACCAATGATGTAACAGATTTCTTTTTTGACAACGGAAGCAATTGCTCAGGATCAACTTATAGCCCGGATTGTGTGACTCTAAGGCAAAAAATGAAAGATGAATGGCTTCCTGCCGGTATTGACATGAAAGGTTTCGTACATTCGCATCCTGGATCCTTTGATCGTTTAAGCACCGGGGACTTAACTTACATAAACAGATTATTAGACATAAATGAAGACATGGCTTTCTTTGTTGCTCCAATAGTAATTCCACCAGAGTTTCGTCTGAGACCTTTAGTTGTCTTGCGAGATAAACCAAGGAAAGTGCAAGAAGCGAAGTTTGAATATTTCTAAAAGATTATTAGGACTAACTCTAAAACAAAATAACACAGTATTTTGAAAGGATTAAAAAATGAATTTTAACAGAATAGCCCCCACAATTGATGTTGAAGCAATGCAACAGTCACATGTAACGCTCATAGGCGGTGCCTATGGTTTAGCGAGAGACCTTGTCCATTCAGGGTTAGGTGCTGTGACGTTAGTTGATTTTGACCGGATTGATGCCAGCAATCCAGCTCGTCAGGACTTTTATTCTACAGACATGGGAAGGTATAAAGTCGAAGCAACTGCTGAAATATTACGCAAAATTAATCCGCAAGTAGAAGTTGAATATTACATGCATGATTATTGTGCATTGTCTCAACAGGAACATGACAATCTGTTTGCTCATACCGACTTGTTTGTCTTTGCTACAGATTTTTTTCCTGCACAAGCTCGCGGAAACATTGAAGCCTTGCGGTTAGGAATACCGGCAATCTGGATAGGCCTCTATAAAGGCGGAAGAGCCGGTGAGATTGTTTTTTATATACCCGGCAAGACCAGTGCATGTTTTCGTTGTATTTGCGGAAAGAGATATCATGCATTCCAAGGTGGCAAGGCTAACGTCCCAAGCACCGGTGGTACTATTCTTGATCTTCACTTAGTTGACGCCATCGTCGGTCAAATTGCTGTTGGAATATTGACAGACGGAGCAGACAATCGGATGGGCAAGCTTGTAGATCAACTTGGTAACCGCAGTTTCATGCAAGTTAAGATTGATCCTGACTATCGCCTCGGTGGCAAAGACATTTTCGGTCAGTACATGGGTAATCATCCGGCCAATTTTTCCTTCACAACCATTGCGCTGCCAATGGAGCGAGATGAAGACTGCCCCGATTGCTCTAAATATCAAGTTACTGACGAAGCTCTTGATGCTTAATAATTGAAAGGCAGAGATTACAATGAAGAAAATATTGAAGCAACATCTAATTACAAGTCAAAACGGCAGGGTGTTAAACAGGAACACTGAACGTTTGACCGACAATGGCCGCGGAAGGCTTAATTTAATCACTCGTAGCACTGCTATTTACTGTCCTAACTGTCAGCGTCCCGTGACTGACATAAATAAACTGCGAGGACGGTGCGATTACTGTAGGTCGCAAAGTTGCTGTGAAAATTGTGAAACAAGATGTCAGGTTTGCTCTCGCAGGCTCTGTGGTCGTTGCCGACGGGGATTTGTGGGCCAGTCAAGTACTGTTACAGTATGTCCAATTTGCTTAAACCATCTACGTCAACGTCAAGCATTTAATGACCGCCTGCTAATACAAAAAATCGGATCTCAGCGTCAAATTATGCACCAACGTGAGGTGGCAAGATTGCGTGCATTGCAATTACAAGCCGCCGGAATGAGGGCACGAAATAGAATACAAGTTGCTGGAATAAATTCACGAAACCAAATGCAAATTGCCAAAACACGAATGAATGGGAAACTCGCCCTGATTAGAGAGATTAATAGACTCAGAATTGCTTTGCTTAAAGAAAGGCGAAATTGTGGACAGCGTTTTTACAGAAGTTTTTGAGCAAGAAGGGTTTCGTAAGATAGGGTCATTAACCTATCGAATCCAGATTAATATCTGGTGGAATCCTGACTCTAAAGTACAGGTTTTACAGTTACCGCTTGGGTCAAAAGCGTTGCTCAAGGGCAGTAAATCTTACTTTATGAAATCAATTACCGAGCAGGGCGAAACCTGGGCCAGGGAAATTGGGCCTTTACAAAATTATCTTGAGGCACATTTCCCTGAGTTGCATATCAAATTTTCATATTTTAGAGACATTACTGATACACTTGCTGCAACGCAGATTCAACGGAAAATTGAATCTCAAGCACCGTCAATCGAAATGCCTACTATAGAGCAAATTGCAAAACTTCAAAAAAAGTTAGATAACATACGTCTTGAGCAACAGAGTTCTGACAATCTTCTATCTTTAGATTCAGATAATTCAGGTATGCTTGGCCCATACATAAGAAGCCAAACGAAAACAATACGAAAGGAAAAACAACTCCTCCAAGAACAAGTAAATGATAAAAAGCAAAAACTCCGCATGTTCAATAATCTTCAAAAAGAATACGAACGTAACAGTTCTGCGGCATGTTTTGTGTTCAGTATATGTTCCAACAGCCATGTTGTAACTTCGCCACATGAGTTTCGTGACGCCCTAATCAGCATCGTCAAGGAGATGGCCGACATGCACCGATATCAGGTAACTCAGAAGTTATGCGGTGGCCGCTTGAACATCCACGTAGTCGAATCTGATGAGCCGGTAATGGTATGGATTGAGGAGTGGCTTGGCGGAGGTCTCTCGCCCCGGCAAATTTCCAGGTTAAATGACGATTTTCGCTTGCTCCGCGAAGCTACTGAAAAACATACCATGGTTACACCGAATACTGATATAAGACTTGATGGTGCCGTCAAAGATGACCAAAAACTACTCGCTGCCTTCGCCGTTTCAACTTTAGTGACCCGTTTAGACCCGTCGGATGCCGCTGCAAATCTAAAAGACTTCACAAAAGACGCCATGCCGGCAAATGTCGGCCTGATAATGAAAAATGGCAATGTTACTGACACTCAGTTCGACCTACCCCTGGCAAAATGCAATCACACATACCTGTCGGGAACCACCGGTTCCGGCAAAAGTTATCTGGGCCGGGTAATCGTAGAAGAAGCTACCCGGTATGAAGACTTAAACATTCTTATTTTGGATCCCGCTAATCAGTCAGCCGGACTACTCGTACCAGAAGACAGAGAATCAATTTTATCTCTGTACCCTGATTTTGGAATGAAGCGGGAATCTGCGAGGGGCTTTGACTTCAAGTATTATGCGCCGGGCCTGTCAATTGGCAAACAGTTACCGAGAGACTTATCGTTGCTTGGAAAGGGGCGTACTATCCTCAGCTTAAAAGACCTTGATGACCGCCAGCGTTGTAAACTGTTTTATGATGTCGTGAACGCTGTCTTTGAAAACTATTCAAGTGAAGAATCTGCCACGCTGCGACTATTGATTGTTGTTGAGGAAGCTCAACGTTTTACAAAAAAACGTGTTGCTGAAGATGCGAAAGCTGCCGGTGAACAAGCGGAAAATGCCTTGGACCGAATAGTTCGCGAGGGTCGTAAATATGGTTGCTATGTAAACATCCAAAGCCAAAGTATAAAAGATTTTGCCAGGGATTCCGCCAGCATCAGACAAAATACAAATACCAAAATATTCTTACACAATTCGGACCGTGAAGTTGATTATGCCGCAGACTTCATCGGAAATGGCCGCCAGATCATCCAGCTAAAACCAGCTACCGCCATCATCTACAATTCCATCTGGGGAGCCGTAACGGTAAAGATTCGGCCGCCTTTATCCATGGTTTGGGACTTTAGTGCGGAGGGCACCCAAAGATTACTCACCTCTGAAGAGACGCCATTGGCGGTGCTCTCATCTGATGCAAAACAACTGCTAGCTATTGTCCGGCAACATTACAACGAAAACACAAGCGGACTAAATATATCCAATGCTGGCGAACTGCTTGGCGTGACCAGTAAACGCCAGCTTCAACAATTAGTGGATGAATTGGAACGCAAGCGCTTTGTAAAAACTCGTAAGCTTAGAGAGCGTGGAAATCCCAGAATCATTGAACCAATTTCGTCCAGAGGAGCGGACTAAATGGCGGACTTAATACGGACAAAATGTGGACGAATACAACGTCTGGTGAAATACATGTTTAATTCAGCAACGCTAACCTCCTATTGTAAAGGATGTTACAAAAGCTTATTTAGTCCATTTATCCGTAAAACCTGCGATTTAGTCCAAAATCCAATGGGGTACCATTCGGAAGTGGTTGCTTTTTCTAAGCCCTCTAATCTTGTCAGCAAGATGAAATATGAAACGAAAACCGAAAGGCAATTTCGATGAAAAAGATCAATACAGGAATTGACATCAATCAGATTAACATAACAAACTTGTCTCAAATTCAGGGACAGCCACATGTTATTAAAACAATCAAGCTTCATTTGGATGCATATTTTAACATTCGCGCCAATTATGAAAATTCCAACCTGGTATTTGGACCAGTCATTCTAACCGGACCCAGTGGAACGGGTAAAACTATGGTTGCCAAGGCTATACATGCTGAGTTAGGCAATTTACAACTTATTGAAAGTAATGGTGTTACTATAAATAAAAAATCAGAGCTGTTTTCAATACTCCTTAATGCTGACAGCAACACCACCGTCTTCATCGATGAAGCACAAGGCCTGAATTCAAAATCCCAATATCTGCTACTGACAGCTCTTTCTGAGAAAAAGCTATATGTGCCTGCCGGAATATCTTCGGCAAGCTCTCATATCATATCTCTTGAAAATTTTACACTAATTTTGTCGACGACTCATGAATATCAACTCCAAGATGCTTTAAGGAACAGAATGAGAATATATTGCCGGTTCGATTATTATTCTGTAGAGGATCTTATTGAAATAGTACGCCAGCGGACAGCCGCGTTAGGTTGGAAATATGAATCTGACGATGTTTTGAAAATGATTGCCAAAAGAGCAAAGAAGACACCGAGATTAGCACTCAATAGAAATCTTCAAACTTGCTGGCACGTCACTCAGAGTCATGAACGCGATTTAATTACAGTTGATGATGCCAAAGAAGCCTTCAGTTATCTTCAGATTGATGAGATTGGCTTGGATCAGTTGGATCGCTCATACTTGAATGTTTTATGTGAGTGTAGCAAAACATCTCTGGGAGTACTGAGTTCAAAAATATCACTGCCGGGTTTGACTATACAAAGAATCGTAGAGCCTTACCTACTCAAAGAGGGATTTATCGTTAAGGACAATTCCATCAGAATAATAACTCAAAAAGGCAGGGAGCATGTTATAGACACTTCTGACAAAATCGTGGAGGGGATCAAAAATGACCGCTAATATAGAACAACAATCTATATGCTCTGTAACCGAACTGGCCAAGAAACTGAGGCTATCCAGAGCTAGATTCTACCAATTGCAAAATACCGGTGTCTTTCCGCCGCCAGTATACTGCCTATATACCAAGCGTCCTTTTTACCCTATGGACTTACAGGAAAAATGTCTCAAAATTCGAAATACAGGCATCGGCCACAATGGTCGTCCAATTATATTCTACTCCAAAAAAAATAGTGGTTCAGCGAGACTTAAGGACTGCTTGGAGCAAAAAAACAAAGAGCTTTCTGACGCACTTGAGCAAATGGGTTTAAAGGTATCGATAGTAAAAATTAGAAAAGCGATTACCGTTCTTTATCCTAATGACTGGAAGAAGCTTGATATCGACGGCAAGGTGATAGCTGAAGTGTTCAGATACTTTCGAAATGGAGTGTAAAAGAGATGTCTAATTTGTGTAAAAATGTTGTCTTAAAGATGTTTAAAACTTGTCAAATAATAGTTCAGAAAAATGGAAAATCAAACAACAAAATCAGCTAAGGATAAGTGGCCTCAAAGGCCGGAGGTCTTTCCTGACCTGATGACACCTGTTGAGGCGGCGATGTTCTTACGCCTGGATCAAACGGATCACACTCCTGACAGTGCCTGCAGAACCCTGAACTACTGGCGGGACAAAGGTGAACTCAAGGCTACTAAATATGCCAGGCATGTATGGTATCGCCAGACCGAATTGGACCGATTTTTGGCTGTAAAAACGGAGGAGTAAAAAAATATGATTCTACTTGCGCTCACAGCGAACTTAATGTATACTCGCCAACTGGGTCAGTCGTCCGTGATGGCCTATGGCCCTTCTCGGGCCGGGAGGTTTTATCATGGCGACTGAAAAAGTTGGTATATACAGGAAATACCATGGAAAGATTCCCACAGATAAGTCGGGCCAGCTTTTGCCGAAGAGCGAATGGCCGAAGAAGCGGGCCTTTCGCTGGGCAGTTCGTTGGTTCGGATCTGATGGGAAGAGGTACAGCAAGAGCTTCAAGACAAGAAAGGAGGCACAACTATTCACAGAAAGCAAACAGTCCGATGTTCGAAACGACATGGCGGATCCGCCGCCAAGAATTGCTTTGGAGGACTTTGTGGCAGAGCATGAGAAGGTTATGGTTGGTCAAGTTGCACCTGCCACCCTATCTGACCAAATGCGTGCATTGAGGATGTTCATGGCACATGTGCCCAAAAACATACTGCTTCGGAATATCTTGCCGCGACAAGCTGAATCTTTTATCGCTGCTCGATTGGCATCTGGCGTGGAGGTAGGCACGGCAAACAAGGATATCCGTACACTTAAAAGAATCTTCAATCTTGCAATTGAACCAAGAGGTTACCTGCGTGTTGCGAGCAACCCCTTTGCAAAGATTAAGGAACGAAAGTTTGCCCCCAAGCCACCCAAATATGTCACCATAGAAGAATTTCAGGAAGTGTTCAAAGCGAGCCATAGATTGTGGTGGAAAGCCCTGTTAGCCTTGGCCTATACCAGCGGTGGCAGGAGAGACGAATTGTTGAATCTCACCTGGGCAGACATAGACTTCGATGCGCAAAATGTCGGATTCTTACCGAAGAAGGCTTCAAGATTCCTATTGGCCTGGGAACCTAAAGATCACGAAAGCAGGATAGTCCCTGTTCCCTCGAGAACCATTCAGTTGCTGGTAGACTTGCGAGCTGTAGCCGACGAACGGAGTCCTTACGTGTTCGTTTCCGGAGACCGCTTGGCTCACATATTGTGGCGGCGTTCCAAAGGTACTTGGAAGGATAACTATGAGTTGATAAACAATCTCACACGAGACCTTGAAGTCATTTACCACTGGGCTGAAATAGGGAGTTTCACTCTCCACGATTTGCGGCGATCTTGCATCACCAACTGGGCAAGTGTATTACCTATTCATGTAGTGCAGAAGCTTGCCGGTCACAGTGACATCAAGACTACTCAGCGATACTATCTCGCTGTAAGAAAATGTGATTTGGAAAAGGCCAGGCAGGTTCAATCAGAAATCCTGAGCAACGACCTGACTGACCCACTTTTGACCCACTCTGGCAAAAATGAGCGATTTTCGAGGACGAAGAGAAAGAGAGGCGTTGCGTAAATGCTTTGCATTAATGTCCTTGCAAAAACACGCCCGGCAGGATTCGAACCTGCGACCTACGGATTAGAAATCCGTTGCTCTATCCAACTGAGCTACGGGCGCTTTAATCATAAATCTCTTGATTTTAACGACTTCCTGCGTATATTGTCAACCATTCTTTTGTCTCCGAAGGGGGGTGTACCAAAACGTACCAATTTTTGACGCAGACCCCGGGCAGTTGAGATTCTTGCACGGTAGACTAAATCATCTGCCACTGCCAGGTAGAATTTGTGGGTGTGGCAAAACTTGAATGTTCTGCAAGGACCATCACATCATGCTCACTCATACCATTGGCGAACCACATGCTTATGGCTGTCCTCCGGAAATCATGGAACGTTCCCTTTTTGACACCCGCTTTTCTGGGAATGACATTAAACTGTCGTTTAAAGTTGTTTACCACCTTAAGCCGGGTTTCTGTCAGTGTCCACTCGCCCTTTGGCCGCACTACGTTCTGGATGTAGTCATAACTTGCTGTGGGGACAAAAACATAAGGATGCCTTTCCGGCTGTTGAGTCTGGTGATCTACGAGCATCTGAACGATTTTCTCTGTTATCCACCAGTTGGCTTACATCCGGCATTTCCATCCAAGTGAATAAGCCGCCACACAAAATGCCTTGCATTTATCGTTTCTGATCGCTTGATTTTTTACCTATATTTGATATACTTCGTTTATAGTAAAAAAGAAATATCTTATAACTTGGCAGTTATCACAGATATTTCAAGGCACCTGATCTTCTGAACCGAGGAATCCGGCGAAGAAACTGCAAAAAACACTAACCATGCTTGAGCAGGTTCTATGAGTGCTATATTTTCAGAAGAATTAGGACACATGTGTTGAACAACAAACGCGTACGTCTCGGCATTATTGGTTTGGGGAACTGGAGCAGGCAGATATTTCAAGCAGTCAGCCAGTTACCTGAAGCGAAGATTATTGGATGTTACTCTCGTTATCCGGAGACTAAGAAAGCTTTCGCCTCGGAGTATGACTGCGTGGCCTTTGAGCAATACGAATACATGGCGGAAGATCCAAAGATCGATGGGATTATCGTAATGAGCTCCAATGCAGCCCATGAGAGAGATGTAACGTTTGCCGCCTCAAGAGGAAAGCACATATTTGTTACCAAGCCGATTGCCACCACCATTGCGGCCGGAAAGAGGATGATCGCCGTTTGCCGGCAAAATGAAGTGGTCCTGGCTGTAGAACATCAAACCCGCCGTGAGCCGGCTTTGCGGAAACTGAAAGAGATTCTTGACTCCGGTGAATTGGGTACCGTTCGTTTGGTGGAAGCCAATTACTCGACTCCCAATGGATTGAAGATAAAAAAGGGAAACTGGCGATGGTCCGGGAATGAGTGCCCCGGGGGTGCATTGATTCAAATCGGAATCCACGTTATTGATACCCTGCAGTATCTTTTCGGTCCGGTCAGCCGGGTCTTCAGTTGGCAGGATAGCGGAGGTCTGAAGGTGGAGATATCAAGAGTTACTGCCACACTTCTGGACTTTGAATCGGGTCTGCGGGGCTATCTTGGTTCTTCCTATGTCTCCGGTTTTTCCCATTGGATAAAGGTTTACGGGACCGAAAAAAACGCCTTTTTCAGCGAATTGGGTGGCCTCATCTTGACAGAGGATTCCTGGGAAGAAGGAGAAGTTCGGAAAAATATCGCCCCCCCGGCCAATGTAACCCCGACGATTGTCGAGGAAATTGGGGAGTTTGTCCGGTGTATCAGGACGGGGGAGAGTCCGGAAATCGGAGGGCAGGCAGCATTGTACAACCTGGCTGTTGTTCTGGCTGCCGTGGAATCGGATAAGCTGGGAAGGCCGGTAGAAATCGCGCCCTTGCTGAAAGAGTCACAGGTCTGCTGATATGATGTATGAGTTTACGCAGATGAAGCTGATAGGGTCATTGATGTCGAAAGGACTGAATTTTGTTTTTAAGCATTTAACTGGGAAAAGTCGGATCATAACAACTGATGCATAAATAGAGAACAGGTCAAACAGCATTTATAAGGAGATCCATTAATGGAGAAAATAACTCGCAGATCTTTCATTAGGCAATCAACAAGAGTTGCCGCAGGCGTCAGCATTGCAGCAGCTCTTCCCTCATCGACCTTGGCCCGGCCGGCCGGGGCGAACAATGATATTCGTATCGCCGTCGTTGGCCTGGGCGGCCAAGGCAGATATCACGTAAAGACCTTCAACGCAATGAAGGGGGTGAGAGTTGTCGCCATCTGCGATCCTGATCGTCACCGTATGCAGGAAGCAGCGGAACTGCTCGGAGAACAGAAATTCGACAAGTATGTTGACTACCGCAAGCTCCTTGAAGACAAAGACATTGACGCCGTCAGCACCGCCTCATGCAACCACTGGCACGCGCCGGTAACCGTCTGGGGCTGTGACGCCGGAAAAGATGTCTATGTTGAGAAACCGGTTTGCCATACCGTATGGGAAGGCCAACAGATGATCAAGGCGGCAAGGAAGTACAACCGCATTGTTCAGTCCGGAATGCAGCTTCGTTCGGACATAGGGGTCGGCGAAGCATTCCAATGGTTGAATGAAGGCAATCTGGGCAAGATGCTCCTCTCAAGAGGTCTGTGTATCGAGAATCGCTCCAGCATAGGCAAGGTCGATAAGCCGACCTCGATCCCAAGCTACATCGACTATGACCTCTGGTGCGGCCCGGCTCCGAACGAACCATTGATGCGCAGGAGGCTGCATTTCGACTGGCACTGGATCTGGAACACCGGCAACGGCGACCTTGGCAACCAGGGAATCCACCAGATGGACATGTGCCGTCGGGCTATTGCCCAGGACAAACTTCCGCCGAGAGTCATCAGTGTGGGCGGACGTTTTGGCTGGAACGATGATGGCCAGACGGCCAATACCCAGCTTATATTCTTCGATTATAAACCTGTCCCGATCCTCTTCGAGGTGACGGGAATGCCCGAGAAGAAAGGAGTTCGCAGAAGGTCCCATTACAAGGGAATCAGATGCGGAAATGTCGTGCATTGTGAGGGTGGGTACTTCGCCTGCGGAGAATCGGGCGGTGGATGGGCTTATGACAATGACGGCAAGAAAATTAAGCAATTCTTCGCAGAAGGGGTGAAAAATCATCTGCATAACTTTATCGACGTCGTGCGCAGCCGTAAAATCAAGGACCTGAACGCGGACGTCAGGGATGGTCATATATCGAGCTCGCTTTGCCACCTGGGCAACATCTCGCACCGGCTTGGCAAGCCATCTTCTCCTGAGAACATTCATAATGAGCTCAAGAACCGCCATGATATGACGGACGCCTTCGAAAGGTTCCAGGCGCATCTCGACGCCAACGAAATTGATATCTCAAAAGAAAAAACGACGCTTGGACCCCTGTTAACATTGGATCCTGAAACCGAAAAATTCACCGGTCCGAGTGCCGGCGTTGCAAACAAGATGTTAACAAAGAAATACAGAAAAGGATTTGTTATAGAAGGCGCCGAAACATTAGGGTAACTACGAGAGGAAACATAAATGAAGAACAAAACATTCCAGATTAAATTACTGGTAACGCTGATATTGGCCTCGGCAGGCTGTGGTGCAGATATGGCTGACGAGAAGAAGTTGGCTGAGACGGGCAAGGACGGGTTCGTATCCATTTTCGACGGTAAGACGCTCAAGGGGTGGGAAGCACTGCCCGCAAAAACCGCGCCCGCGTGGACTGTCAAGGACGGCATGATTGTCGGTGACGGTGACAAGGGCCAGGGCTATCTAACCTTTGAGAACAGGGAGATAGCCGATCTGGAGATCAAACTCAGTTACCGTTTCGGCGGCGAAGGCAACAGCGGCATCAGCATTCGTGCACGCGAAGACGAGACGCACAAGCGGCTTTTTCAGTGCTACCACGCTGACTTCGGCCACGTTGGTATAGGTAAGAAGATTCTGGGCGCATGGGATTTCCATACACCAGGCCGCAAGGAGCATGCTTGTTTCCGCGGCGATCGTCTGATGATCGACGAAAAAGACAGGCCGATCCTGACAAAGATCAAGGACGCCGTGACCACCGAAGACATCAATAAAGGGGATTGGAACACGGTTCACGTAATAGCCAAAGGCAACAACTTCAAGTTCTTCATCAACGGCAAGCTTTCCTCAGAGTTCACAGAACATCTGCCCGCCGAAAAATGCTTCGACAAGGGAATGA
>Ga0307378_10010736_pt1 | contig 11869 bp, 11 predicted proteins | sample UN1MG_FD_202238 | JGI IMG/M metagenome (GOLD analysis project Ga0307378, IMG submission 202238) | Soil microbial communities from Risofladan, Vaasa, Finland - UN-1 | ecosystem: Environmental > Terrestrial > Soil > Coastal area > Acid sulfate soil | place: Finland: Risofladan, Vaasa | collected...
GTGTAGGTAGTAAAACTGCGAACTGTGTATTAGTTTATGCCTTTAAAGTGCCTGCTATTCCAGTGGATACACACGTACACCGCATAAGCAACAGATTAGGGTGGGTAAAAACCAAGAAACCTCTACAAACAGAAAAAGTATTAAGAGATACAGTTCCTAAGGATTTTTGGTTAAAATTGAATAGATTATTTGTAAGATTCGGACAACAAATATGTATACCAATCAGACCAAAATGCGAAATTTGCGCTCTTACTGATGTTTGTCCAAAAGATTTTTCAATGGAGATCGCAATGAGAAGTAAAAAGAAGAAATAATTGATCCTAAGGAAATATTTAATGAATTTAAGCAATAGTTCTTACTTATAAATTATATTATGTAGCAATTATTAAAGAAAATTTAAGACACAAATCTAATTTTCTTCTTCCGCGTATAAAATAAGTAACCAAATAGGATTCCTCCTGCTAAACCAAATAGATGTGCCCAATAATTAATGCCTGGAGTAAATGAATAAGCAATAAAAAATACGATATAAAATAGAGCAAAAAACAAGAGTGGTTGATAATCTGTTGCAATCATTACGAATGCAACACCTAATAAGCCGAAAATAGCTCCTGAAGCACCTAAGCTAATTGCATCAAAAGGAAGTAGTAGTAATGAAAATACATTACCAATTAATCCCGAGACAAAATAAATTATTAAATATTGAACTTTTGAGATAACAGTATTATTTTCTACTGTTGCCCCAAAAAATAAGAGTGCAAGCATATTGGAGAATAGATGTATTGGATCTGCGTGAAAAAACATGGATGTAAACAATCTCCAGATCTCGTGGTTCTCTATTATATTTCTATTAATTTGAACAAAAATAAGGAGAATTTCATTAGGAGCAGCTAAGTTAAATAGGAAAAAAATCAAAATATTAATAAATAAAAGAGTTAATGTTATTCTTGCATCCTTTAAATTCTCAATATCTAGAATCATCATATGAATCGAAGCGTAATGGAACAGTTAAGATTTATTATAACAAAGTATAATAATTTGTTTTTATATTATTTTTTTAATATAAATAATTGGGACAAATTTTGGACAGAACCGATAGAATTAAAGATAGACTGAAATTAAAGAAGAAACGTTTGTTAGATTCTTTAATTTTAAATGAAATCTTAAAAGATAAAAGATTAATTAAAGCTTTTATGGATGTACCTCTAGAAAAGTTCATTCCAGAAAAATTTATCAGTATAGTTAAACTGTATGAAGATGTACCAAATTTATTCTATTATGATGAGCAAAATCCTAATAATTATAGAACAATTTCTGCTCCTCACATGATAACAATCATGCTTCAAGGACTCTCATTAACAGAGAATGATGATTTATTAATATTGGGAGCTAAAAGTGGATATATCGCAGCTTTAGCACATAAATTAGCACCTAAGGGAGAAATTATAATTCTTGAAGCAAATTCTGAAATCGCTAAATTTACCTCTGAAAACCTAAAGAGATTAAATTTAGATGATAATATTTCAATTATTGTAAAAAATCCTCTTAATGGGATGCCAGAGTTAAGCCCTTGGCAAAAAATATTAGTAACTGGAGCAATTGAACAATCGAAAATAAATTCTTTGTTAAATCAATTAGATGAAAACGGAGGAGTTTTATTTGCACCTATTGGACATGATTTTATACAAATGTACACTCAAATCTTAAGACAAAATAATGAATTCTTTGGTAAAAAACAACTTCAAGTTAAGTTTTCCCCTTTAATTACTCAAGTGGAATTGGATGAATTAGAATTAATAACGGATCTTGATGATTATGGGACCATAGATGAATCTACTAAAGTAAATAAAAATATAAATCAAAATCCAAATAAAATTAACATTAAATATACTTCAAATATACTTGAGGAGTTAGGATCTGAATCAAGTTTTAAAATTGAATCAATTGATAAGGAACAACAAAAATTAGTAATTAGTTCTTTAATGAGCATTGAATTAATTATAAAAAATTTGAAGAAAGAAGATAATATTGACGAATGCTTCAATTACGTGGAACAAATTGAAACTAAGCTAGAAGATCTAAAAAAATATAAGAAATTGTTTCAAATTAAGATAAAAAGAATGCAAAATATATTAAATCAGATTAGATCCTATAATATCGTAAGAAACGAATTAGAGAAACACGATTTTTCAGATTCAGAGATAATAGATAAAAAAATTGAAATAATTAACGAACAAATTGAACAGTTAAACTACTTTTTAGAAATTCTCAAAGATGATATCCATCGGGTTAAGACCTTATATTAGATAATCCAATTATTATTTTTAATTTTGCTTAATGGTTAAGGAAATTCAAAACTGCTTTCATAAAATCAGGTAAGTCACTTGGCATACGCGAAGTAATCAAATTATGATCTATCACAACTGGAGAATCTTCGAATAGAGCACCAGCATTTATCATATCATCTTTTATTGCAAAATAACTAGTTGCTTTACGATCCTTAACTATTTTTGCAGAAATTAAAACCCAGCCGGCATGACAAATAGCACCTACTAATTTTCCTTGATCATTGATTTTCGAGACGAACTCAAGTATTTCTTTTTCTCTTCTAAGATAATCAGGATTTTTTGTACCTCCAGGAATTATTACGCCACTATAATCATTAGGATTTGCTTCTCTTATTAATTTATCTGGTTTGATTGGATATCCGTACTTTCCTTTAATTTCTCTCTTATATAAACTAATTAATTCGGTTTCATACCCTGCTTCTATCAGTCTAATTCGTGGGTAATGCAGTTCAAGATCTTCATAGCCATCTGTTGCCAAAAATGCTATTTTAATTTAGATTCACCTCTTTCATATATTAAATATTAAAAATAATTAATATTCCAATATAAGCTACTATAATCCCCATAATTATAAATATATAATTATATGGTGGAGAAATTAGGCGATATGGAGTTTTTTTTTTGTATAACTCGTAATCAGCTCCAAATTTAGGTGAAAGTATATATTTTTCTTCTAGTAAGCATAAGATTTCTGTCAAGAAAATTAATATTGGAGACCAGATTACAGCTATAAAAGAATCTAATATAAATGTAATACCCAAATATATTAAAATCCATGATAAATATTGGGGATGCCGTACAATCTCATAAACACCCTTTTTTATTAATTTTAGACTATCTCCCTCATTAGTTTCAAGTTTTAAAGATTTTTTTGCTAATGATTGAATTTTGATTCCTAAAATGATAATGATTATACCTATTAAAATAAACCATAGCCAATATTGATGAAAATAACTAATATTCTCAATAAAGAGCAATCGAAAAAAACTTGAATTTGTGATTGGGATAAGAACTATACAAATAGTCCAAATAAAGGGAAATAATTTATTATATAATTTCCTAAATTTAGTGTAAATAGTTTTTTGTTTTAAAACAATAAACCAATAGGCAAGAATGTTTATTGGAAATATAATAATTAAAATTAATACTATAATCAGCATGCTATCTTCTAATTTGATTTATAGCTTTAAAAATCTAAATTGCGTTACATAATTATCTATATATAAAATAATTTGTTTTTGTCAGCTTGTTAGATTAAGCAAGATAATTTAGTATTTTCCGTATTTATTTACTGAAGTTATGAAAGTCCTCACACTTTTAAGTGGTATCTTTTGAAAAATAACAGTGCTTGGACCTATAATAAAATGTCTATTTTCTTTTAAGATATTCATTAATTCTTTTACATGAAATTCAATTTGCTTTTGGTCTCCAAAGGGAAGGATATGACTAACGTCCCCAAATCCAATTATCACAAATTCCGGGAAATTATCATTAATATATTGTGGATCTGCACCTCCCTCCCAACCTTGTAATCCTCTAAAACCTGCACTTTGAAATGAAGAAATTAATTCTGTGGGATTACCATCAGTATGAATAATAGGGATCAATTTTGCATCTAAAATTATTGAGAGAATCTCTTTATAGTGAGGTAAAAAGTCTTGATTCCATCTTTCTTTAGATATCATAGAGCGACCTTTAAAAGCAACATCATCTAGTAATGCGATTACTTTCCCTTTACCTTCAGTTGCGTTAATCAAACCTTCAATATTTATTTTAGCTAATTCAGCATAAAATTCTATTAATCTTTTATAGAGTATTGTATTTTTTCGAAAATTTCTACTAAAAATAGGCATCCCCATACTTCTCCAGACTCTATCAAAAATGCCATCGACAATTAATATGGGAAATATTAAGGGGGCCAATTTTTCATAAAAATTAATAGATTTTGTAATATAATTATTATTATCAATTAACTCTAAATTTGCCCATAAATCTTCCAAAATTTCAATTGAATCTATAAATCCTCCTTCATAATAATCTGACTTTCTTTTTACTGATTGTCCATCTTCTTTAATTTTAATAATATTTCCTTCTTTATCTTGAACTTTAATCGCTCTAAACTTATAACTTAATGGAAATTGGGCAAAAATTGATTCGAACCCTAAAACATGAGGTATATCAAAATACAAGTTGTTAAATAATTTTCCTTGATAACCTTTCATAATTTCATGTTTATAATTGGAAATAAATCCCTCAGTTATATATTGAACATGAGTGGGAATTTTATCTAAAATTTTGCGTTTTGTATCGTCAAAAACAGCAAGATATCGCTCACGAGCATTCATAAATAATAATTTTTTAATATTTTTCTATAAATTAATTCTAATTGAAATAAATTAAATTTAATTCTTAATTTAACAATATAATATAAAACTCGAGGTAATCATGATGGAAGAGGAAGAATCAAATTTAAGTAAAGAAGAGCAGGAATTATTCTACGAAGTTTTATTTAAAAGAATAATGGATATAATGAAAAAACCAGAAATGGAACATGATCCTTTTGGTGAAATGATAAATAGACTTTCAGTGTTATCTGGAATTTTTAGTTTTAGAGCTATGATTTCCTTAATTCCTGAAATAATTGCTGCTGCTGTGAGATATGGAATGATGATTGAACAAGCATATGAAGAAGAACGGTTGGATTTAGAAGAAGATATACAAGGATTTGAAGAAGAAGAAGGAAAAAAGAATCGTATTTCACGAATTCAAGATGATGTTGATAAGCTAAATATATATCTATAAAAATTTTTTGTTTGCTTTTTTTAATAAAACTATTCTATCAAAATAGCTATAAAAAAATAAAAAAAATAAAATGGTTTTTAGATATTTTTAAAAAATTAATCGTACTTGCTTTTGAATCCTTTTAATTTCACCATTACTTCATCATAAAGTGAACCAACAATAACTTTCTCTCCAAGATCTTTTAATTCCTTAGCGTATGCTAAGATTTGATGAAGAACTGGTCCTGGTGGTAATGCATCTCTCCTCCTTTCTATCATATTTCCAAAAACCTCGCATGTGGGAGCTCGATCAATAGCCTTATATAAATCAATAAATAAATCGTGTATTTTTCCAGCTTGGGAGTCTGCTACATGAGCTTTTGGAGTTTCTGTTCCAGCTGGAGGTATTTCTGAGATGCTTGATGATTCTCCTGCACCCCTTCCTTCAACAATAACAACAGGTTCTGATCGAGGGTAATCACCCGCACCAGAGCAATTATAGTTAATACTCACTGAAGAACCTCCTTTTATCTCAGCAACTTTTACATGTAATTCTGAAAGATCTCCCACTTGCACTACTTCATGAGTTGCTCCAGCGGGAGGTGTAAATTCAGTTAAACTAAAGCCAGTAGGAATAATATCTTTAACAAGGACATTTTCTAATTCTACTTCTCCTTTGTTTTGGACTCTTACTCCAATGCTAAATTCTCCTTCAGCAAGTGCTGGTTTAACACTTTTAAGGGTTTTTAATTTACGTTTAACATATCTAACTTTTAATTCTGGTTCTTCATCTGGTTCTCTTATAAAACTTTTGCCTTCTACGGGACTATTAATCTCTATTTTAACAGGAGTCATATATTTCGTTTCAGTAGGAGGTCTTGGATTTCTTGCTAAAAGAGGATATGAAATTTCCATCTTTTTCCCCGGTAGAAATTCATTTCTTAGATTGAATAATTCTACGTAAATTTGATGTTTTTTAGAAAAATCTTGATCACTCGGATCTATTAGTATTTTTTGAACGAATTCTTCCCTTGAACTTATTTCAATATCAGCTAATAAGATTTTTATTTCTTTAACTAAAGGAGGAATAAAATCAGGAGGAAGTTCATCTGATAAGAAAAACTTTTCAATTGGAGAGGAACCATCATTTACAATGGTATTTGAGATGGTCATGTTAGTATTTGCATATGCATCTACTTCAGGGGGATTAATAGTTTTATCAATAGTTGCACTTAAAACTTCATAAATAGTAGATTCTTTTATAATTTCACCAATAACTCTTGGGATCACCACAAATAACGGTGTAAATCCAATTTCAGAACTCAATCCTGGTACATCTTTAGCTTCAACTTGAAATTTAAAATCCCAAGACTCGTCGGGATTTAAAACTCTATCGGGTGTTTGAGAAACTACGGTTTCAACTCCGGTTATTATTGTCTGTGATACTTTTACATCTTCGAGCTTCACTTGGAATCCTGATTCATTAATAAATTCAACATTACAATCCCATATACCTGGTTGAGAGCCTTCGTCTCTATCAATTCCGCTCATTGAATCTGTTAACCCTCTAACCTGAGGATTCATCATTGTTAATTTACAATTATTAATTAGATAATTAACAGTCAAAGCTCCAAGTTCTTGGCTAGTTAATTCTTTTATATTTACAGTAAAGAAAATCTCAAGCTCAGCTTTATTATTTGCGTTTAGAGAGGTTAATTCCCAAGCAAGTATTCGCTTTCCACCTTCTTCCTTTAAATTAGCATCACCATTACTAGGTTTCCTCATTTCAATTTCTTGAATAAATGCTGGCATGTCCCTTTTAACTTTGATATCTAAGATAGGTAAGTTTAGAGGATTTGTTAATATGAGTTTTAAACTAGATTTATTATCTGTTTTATAAAGAAAGGCGTTATTTACTTTATCAGGATCTGATTTATCCGTATCAAATATTTCCTGAACCTTTAAAGAAGAATCTTTAAGTTCTCTAATTTCATATTCTTTTTTAAAATCTTGTGCGGGATTTAATGTTCCTACTGTAAGTTCCTTTGATTCCAATGAGGTATTTATATTTTCTTTAACGTTGCACATTAAATTCCATAATCTACTTCTTTGTGTTGGATTTTTTATAAGCAGTGTTCCATTACCTGAAATTTCTTTGAGACTTTGTGAACCATCAAGAACAATATGTTCGCGGTCGGTTATGTCTATCACTACTAGGTTTTCTGACATTAGATAATCTTCTCTTGTTTGTATGATTTAAATTTAGAAAAATTTTATACAAAATTTGTTATCAAAATTTACTAAATAATAAAATTATGCTAATTTAAAGTTATTTACATAGAAAGATATTTTATATATGAATTTTAAATGATAATAAGTCATTATGAATCAAAATAATAATTAAATTAATTTAAAATACTGTGGTTAACGACAAATTTTGGCAAGTTGTTAAAAAATTTAATACTCTAATGAAATATGCAATTGAAGGGCCGAATTGCATATCTGTTTGTCATGGTGATTGTTGTTCAATCAAGATCGATGTTCCCAAAATTCTAGCAAAAGAATATATAAAACAAGGATATGCAATTAAAGATGATTTCATTAGAGGTGATATTTTTAGTTTTAAATTAAGATTTGATGATGCGAAGGGAAAGTGTTTCCTATATAACAAAGAAATTAATGGATGTATAGTTCATAGTTCAGGAATAAAACCTCCACAATGTTGGATTTACCCTACTAATTTTTCTAATCCCACTCATGAGGAGATCAGTTGTAAAAAAGCAGAGGGATGGAAAATAATAAATACTGAAAAAGCTAAGGAGGCAGAAGAATTATTACAATATTATGTCTTTCTATGCGAACTTGAAGCAAAAAAAGAAGCTAGATTAATTAATACTAGATTAGATAATAGTTTATGTGAAAATAATTTAAAAAATTTATTAAAATATACACCTCCAAGTCACTTATCTGGCTTTAAGGATACTTGGGAATGTATTTCAATTTTACCCGCCCAAGGACTGACATTACAAGTGAAAAAATTGTGTGAAAAATCAAATAACAAATGTGACTATATTTTAAATAACAATTTCTTAGAATGTCCGTCAATATGTGAAAATATATCAAAGAAATTAGTTGAATTTTTACAACAAAAATTAGTTAATTATGTAAAAAAGAATCCTGATTCTGAGGGAGAATATCCTTTTTTCAAATTATTTGAATTCAACAAAAATGAAGAAAGAGATTTTTAGTATATTTCAAACATTTTTGTCGGCATTCAACTTCCTGCTCTCTTCAAATTTTCCTTTATATATTTTCTGCGTAATACATCAGCTTAAATAATATTTGGATAAATATTGAAATAACATATAAATAATACATATGAATCAGTCTCAATAATAAAAAATTGTGTGTGTTTATGTCGTTAGGAGATAAAAATTTAAATGAATTAGCAAAAAATGTTTTTAGTGAGAAGTATGATTTTGTCAACGGGCCTTTAAAATATAAAGGAAAGTCTGGAAAGGCTTGGACTTTTGATGCCCTTGTAAAAAATAACCTTAATACCTTTGGTATATTCATTCGAGACTGGAAAAGAGAAATTTCAATCACACAATTACGACAACTTCACAAAGCATGTATTGATACTAATATACAAGGTGGGATTATGATTTGTAATGTTGTTACAGATTTTTCTCGAGAATATAGTTCGCAATTTGGAATTCAACTTCTTTCAAGAGGACATCTTATCTCAACATTGCGAAGAAGAAGATTCGAAAACGATTTTTAAGAATACAAATTATCTCTTATCTTGTTTAATTAATTACTTTGTTTAAATATACTTTCTTTAAATAATATTTGAGATGTTATTGAGATTTTCAAATTAAAATCTCTAGATTTTTTAGAATTTATAAAAATATAGAAATCTACTTATCAAAAATTTATAAATTAACAAGATAGAATATTATTATATTACTACAAATAAGAAATTCAAGCGATTAAATTTTGATATATATATATCAATTTAAAGAAGGATTAGAAGGTTTTGAGGAACTGGAAGTTCAGGAAAACGTTCCGTTATTTGAATTATTAGATTCAGATAAAATTTTATTATTTGTAGATATGAATAACCAAAAGGTTTGGATTTGGGAAGGAAAAAACACAAATACTCGCATGAAATTTATTTCCGCGCAAGCATCACCTCATATAAGGGATAAATATGATACAACTTTTACTATTAGTTCCGTAGATGAAAAAGATGAAACTGCTGCGTTTAAAATAATGGTTGGTCTTTTATAAGTTAATTTTTTATTTTCGATTAGTATTAGTATATATATTAATCAAAAGTATCGATTTTTAATATTTAATTAATAGATTTGATTAAAATATAATTGTATAACTATGGAGTTATTTAAGGAAATAATTGGTATTAGAGATAGGAAAAATAGACCGTATGGTAAGATTTCTTCAAAAGGAAAATATGATGAGATGTTAAATAAAGCAAAAAAGATCGCAAATGAGCTCGCGAGAGAAGAAGGAGTAATTGGGATAACACTTTGCGGAGGTCTTAGTAGAGGATATGCTGATGAATTATCTGAAATTGATCTGAATGTTTATCTAGAAAATGAGGTTTATAATGATTGGATTATGGGTATCGGCCCTATTCCTCAGAATGATGCTTTATGGAAGGGTAATTATATAGATGTTGAGTTTATTTCATTTGAAAATGAAATTAAAGAAAATTGGGATTTAACTAAGAAGTGGGATGCATCCTATAACGTAATGCTATTTGACCCAGAAAAAAAGATCGAAGTTTTATTTAATGATAAAGATGTTTTTACTTCCATAGAAAAATTTCAATGCCTTTCAGAATATTTTGAAAAATGTGTATATATTGGGAACTTAGTTATATTACAATGGATTAATAGAGGAGATCCTCTAGCAGCTAATCAATTGATAAATAGTGCAATATCGGGCTTAATTGGTTTGACTTTTTTAGCTAACGATGAATATCCTCCATATGAAAAATGGGCTTTAAATTATTCCTACTCTCTTAAATGGTTACCTAAAGATTGGAAGAGAAGAATTTCTGAAATCATTCTTACAGAAGAAATTTCATTTAAAGAAGTTGAAAGAAGACGTGATTTATTTGTTAAATTGTATAAGGATTGCTGGGAGAAAATTGTTGGTAATGAATTAAGGAATTTAGAATTTATTGATATTATAACTTTGCAGGAATTGCAATTTATCGTAGGTAATTCGCCTGTTTCTATTGAAAAATTTGCAGAGAGCTTTGATATAAAACACTTATCGTATGAACCAATATATAAATTTTCAAATATTATTATACGAGATGGAAAGAAATATATTTCTTTTGATAGAGAAAAATTTATTAAAGAAAAAAACGCAAATTTACCCGACATATTAGAGTGGAGTAAACCTTTACTTAACAAGTTAAAAATAAAATAAGAGTAGCACATAAAATTGAAGCCGAAGAAAGATAAACCTGAAGAGGAATACGTATTTGAGTTTTATGAGGAGGATTATACTGAATCTTTAGAAGAAGAAGCGTCAGAAGTTATAGAAAAATATAATGAAATCAATTTTAAAGAAGATTTAAATGAGGAACAGCTTAATATCATCAATAATATTAAAGGACCAAATTTAGTTATAGCAGGGGCGGGAAGTGGAAAAACAAGGACAATAACATATTCAGTTGCTAAACTATTATTATCAGGAGTAAGACCAAACCAAATCATGCTTGTAACTTTTACTAATAAAGCAGCAAATGAAATGGTCAAGCGTGTTGAAACCCTTTTAGGAAAGCGTCCAAAGGGAATTTGGGGTGGAACATTTCATTCAATAGCAAATCGTTTTATTCGAAGATATGCTAAAATGTTAGGTTTAAAAGCAAATTATATCATAATGGATGAAACTGATGCACGAGCGTTGATGAAACTCTCAATCGAAAAAGCAAATGTGCAAGAAATCGAAGAGCGATTCCCTACTTCTAGGATAACAAAAGATATCTTATCATTTTCTATTAATTGTAATAAATCAATTAGAGATGTTATTCTTTGGAAGTATTCTCAATTTGAAAGTGAAAAAGTCATCAAAAAGTTAGAAGAAGTCTTTAAGATTTATCGAGAGAAGAAAGCGCAAGATAATTTAGTTGATTTCGACGATTTATTGATATATTGGAATCAATTATTGGATGAAAGAGTGGTTGCTCAACTAATTGCGAAGAATATAAAATATGTTCTTGTTGATGAATACCAAGATACTAACTACATACAAGATGAAATTATATATAAAATCGTAAACCAGAATCCAGATCAAAATATTATTGCAGTAGGAGATGATGCTCAAAGTATATATGCGTTTAGAGGAGCAAACTTTCAAAATATCCTCAATTTTGAGAAAAGATTTAATAATTGCAAAAGATATACAATAACTTATAATTATCGCAGTATACCTGAGATATTAAATTTAGCTAATAATTCAATACAACATAATGAAAAACAATTTAAAAAATCCATGCGCTCTACACGTCTCAAGGGTGTTTTACCATACCAAGTAAATTTAGGGGACGATGTAGATCAAGCAAGATTTATTACCACCCAGATTTTAAAATTACGCTCAGATGGTTATGATTTAGAAGAAATAGCAATATTAGTTAGAGCAGGTTCTCATACTCTAAGAATCGAACTTGAATTAAGAGCAAAAAACATACCTTATGAAGTTCGA
>Ga0307378_10010739_pt1 | contig 11867 bp, 6 predicted proteins | sample UN1MG_FD_202238 | JGI IMG/M metagenome (GOLD analysis project Ga0307378, IMG submission 202238) | Soil microbial communities from Risofladan, Vaasa, Finland - UN-1 | ecosystem: Environmental > Terrestrial > Soil > Coastal area > Acid sulfate soil | place: Finland: Risofladan, Vaasa | collected...
CGTACCTCTCCTGGCAACGCTCCGGGAAACAGCGACCACCGCATCACGATATCCAAGCTAGCGTCATTTTCCCGGCATGCCCAGTGGGCCTCCGAAAAAAATCACAGCCTCGCCGTGTGCCGTCCGCTGGCTACGGCACACGGCGTGTGCCTGCTACTCCGCAAATGCGGAAGCTATTCTTCGGCCGATCCTCGCTGCGCGTCGCCGCGTTTGCAGTCCGCGCCCCGTCTTGCCATAATGGGCGGTCGTCATGGGCGAGCGGCAACTTCGCCGATCAACCTACTGGTCTGTCCATCTCGACTTCGTACGTTGGGTGCCACTGCTGGCTTGCCCAGCAGTGCCGGAAGCACGGTTGGACAAGCCAACCGTGGCACCCGTAGACTCAACTCGGACCGACCACTACTCTAGTCCAACAGACCCCGGTTGGGAAGCAGCCATGAGATTGGCGAAACTTGTTCGGATCGGCGTGCTCGGCTGGCTCCTGTTGGCCGCTTCTTCGGCGCGTGCCGGCGATTGGCCCATGTATCGGGCCGACGCGGCACGAAGCGGCTACTCGCCCGAGCCCCTTCCCGCCCGGCTGGAGCTGCGCTGGGTGCATCGCGGCCGGGCGCCGTGTCCGGCCTGGCCCACGTCGGCGCGAATCACGTTCGATTTCGTCCACCATCCGATCCTCGTGGGCGACACGGTCGTCGTCGGCAGCACGGCGGACGACAGCGTGGTGGCCCTCGACGCGGCCACCGGCCGGCCGCGATGGACGTTCTTCACCGGCGGCCCGGTCCGGTTCGCCCCGGCGGCCTGGCGCGACCGGGTGTTCGTGGCCGGCGACGATGGGTGGCTCTACGCCCTCTCACTCGACGACGGAAGCCTGCTCTGGAGGCACCGCGGAGGTCCCAACGCGAGAATGTGCCTGGGCAACGGGCGGATGATCTCGCGATGGCCGGCCCGCGGCGGCCCGGTGGTGCTCGACGACACCGTCTACTACGCGGCGGGCATCTGGCCCAGCGACGGCGTCTACCTGCACGCCCTCCAGGCCGCGACCGGCGACGTGCTCTGGACCAACGACCGCACGGGCCGCCTCCAGATGGCGCAGCCGCATGGCGGGGCAAACGCCCTCAGCGGCGTGGCGCCGCAGGGCTACCTGGTGGCCACGGAGAAGCGCCTGTTCGTGCCCACCGGACGTGCCGTGCCCGCGGCGTTTCGCCGCGCGGACGGCGAGCTGGACTACTACCGCTTGCAGCAGAACGGGTCGATGGGCGGCGCCCGGGCCCTGGTTGCCGACCGATTCGTCGTCAACGCCGGGTGCTTCCTGGAGCGCGAGACGGGCGATCTCGCCGCGCGAGCCGGCCGCGGCGTGTTCAGCGCCCTGCCGGACGGAGTGCTGCGGTTTACCGGGAGCACGCTCTCGGCGTCCCGCTGGGGCGACATCGAAACGCACGACCGCAAAGGCAACCCCGTGCAGTATCGGGGCCTTCAAGAATACGCCGAGGTAGACCTGGGCGACGACCCGGAGGCGGTTCGCCGGGCCCAGCGCGCCCTGGAAAGCCTGCCGGCGCTCGGAAGCCTCTTCCGAACCGGCGTTCTCTTCAAGGAAGCCGATGCCGACGTCGCCCGGCAGACGGGCCTGGAACGGACCCTGGCCCAAGCAAGACCGGACGTCGAGCGGCTGGGAGCCGACGTGAGTCCGTTCATGGCCACCGCCTACCAGCGCACCGACGAAGTCATCGCCGCCGGGCGCGAAGCGGTCTGCGGCACACGGGGCTCCGTCGCCGTCGTCGATCTCGCCTCCAAGCGGCTGCGATGGTCTCACGAGGTCGAGGGAGACGCCGCGGGCCTGGCCGCCGCGGGCGGGGTCCTCCTGGTCGCGACGACCAGCGGCGCGCTCTATTGCTTCGCGGAACCGTCGCCGGCCACGCCATCGCAAGCCGAAACGGTCTCCGCGGCGGGCGCGACAACGGCCGGGCCAACCGCGGACGTCGATTTCGCCCGGGCTGCGGAGGAAATCCTCGATAAGAGCGGCGTGTCGGAAGGCATGTGCCTGGACCTCGGCTGCGGCGACGGGCAACTCGCCGCGGAGCTGGTCCGTCGCAGCCGGCTCCACGTGGTCGGAATCGAAGCAGACCCCGCCAAGGTCGCGCGGGCACGGCGCACCCTGGCCGACGCGGGCCTCTACGGCAGCCGCGTAACCATCCACCACGGCAATCCGGCCGACTCCGGCTACCCGCGCAACTTCGCCGACCTGATTGTCTCCTCGCAACAGCTTGCGGAGCCTTCGACGGAGATCGAGCGGGAAGAGGTCCGCAGGATGCAGCGTCCCTGCGGTGGCGTGGTGTGTCTCGGGCCGTTGGGGAAGCTTGAGGTCGGGCGACGCGGTCCGCTGGAGGGCGCCGGCCAGTGGACCCACCAGAATTCCGACGCTGCCAACACCCTCTGCTCGGCGGACGAGCTGGTCCGCGGTCCGCTGGAGGCTTGCTGGTATCGCGACGGCGTCATCGAGATCCCGGACCGCCACGCCCAGGGGCCCGCTCCGCTTTTCAACCGCGGGTTTCTGGTCGTCGAGGGAGTCCACGGCGTCTGTGCCCTGGACGCTTACAACGGCCGCACCCGGTGGGTCTATCCGATCCCGGACATCCTCGCCGATTGGGACGGTGTGCATCACGACGTGGGCGTGGGCGACACGGGCAGCAATTTCTGCCTCAGCGACGACGCCGTGTTCGTGCGGACCGGCCCGCGGTGTTTGAAGATCGACCTGGCCACCGGCACGAAGCTCGCCGAGCTGGAAACGCCGGTCGACGCCGCGTCGGCCAATCGCGACTGGGGCTACGTCGCCCATGCCGGCGGCGTCCTGTACGGGTCGGTGTTGAACCGCGAGCACACGGTCAGCCCGCGGTACGGGAACATCCGCCTGCGGACCGAGTCGGTGTTGTTCTTCGCCATCGACGCGGTCACCGGGGACGTCAAGTGGCGGTACCAGCCCGAGCACTCGATTCGCAACAACGCGATTGCGGTCGCCGACGGCCGGGTCTACCTGATCGATCGGGCGATTGCGCCGGCCGATCGCATCACCGAGCCGAAACCGGACGGGAAGCATCGCCCGGCGCTCGAGCCCGGGGAGCACCCCGGGGGGACGCTCATCGCCCTGGATGGGCGGAGCGGGGCGGTGGTGTGGCGAAACGACGAAGAGATCTTCGGGACTCAGTTGGCGGTCAGCTCCGAGCACGACGTGGTGTTGATGTACTACCAGGCCGTCAAGCACGGGTTTTTCAAGCTCCCCTCCGAGATCGGCGGGCGCATGGCCGCGTTCGACGCGGGGACCGGCGCGCGGCGGTGGGATCGGGCGGCCGAGTACAAGACGCGGCCGCTGGTCAACGGCGACGTGATCTACGCGGAGGGCGGGGCCTGGAACCTCGAGAGCGGCGAGCCCGTCCCCTGGAAGTTCGAGCGTTCGTACGGGTGCGGACAGATCGCGGGCAGCCGTCACCTGATGCTGTTCCGATCCGCCACGCTCGGCTACCTCGATCTGACGCGCGACGTGGGGACCGAGAATTTCGGGGGAATGCGGACGAGCTGTTGGTTCAACGCGATTCCGGCCGGCGGGCTCGTGCTCGTGCCCGACGGCTCGGCCAAGTGTGCGTGCAGCTATCAGACGCAGGCCTGGCTCGCCCTGCAACCGCGCCAATGACCCGCCGGGGCGACTTCATGGTGCATTTAACTGAGATCGTTATAGCCCAGTTGGAAATGGGTGCCACTGCCGGCTTGTCCGGCAGTGCTTTTGGTGCGGATTTGCAGGCGGTGCATTTAACTGAGATCGTTATAGCCCAGTTGGAAATGGGTGCCACTGCCGGCTTGTCCGGCAGTGATTTTTGTGCGAATTCGTACAGCACTGCTGGGCAAGCCGGCAGTGGCACCCAAGTCGCCGAGGAGCTGCTTCTTCAACGGGCTGTTGAAGCGTAGATATTTCGGTCCCTGTGCTTTCCGGAGCAATCACCATGCGAATAGCCGCTGCTTGGATGATGTTCGCCTCTTGGGCGATTGCGCTTGGCCATGCGCTGCCCTCGGCGGCGGGAGAGACCCCCGCGGCGGAGGCCGTGTTCTATGTCTCCCCGGGCGGCAACGACCAGTGGTCGGGAAAGCTGCCCGAGCCGAACGCCGACCGAACCGACGGCCCGTTTGCGTCGATCGATCGGGCGCATCAGGCCGTGCGCGAGCTTCGCCGAGCCGGCGGAGCACCGGTGCCCATCACGGTCCGCATTGGCGGCGTGCATCGCCTTAAGGGGCCGATCGTCATCACGCCGGAAGAGTCGGGCACGGCCGAATGCCCCACCACGTACACGGCCTATCCGGGCGAAAAGCCGGTGTTCTCAGGCGGTCGAGTAATCGCCAGTTGGCAGAAGGACGACGGGCCGCTGTGGCGGGCCGAGCTGCCGCAGGTCAAGGCCGGCGAGTGGTACTTCCGGCAACTCTTCGTCGACGGCCGCCGGGCGACCCGGGCGCGGGCCCCGAACGACGGCTACTTCCGCGTCACGGGCCTCGTCGACGAGCCGCCCGGCGTCGCGTGGAACGTGGGCGTCGACAAGTTCCGATTCCAGAAGGGCGATATCCGACCGTGGGAAGACCTTGGGAACGTGGAAGTCGTCGTGTTCCACTCGTGGAATACGTCCCGCGTGCGGATCGCGTCGGTCGACGAAAAGGAGGGTGTCGTCACGTTCACCGGCCCCACGATCTTCCGCCCTCTCGCATGGGACCCCGACCAGCGCTACTACGTGGAGAACGCACGGGAGCTGCTCGACGAGCCGGGGGAGTGGTACCTCGACGGCCCCTCCGGCACGCTTCTCTACTGGCCCCTGCCCGGCGAAGACCTGACAAGGGCCGAGGTCGTCGCCCCGGTGCTGAGCGAGCTCGTCCGCTTCGAGGGTAGCGCGGACGAGGGCCGCTTCGTCGACCACGTCCACCTGACCGGGCTTTCGCTAGAGCATGCCGACTGGACCTTGGGGCCCAAGGGCTACGGCGACCCGCAAGCGGCGGTCACCATCCCCGCCGCCGTGATGGCCGACGGCGCTCGCCACTGCCGCCTCCAGCGCTGCGAAGTCGCCCGGGTCGGCGGCTACGGGATCTGGTTCCGCCGCGGGTGCAAGGACAACCGGATCGTCGAGAACCACGTCCACGACCTGGGCGCAGGCGGCGTGCGGATCGGGGAGCCCAAGATGGCCGCAACCGACGTCGCCGAGTCGAGCCGCAATCTCATCTCGAGCAACTACCTCCACGACGGCGGCCACGTCTACCCGGCCGGCGTCGGCTTCTGGCTGGCCCAGAGCAGCGACAATACGATCTCGCACAACGAGATCCACAGCTTCAACTACTCGGGCATGTCGATCGGCTGGAACTGGAACGACGCGCCCACCCGAACCCTGCGAAACACGATCGAGTACAACCACGTCCACCACGTGGTTCGCGGCATTCTCAGCGACGCGGGCGGGATCTACACGCTGGGAACGCAGACCGGCACGGTGATCCGCAACAACGTGTTTCACGACGTCTGGCCGTACATGGGCCGGCCCGCCATGGCCTGGGGCATCTACTTCGACGCGGGCAGCAACGGCCTGGTGGCCGAGAACAACGTCGTCTACCACACGTTGACCGGCGGGATCATGAACACCGGCACTCCCGGCAAGGTGATCCGCAACAACATTTTCGCCCAGAGCGCCCAGCACGCCGCGTGGCGATACACCTGGCAGAAGGAGCCCTCGTCCGTATGCGAGCGGAACATCTTCTATCTTACCCAGGGCGAGCTGTTCCACGACGACGCCGGCAAAAGCGACTTCCGCTCGAAGTGGGACCACAACCTCTACTGGCGGACCGACGGCGAGCCCCTCTTGTTCTACGGCGACGAGTTCGACGCCTGGCAAGCCAAGGGGATGGACCGGCACGGCCTGGTCGCCGATCCCCGGTTCGTCGACGCGGCCCGGTTCGACTTCCGGCTCCAGGCGGATTCGCCCGCGCTCGAGCTGGGCTTCCGGCCGATCGACACGAGCACCGTCGGTTTGCAGGGTCCGCCGGATTGGGTGGCATTGCCCCAACAGGCAACGTTCCCGCCGACCGAGTTGCCGCCTCCGCCCCCGCCGCCGGAGCCGGTGCCCGTCGAGGACACTTTTGAGGAGACGCCGGCCGGGGAGGCGCCGCGTCTGGCGACCGTCTACCTCGACGGCTCCGGCGACGCGCTCGAGGTGACCGACGAGATGGCCGCGGCCGGAAATCGCTGCCTGAAGTTCGTCGACGCCCCGAACTTGCAGCACGTCTTCAATCCCCACATGTTCTACACGCCCCATTTCCGCGAGGGTTGGGCGACGTTGCGCTTCGACCTCCGCCGCGAAGAGGGCGCCGTGGTCGCCCACGAGTGGCGCGACGGCTCGCAGCCCTATCGCGTCGGACCGTCGATCCGCATCGAGCCGGATGGAAGGCTCCTGGCCGGCGGCAAACACCTGCTGGACGTCCCGGCCGGGACCTGGTTTCAGGTGGAGATTGTCTGCCGGCTGGGGAAGCAGGCCGACGGCACGTACGACCTGAAGGTCACGCTGCCCGGCGAGCAGCCGCGGGAGTTCAAGGGGCTGGCTTGCGCGGGTGAACAGTTCAAGGGTCTCGAATGGCTCGGCTTCGTCAGCCTGGCGGCCGCAAAGACGGTCTTCTATCTGGACAACGTCGCGTTGAGCGGTTCGGAGGAGAGCGACCACTGATCGCGGGCCGTTCGGTCGTCCGAGCGGCAGGTCGGCCGGCTGTGCCCGTGCTTTGAGTGAGAACTCCGGCCAGAGAAAGACTGCGGAGGCCCAACCCCGGAGTTGATGCCATGAAACGATTGCCGCAAGCCCCCGATTGCCGGCCTCGCGTGCGGCGGGGCGAAAGCCGCTTGCATCGGCGTACGGACGATGTAGACTGATCAACCGGGCGGCCGTTTCGCGGCTGCCTTGCGTGCGTCTGGAGGTTCCCTGTTGTTCCCGTGTTTTGTGAGGAGGTGTGAGACGATGCGAAACGCAATGCTCTGTCTGATGGTCGCGTCGATGCTGGCGGTTCCGGCATGGGCGCAAGATGCCTCGCGGGAAGGAGCGCCGCAGAACGTCATCCTCTTCGGCTGGGACGGAGCCCAGCGCGAGCACGTCCATCAGTGCCTGGAGCGGGGCGAGCTGCCCACGCTCAAGAAGCTGAGCGAGGAGGGCGCGTTGGTGGCCGTGGACGTCGTGACCGGCGCCACCGACACCAAGGCCGGATGGAGTCAGATCCTCACGGGTTACAACCCCGAGGTGACCGGCGTATACAGCAACGGCCGGTTCCGGGACATCCCCGAGGGGCTGAGTATCTTCGAGCGGCTCAAGAAGCACTTCGGCCCGGAGGACTTCGTCTGCGTCGCCGCCATCGGCAAGTCGGGCCATTGCGGCGAGATCCGGGAGCCGTTCAAAAAGCGCCTGGACGAGGTGGAGCGGGGAGCAGAGGCCAAGCAGACCGCCCGGAAGAAAAAAGAGTCCAAGCAGCCGGGGGCCGGCAAGCAGAAGACGGGAAATGTCGTGGAGGAAGACGGCGTCAAGTACCTGGTCTTCGAGGGCTCGCCCTACTACACGATGCACAAAAGCTGCGACGTGTGGGACTACGGTCTGAAGGAGGACGAGAAAGTCGGCACGCGAGCCCTGGAGTTGCTCGAAAAGTACAAGAACAAGCCGTTCTTCTTCTTCGTCCATTTCGCCGAAGTCGACCACAGCGGCCATCAGCACGGGGAGAACTCCAAGGAGTACAACGACGCGTTGATCTCCAACGACACGTGGACGGGCAAGATCGTGGAGAAGCTCAAGGAGCTGGGCCTGTACGACAAGACGCTCGTCTACGTCACGGCCGACCACGGCTTCAACGAGGACGGCACGGGCCACAGCTACGCGCCGTTCGTGTTCCTGGGGACCAACGACCCGAAGGTCAAGCGGGACGGCATGCGCCAGGACGTCGCGCCCACGATCCTCGCCCGGTTCGGCCTCGACCCGAGCAAGAACGAGCCCGCCCTGGACGGCGAGCCGCTGACCGAGCCGGCAACCAAACCGGTCTTGAAGGCGCCGGAAGAGAAGCCCGGCCAGAAGGCCCCCGCCCGCAAGAGGAAGCAGCGGGCCGCCGCGAAGAAGGCCGCCTAGGAAGCCGCACGACCTCGACCGCGTGGAAAACGAGGGGCATGATTCCGGCGGCCGTCCCATTTCCCATGGCACACGGCGATCCGCTTCCGCCTTCGCCGGATGGAATGCCTGGACGGCCCGCCGGTTTCCAGCTCGCCCGGTTCGCTTCCGTGAGATGGGGCGGTCCTCATCGGTCCGCCCCGGCCTTGAAACTCCTTGCAAGGGGGCACCGCAGCGTGGAGACTATAGCAGGGTTTCTCTGAGCAGTCGCAATGGGGAGGTGGTCCGATGAAAGTAGGGTGGCTGTTTCCGGCTTGCCTGGCGTGCGTCGTGGCCGGTTCGACGATCGTTGGTATCGGGGGAGCGCCGGCCGAGCAGCGCCGGCCGAACGTCATTTTCATCCTCCTGGACGACCAGGGCTGGGGCGACGCCGCGTCGCTCGGTCATCCCTACATGAAGACGCCGAACATCGACCGGCTGGTCGGCGAAGGCACCCGGTTCACGCAGTTCTACACGAGCAATCCCGTCTGCTCGCCCAGCCGGACGGCGTTCATGACCGGCCACTTTCCCGCGCGACACGGTATCCACCAGCATTTGGCGACCCGCGAGCAGAACGCCCAGCGGGCCATGCCCGACTGGCTCGATCCCGACGCGACCACGGTCTGCGACCTCGTCCACGAGGCCGGCTACGCCACCGCCCACTTCGGCAAATGGCACCTGGGCAGCGGCCCGGGGGCCCCCGACCCCGGTGCCTACGGCATCGACGTCCACCGGACGGTCAACTCCAACGGGCCCGGCTGGGAGGAGGTGCAGAAGGACCCCTACTTCCGCGCCAAGTCGACGGGCTTGTTCGTCGACGAGGCCATCCGCTTCATCCGGGCTCAGAAGGGCCGGCCGTTCTACGTCAACCTCTGGACGCTCGTGCCGCACGCCAAGCTCAACCCGACGCCGGAGGAGCTCGCCGTCTATGAGGACCTCCGGGTCGATGCCGCCGATTTCCCGAGCTGGATGCGCGGCTACGTCCGCGACGCCCCGAATCCCGCCGAGCAGATGAAGATCTTCTGCGCCTCGATGACGGGACTGGACCGGGCGATCGGAAGGCTCCTCGACTTCCTCGACGCCGAAGGACTGGCCGGCAACACGGCCGTCTTCTTCTCCAGCGACAACGGACCCGAGGATTATCTCATCCGCAACGCGTCGAACGCGGGCATGGGTTATCCGGGTCCGTTGCGGGCAAGGAAGCGGAGCCTCTATGAAGGCGGCGTCCGCACGCCTCTGATCGTGCGTTGGCCGGGGAAAGTGGAGTCGGGGCGCGTCGACGAGACGTCGGTCTTGACCGCCGTCGACTTCCTGCCGACGGTCTGCAAGCTGGCAGGGGTCGAACTGCCCGACGTTCGGCCCGACGGCGAGGACGCCGGCGACGTCCTGCTCGCCGGGCCGCGCCCGCGATCCAAGCCCCTCTACTGGGAATGGCGGGGCGGCGTGGCCGGCAACCCGGACTATCGTCCGCCCCGGCTGGCCGTGCGCGACGGCCGGTGGAAGCTGTTCTGCGACTTCGACGGCAGCGACGTCCGGCTCTACGATATCCCGGCGGATCCCGAGGAGCGAACGAACGTGGCCGACCGGAACGCCGAGGTCGTCGAGCGGCTGAAGGGCCAGCTCCTGGCGTGGAAGGAAACGCTTCCGGAAGGCCCGGTTCAGGAGGGACCGCGCAGCCGGGCAAAGGAGCGTTAGGCGGTTGGCCCCCGTTGCGGAGCTTCCGCCTCCGGGCGCGCAAAACCGCAACCCTATGGCAAGGTCCTCGAACATGACGAACGCACTGAAGCTTGCACGGACGCTCTCCGCGTTGGTCGCCCTGGCGGCGGCTAGCGGTTCGGCAGCGGCCGCCGAAACGGCCCCCCCACCGAACGTGCTGTTCGTCTTCGCCGACCAGTGGCGGGCCGACGCGATGGGCTATACGGGCGACCCGAACGTGAAGACGCCGAACCTCGATCGGCTCGCGGACCAGGCGCTCAACTTCACCCACGCCGTCTCGGGCTGCCCGGTCTGCTGCCCTTATCGGGCGTCGCTGATGACGGGCCGCCGGCCGCTCTCCCACGGCGTGTTCCTCAACGACGTCCAACTACCCGACGAAGCGGTGACGATCGCCGAGGCGGTCGCCGCCCAGGGGTACCAGACGGCCTACGTCGGCAAGTGGCACCTCGACGGCCACGGCCGCTCGTCGTACATCCCGCCCGAGCGACGCCAAGGCTTCGAGTACTTCAAGGCCCTCGAGTGCACGCACAACTACAACCGATCGTTCTACTACCAGGGCGACGACCCGGCGAAGCGGCAGTGGGAGGCGTACGACGCGCTGGCCCAAACGGAAGACGTGATCGCGTACGTGCGGCGGCAGGCCCGCGGCGACCGGCCCTTCCTGCTCGTGCTCTCGTGGGGCCCGCCGCACAATCCGTACGAGACGGCCCCGGAGCGATTCCGGGCGATGTATGAGCCGGGCGACGTGCGACTTCGCCCCAACGTGCCGCCGGAGCAGGCCGAGGTGGCCAAGCGAGAGCTGGCCGGCTACTACGCCCATTGCACGGCCCTGGACGAGTGCGTGGGCAAGCTGTGGCAGGCGCTCGGCGAGCTGGGGATCGAGCGCGACACGATCTTCGTGTTCACCTCCGATCACGGCGACATGCTCCACTCCCACGGTGAAGTCCGCAAGCAGAGGCCGTGGGACGAGTCGATCCGCGTGCCGCTTCTCGTCCGCTACCCCCGGCGGCTGGGCGAATCGGGCAAGAAGCTCGACGCCGTGATCAACACCGAGGACTTGATGCCGACGTTGCTCGGGCTGGCGGGCGTGCCGGTGCCGCCGTCGGTGGAGGGAAAGGACTACAGCCGCTACATGCAGGGCGGCGAGGACCCGTCGGACGGGGCCACCCTGATCACCTGCCCCGCGCCGTTCGGCGAGTGGACGCGCGCTTTGGGCGGACGCGAGATCCGCGGCGTCCGCACCCACCGGCACACCTACGTGCGCACGCTCGCAGGCCCTTGGCTGCTTTACGATAACCAGAACGATCCCTGCCAGCTCGACAACCTGATCGACAAGCCGCAGCACGCCGAGTTGCAGGCGGAGCTCGACGCCCTGCTGCGCCGCAAGCTTCGCGAGACCGGCGACGCGTTTCTGCCCGGGGCGGCCTACGTCGAGAAGTGGGGCTATCCGGTCAACAAGAACGGCACGGTGCCGTACGCGCGGTGAGCAATTGGCAGTTGGGGTCAGTGGCAATTGGGGTCAGAGCGCACTTTGTCATTAGCGGGCGATAACCGACAAGCCTAATGACAAAGTGCGCTCTGACCCCGCTCCCCGCTCCCGGCCGATCGGTTTCTCGATCGCGCCCGGCGCGAGCCCTGGTCGATCTGAACGGGGCGCGGGCAGGCGACGACGCGTGGGTGCAAGTAAGGATCGGCCGAGAAACAAATTCCCGACTTCCGTAGCAGGCACACGCCGTGTGGGCTGCTAAGAACGTACGGAAAGCACGGCCATGAATCCGCGGGAAGCGTGTGCCATTTCTGTTCCCCTAACCGCGAAGCGGTTTCACAGCACAGCCCAGGGTTGCGAAGCTACCCTGGGTTGGCGGGCACCGAGTGCCCCCCAACCCCAACGGGGTTGCACCCCGCGTAACCCTCGAGCGGGCGCTGTGCAACCCCTTCGGGGTTGATGGGCGACGTCGGAACCGGGACCCAGGG
>Ga0307378_10010740_pt1 | contig 11864 bp, 15 predicted proteins | sample UN1MG_FD_202238 | JGI IMG/M metagenome (GOLD analysis project Ga0307378, IMG submission 202238) | Soil microbial communities from Risofladan, Vaasa, Finland - UN-1 | ecosystem: Environmental > Terrestrial > Soil > Coastal area > Acid sulfate soil | place: Finland: Risofladan, Vaasa | collected...
GTGGAATGCCCCCAACCACTTCAACACAATTGTTCCTATATGGTTGTTTGGATGGGACGACAAACTAGGGACAGTACATCCAAACACGGTGAGCCAAACCGTAAAAATTATCCCCTACGAGAAAGCGATAGTTCACTACATTCAACCACATGGACCGTGGATCGGGAAGACTAAGTGGCTTAACCCATGGACTTTAAATGACTATAGTAGAAGGCAGCTTATGGGGGACTGGGTTGCCGTGGCAAATAAACCTGACCCCACATTCTTCCGCCAATGCTACCGTGACAACCTTAAACTGGTGTTAGGCTCCGTAAAGAAGTTTTTGCCATATTTTAAGAAGCCTGTAGTGATTACCGCTGACCATGGTGAGATGTTGGGAGAGAAGGGATTATATCTTCATGGTGCTGTTAAGAAAGAGGAGGAACATCTACCCTATCCGGCGTGGGCGCTAGATTTTCTGAAAAAAGTGCCCTGGTTTGTGGTTGATTAGTAGTAAAGGGTGCTCCAATACCACTTATTTTGTGCGAACCACTCTATTGTGTTATGTAATCCTTGCTCAAACCCTATTTTTGGGCTCCATTTCAGTCCGTAGGTGAATTTTGTGGCGTCCAGAGCGTATCTTTCGTCATCTTTAAGCCTTTTGCCCTTATATCCGTCAAATAAGTGACGTTTTTCTGTATAATCCAGTATTTTTTCGGCTATTTCTGACACTGTGAGGTAAATATCAGGCGGAATGTGATATATTTCACCTATTTTTCCTTTCTCTGAGAGCAAATCTAAGGCACTGCACGTATCTTTTACGTATATCCAACCCCTTATACTATTACCTTCGTAGAGGGTGAAATGGGTGTCTGTGAGGCATTTTGAGATGAGTTTGGAGATAAGTTTCTCAGGGTTCTGATATTCCCCGAACATGTTCATTGAGTTTCCGCAATTAATGACACACCCTTCTCGTTCAACAAATAGATTTCCAGAGGGTGTTGACACACACCACACTTGTCCCTCATATAACTCCGTAGATATGTGTCTCCCTTCAACCGATCCATCATTAGCTGTTTTGGACATTCTTATAATATAGGATTTTGATTTTTTTGTTTTTTTGGGATTCCATGTTTCTCTTTCAGCAATTCGTGGACTGTATCCTAATTTTAATGCAAGTTCAATCATATCTTCAACTAGTTTTGGTGATTTTGTATAATAAACATCTGTTCCATATTGAGTAACAACACCATCCCCTTTAATTAAAGCATTGTAGAGAAATATTAGTTTTGAGGGAGAATATTGAAGAAGAATGTTAGGTATGTGTTTGTTTTGTGCCCCCAACCCAGATAAAGCCAAAAGTTTTTTTAATAAAACTGAACTACACCCAACACCATTTCTTTTTGTAAAATTAATAAAGTTAACACCAAATTCTTTTATTAACCCTTCTATTTCTCTTTTATTTTCGGTATTTTTATTTCCAATTTCTATGCCTCCCCCACTTGGGCTACCTTCACTTATATACCACCCAAACAACGATAATAATGAAGTGGTCTTTACAAACTGTTTAATAGGTTTTGTATTACGGTGAAGATTTTCAAAATCAACAAATTGTGATAAATCAATTTGTTCATCATCTATCCCCTGCCAAACCGCTGTTTTTGGTAAATGATATCTCTCGTATTTAGTTATGTTAAGAAACTCTGAGGCTGTTTTTATTTGATAGTTTCTTGCTTGTCTACCTAAAAACGAATCGTTGTTTCTAGGTTTGCATATTATTCTATGGTTTGGTGTAACAAAAAGATTTATTGTACCTGTCTTAAACTTTATCATGTCACCTAAATAAGAATAAATATAAATATTGTTTATTGGTTCTAGTTTTAAATTGTTTCCATCGCGAACAAAAACCATGTCTCCAACTTTTAGTTCATTATATGTTTTTAATCCATTTTCTGTTATTGCTCTTGTTTTTTTATCATAGCATCGGGCTACTATGATTGGCAACCCGTAACTGTGGTGGTAGGCGTTGCAGTACATTTCGGCTGCTGCCTTGCTCGCGGAGTACGGGTTGCGTGGAGCCAATGCGTCGTCTTCTCGGCAGAACCGTTCAGGTACATCTCCAAATACCTCATCAGTTGACATGTGGATTAGTAGTGGCGGGTTCTCTATGTGTCTGAGGACTTCTAGTAACGCGAATGTTCCACATACGTTGGTGTCTAGAAATTCTTCAGGATAAGTGAAACTGCGATCTACGTGTGTTGAGGCTGCTAAGTGAAATATTTTCTCTACCTTGTATTTGTTCAGTGTCTCTGATAGGAGTAGAACGTTTTTGATGTCTCCCGCTATGAACTTGTAGTTAGGGTTATCCAGTAAGTCGTCTGTTGAGTGAGGGTTAACGGCGTATGTGTGACGCGAGTAGTTTATGACAGTCTTATCTGGGTACTTATCTAGTAAGTATCTTACGAGGTTGTTTCCTAGGAACCCTGTTCCGCCAGTGATTAGAATACTCAACTTCTTTCCTCCATCTTAGCCGTGATGATGTCTCTATACGGTTTATGGTAGTTCACTGGATTCTCTAACGGTTTCTCTCTCCACTCTAAGATAAGTGAGTCTGTCAGGGATTTCATCATATGGGGTATACGTTTGGTTGTAACTATTGTATCGGGGGCAGTATATGTAGCGGTGTTAAAGAGAGTTATCCACTCCACTATGCCACTTAGAACAACGTTCTGCTGGTAACCCTCATGAATCTCCCCGCCTCGTAGATACCCTTTCTTGGTGAATACGAGGAGATAATCTTTTTCGTTGTACCTGAAAACCAGTGTAGAGCCACGGCTGTCATGGTGTTCCTCTAGGAACCTTAAATCTTCATCCACACACTATTACAGGCGCATCCACTATTTATTAGTTTTTATCAACTCCTCTATCTTATCAAGGTCAATATAACGTCTAACAGCCTCATCCATATTACCGTCAATATCAGGGTGAACATAGGTTCCCTCATCCCTGTTCTTCGTTCTACGTCTCTCCATAACCGGGTCTATGTCAACCACCAACCCCATATACTGGTGGTGCTCCACGTTGTACCCCCAGTGCGGGGTTATTAAACCGAAGTCCGCTATGAACTTATGTCCCTTCTCCCGTGCCTTAAGACAAAAAGAGGTGTCATCCGTCATAGCGGTTCCGAATGGCACAAAGAACTTCACCTCGTCAAGCAACTCACGTTTCACCAGGAAACAACCACAGGCCACCGCATCCATCCACAGACGTTTACCGAACATCTCAAGGGGAAACAGCCCCTCCCGTCCTGGCAGGGCTAGGTGACGCATCTTTCCTCCATGTAGGAAGAAACTTGTGAAGCCTATTCTCTCTTTTTTGTCCTTATCATATTGTCGAAACATATATACTCCGGCGGCGCCGGACGCCCCCAACCGTAACCCGTTGTAAAGTCTCGCAATGCTGACAGGGGGATTAAAGTTGTCGGCGTCGTTAAAGAACACCATATCGGGTTTACTCCACTGAACCATAAGGTTCCGACACTGAACAACGTTACGCACATGAGGCAACTCTCCTCCAAGCACCTGCTTCACATACTTAACCTTAATTCTCCGGTACTCGTCCCCATATGTTTCCTTAAACTCTTTAAGAGCCTCATAGGTTCCGTCGTTGCCCGCCGCCGCGAAGTATATGCTAGTTAAGTCTTTGGGCCAATCATATTGTATGACGTGGGTTAGGTATTTGCCTAGGAACTGCATGGCGTTGTATATTGGTGTGCAGACGGCTACTGGCTCCGGCTCTATTGGGGGTAGTTCTCGTTCCTCTACGTAGAGTTGGCGGAGATAATCTAGTGTGGCGACGCCCATAGGTTAACCGTACCATATGATGCTTTTAAGAGTTACTTCTTCTTTCTGCTTTCACGCCATGTGCTGCCGCAGATTGCCACTGCCTGTTTCTTGTCCTCATATTCTCCGCCTATGGCGTCCATGCATCTGCTGATGAAGTCGCTCTGAGACTCCTTCTCCCCAGGTGTGGGTATGGGTTTGGTTATCATGTCGTACCAATCATATTTTCGGAGGTCTACGTCTATGGCGAGGTCGGTGTTGAAGGGAACATATAATCCTCTCTCACCGAGCACGTCTATTATCTGTGTGTAGCGTTGAATCTGTTTAGATAGTTTCTCTGACTCATATGCGCTTCTTAGTAACTCTAACTCGTAGTAGAGGCGCATGTTTCCCTCATCTGTATCCGGTATATCGTTCGGGTGTCTCATATAGTCTACTTTATTTATCTGTCTCATTCTTCCACCATCGTAAAGTTTGGTTCAAGCGGACCGGGTTTAGGTACGAATCTTTCCTTTATTTCACGCTTCGTCTCTGTTCCCTCAAAGCTCCCCTTCATCGCTATTTTACCGCATTTCTTACATTTAAGTCTTGGGATGCCCATAAGGGAGCCTGTCTCCCATTTGTGGTGTCCGTCTAGGCATGAGAGTGGGGGGTTGAAGGCACGTGGGTGGTGAATCACTACTGGAGGTGGTGTGGGCTGTATGCCTAACACTTCGTCTCGTGTCTTCATCCACCAGTAACTATTAATGGTGTTTTTCCTCTGCGCCTTAACCTCTTTGCTATATAGCACCATTACTCTTTATCGTCCTCCGGTTCCTGTATCGGTACACCCTGCGCCGTGCCTGTAGGCATAGTGCGTTTGGGTGCCCCATCTAAGTCCTGCGGAATTTTACCTGACTCTAATCTGCTTCTAGCCTCTGAAGGTTGCGTGGGTTTGTTTGACGTGGTGAAGTCCTTTCCATCCTCCGATAGGTCCACGTCGAACCCAGCCGCTAATAGGAGGCTGACGGCTTGAGCATTGGTGAGTATAATCTGTTTATCACGTAACTCGTCTCGGCTCTCAATCTTACCGAACCGTATCACCCAGTCAGTTATCTTAAGTTTCGGTAACAAGAAGTCGTTGAATGGGTCTTCCACGTCGCCATGATCCTGTTTGGTGGTGCGGTTCTGAACCTCTATGGATGTGCGGTTACCGGTGGGGGTTTTACCTTCCTCCCCTGTGTTGATGAATATGCTGTTTACCCCGAAGAGTCCACCCGTCTTCTCCACGTATAGGCGGTAGAACTCGATGCTCTGCATCTCAGATAAGTTGGGGCTGATGTCTACGGGGATGATGCGTTTACCCTGGTCTAATCCGATGATGATCATGATGGGTTCGAGGCTGAACTCTGATTCTCCGGTGCGGACATCCCGACGCGTCTTGCTTTGAAGTTGGTTCTGGATGTGTGCCCGTATCTCCTCAGCCTTATTCTTATCCGCGCCCTCTATGCCTAGTATCTGGTTGGCGTGTCCGTGGCTGGTTATCTGTAGGTTATACTCGTCGTAGTAGTCTATGCAGTAGAGGAGTTTGACGGCGGCGATTATCTTACTCATACCAAATATGTCCGGGTCAACCCGACCAGCGCTACTATGTATCACCTCGTCCTTGGTGAACCGGGCTACGATTTCTCCGTTAAGTTTTTGGGTGTACGCAGTCTGGGCGAGCGGCGCTCCACAGATGGGGCACCGTGGATCGTTAGGGTTCACCCGTGAGTCGCTTACACTTAAATCGAAGTATGGGTCACCCTTGATTTTTATGCGTTGCTCCTTATAACATACGGGGCAGAAATACTCGGTGCTGGTGAACTGTCCGTACTCGTTCATCACTGGGAACGTTATGCTTCCGTCGAGAACCCGTACTCCACGTGGGACACGTTTAATTTTCTTGGTTTCGGTGTCAAATACTTTGGTGTACCCTATCTCCCAATAGAAGTCATCTAACGCCATCAGATACCATAAGGTGCTGTAGAGGAAGTCTTTGAAGGTTCTACCTTCACCGAGGCGGCTCCGTTCACCCCTCTCCATCCCTATCAGTCTACGGAAGTCGTCATACTGGTCTGCATCAGGTTTATCAAACTTCTTCTTCCCACATACCTCACATTTCTTTATGTCAGGGTTCTGGTACTCCTTACCACAGTTAGAGCACTTCAACTTAAACCGTGGCTCAATATCCCACTTAGGGGCAAGAGCCTCACCTATCCTAGCCCTAAAGATGGTTCGCAGCAACCAGTGAACTTTACTGAGTTCCATAAACTTAGGGTATAAGTACTCGGGGGTACGCTCCACCGCCTTCTCACCCCCCTCACCGAACACGGGCGCACGACTCTCCTTCACTATAAGACTGCCACCAACTATGTCGGTGAGTATTTGACTAGCCAACCGCTTAAGGGCAGGTAACCTAGCGAGGGCAGACTCATGCACTATTGGACCGCTCCACATTCCTCGACTCACTATGTCGTCAGTGCTCTCTATAGGCCACGCCCTGTCAATTAGTTTGGTGCCTTTGTTCTTGTCGCCCATGTCAATTAGAGAGGTTGGTATTCAACTTTATAAAGAAATGGAGGAGATTACCCTAGGCGCTGGTTTCTGGTGTAGATGTCGGGTGTTGGGCCGGGTCTTCTGACTGTGGCTATTCCAATCTCGAAGGGTTGCTTCCAGGCGATGAGTGAGAGGCAGAGGCAGTCAGCGAAGTCGTCGGTGATTGGCGTCTCTATTCTGAGGGTGCCGTGCAGGGTTGCCCCGAACTGCGTCATCTTTAACTCGTTGATGAGTCTGTCGGCGTTGCGGGGCATCTCTAGGTTGCCTGTCTCTATAGTGTGCTTCGTGTACTCATACATCTCTAGTTTAGCTTGAAGGCTGCGGTTCTCGTAGGGGCGCACCACGCCGCTGCGACGCTCCCTGTTCCACGTGGATTGCAGTCTGTCTGAGAGGGGTATACCCATGCCGCTTGATTCGGGTATGATGTATTTGAAGTTGAACTTGTTATCAAGTAACTGTATGTAGGCGAAGTGGTGGTCAAAAGTGCTGGGTTCGCCTCCCTCGGGGCTGAAGCTGAACAGGTGGAACACCTTGAAGTCGGGTTCACTCTTCATTAATACGCGGCGTTTGCCTATAACTGTTAGTACACAGGTATCGCGGAGGCGAGCCCAGTCTATACCGAGACTATAATCGTACTCGGGCTCAGGATTCATGCCTTTGTAGTCGTACTCTGCTCTGCTGCACTTATCTATGGCTAATTCGCTGAAGTAACTACTGCCCGCGTCGGCGAACTCAGCGAGGTACTCTATCTTGAAGAGGTCTGGGCTGTATGTCGCCCTGTCATCCTCATATACCTGTTTGTCGAAGAACTTGTTTCTATCGGTAGGTATCTTTATTGCCTTGAAGCGGGGGTTTGTCTCACATGTATGGTAGATATCCCAGAAGTATCCCTGCCTGAATCTTGGGCGACTTAACACATAGAGGCGCCCACCTGCGATGCCGAGCAACGGGGTGACGCGGGTGACCTCCTCCTCATTTATGTCACGCGCCTCATTTACCCATGCACAGAGAATGTTTGTCTTGCCCGCTATGCGGCTCTGGGCAGTGAGGTAGTATATGCGGCTGCCGTTGGTGAAAAAGACGACGTACTCGGGTTTCTTCGCGGTGTTCAATATAGTCGCCGATAACTCGGAGTCCATGTTGATGTTCTCCATGGTTCTATCCATGAGGGACGCACTCTGAGTCTGGGTGCTGCATAATATTAGTTGACTACTGCCGGGGTTCATGAGGGCAAGCCATATACTGTACGCCATAATCATCAAGTCTTTACCGACTTGCCCCCCGGCGCAGACAACCACACGAGTATAGTCCATGAACGCCTGAGCCATCTCCCGCTGGTAGTCCTGTAACGTGATGTTTAATCCGCGTTCATGAATCATGTCGGAAACGAATTTATCAAATCCGTCAATGCCATCTATCCATGACATAAGTTTCTCATCGTTTATAAGTCTGCGTGGCGTGGGTGGCGGCGGCTCTCTCCCGGTGAGGCGCATAAGGCGGTTACCTATATCATCTGTCTCATTGGAGGCTGTGCGCCGCTTCTTCTTAGGTTTCACTGGAGACTCTGGCTCAAAATACTCCTCCACATCCTCTTCAGACAACTCCGCTGACTCGGGTTCCTCTAGTGGTAGAACTGGTTTCTGGAACTGTTTTTGTTTTCCCAAGTTCTTAGCCTTTAACTTTGGAAATCTCCATTGACGCCAACGATAGAATTGAGGATTATCAATCTGTTTTGTGAAGTCTGTGGGATATGTTTCCATAGTCCATTGTGAAAGTTTCAGAGGAGACTCACCATTTATAGTGCGTTCAACAAAACTTGCAATGTCTGGGTGATTCTCTATCTTGGCGAACTTAACCACGTCAGTCGCCTACATAATGAATGTACTTTTATATAAACACTCTTAAATATAAGCATACCAAATCAATATATATAAACATGAGTTATAATATGGAGCGAGGATTCAAGGTAGTCACATTCAACGAGTTTAGAAACATGCATGTATCGACGCTTAACCCTAGACCGTTGGTGGTGTTCGTGAACCGACGCAAAGCCTTCAACCCACCCTTAGACCTGCTGAAGCGCACCGACGAGTGGAAGAGGAAGGCGAAGAACGATAAAAGCCTTGACCCCTACAGGAAGCGGACGCGGGGCTATGAAGGCGAGTACCGCAGCATGATTGTGCGTAGCAGCAGAGCATTGGGGGAACTCCGCGAGATAGCGATGATGAGCAAACGTAGACCCGTGCTTATGGTTAACGATAAGGATCGCCCTGATGCCGAGATACTTGTAGCTATGGCTAACGAGTTTATGAGCAAGGAGGTTTGGAGATGAGCAGAGCACCGTACTCGACAAAGAAACCTAATAAACCAGAATACGTGGAGTCACCTACTGTAGGCGTGACGGATGTCACCGTAGATATCCCTACTCAGACTAGAGTGACCCCGAGTGGTGGAGGCATAGTTCAAGAAGAGAAGGAGTTACCTATATCTCATCTTGAAGAGGAACATACCTTTACCCAACTTTTAGCTAGCAGACGCTCACTGAAACCGGAAACCCCCACCATTCATGGAAGCAAAGCACCCCCGTCTCCAAAGACACCGGAGAAGGTTATAGGAGAACCAACCTCAGCGAAGGTGACTGACCGCAGAGAGGTGACAATCGGGCAGTGGGCTAACGTTTCCCTCACAACAAACATAGATACTGTGGTGGATAATAGACCCCGAGCCACAGGATTCAAGTTACTCCCCAAGGATAAGAACACAGATGTGGAATATACGGAAGAAGCCTAAGAAACACTACTCAGTGGAGCTACGTGAAACCATGGAGGAGTACCGCCGCCTACGCGAAGAGGCTGAGAAGAAACAACTCGAAGCAGAGAAGATGGAGCGGGAACGTAGCAAAGCGGAGAAACAGTAATGCACCTATCAACAGACCAACTTGTGCTAGAGATTATGGCGGCGCGCTCAGGCACCATTCTGCTTGCGCGTGAGGTAAGCCAGATACTACGAACAGTGTACGATAAGGAGGCGTCCTCCAAGAGCATCAGCAAATCCCTAGTATTGTTAGATGAGGACCACGACTTCATGAACCGCCGAGAAACAACTAATAGAGAGAAGGCACTATATAATTGTAGATACATTTATGCCTGGGGCATATTTGATCCTAAAACGGGTGAAGTCGCCTAAGCCAAAAAGTAGGCTAACTCCGTTCTATAAGTGTCTGCCCCATAGTCACCTACACCAGTCTCACCCAGCCACCCAACCACTACGCCACTCATAGGTTCATACACCCGTATAGTGTAGTTAGGTAACATAAATCCACAGTAGCTATGAGGCTTAGATAATAGTTTCAGGAAGGCTCCCTGCCTGTCAAGCCCAGCCCTGTTAAACGCTAGGCTCAGCAAGTCACACATCGTTAACGTGTAGTTGTCGCAGTCCACCGTCTCAGGCTTGGCCTTACCGAGAACTCGTTCCACCTCAACCTGTATCGGCCCCAGTACCTTAACCCACGTCTCCTCAGGGAACGCGTAGTATCCGTCGTCGCTGATAAGTTCACAGCGCACCCCCTTCCACTGCGTCTGCGTCATATTCCACGGGTCAACCAGCACCCTAGACGACAAGCCCCCCAACTCAGGTACCCTAACGGCTTTCATCAACTCCTCGTAGAAGCGGGCGGTGTCAGCCTCAGCAAGCTCCGCCCTGACAAGGTACTCGTTACATAAACCTTGTAATCGGCTAATCTCATCAAGGTTATCAGCAACCTTGATTTCCAATATTTTCTTCTCTGACTCTAACAGAATCCCGTTGGCCTCACATTGCTGTAACTCAACCTTAGTGCCGCCACAAAAAATAAGGGAGAGAAATTCAGCCAAGTTTAAGGTTACTCACCCGTCTCTTTAGCCAGGTTCTCACCGATAATCCGCAGGATGTCATCCAGCCGCCTCTTAAAGTCAGGTAAGTCAGCCACCAACAGCCCCGCCCCAACCCACCGCAGATGAATCTCAGGGGAGTACAGTATCAACCCAAGCCCAGCCCACCAGTGATGCAATCCATCTAACAACACTTTAACCAGCCGGGACATCAACACCCCCTTAACCGACTTATCCTCCGCGTAAGCCTTAAACCACTCCGTCTGCTGAAGATCATAGTCAAGCTCCTTAAAGAACAGCAAACTAGAACTGAACGCCAAAAGCTCCCACAACAACATCTCCGTGGACACCGGGGTAACCGCCCAAAGCAACTCACCCAATATATCAACCATACATAAACCCAACCACAACCAAATATATAAACACACCGCAAACACACCCCAACCCAAAACACAACAGACCCCTATCCAGACAACTAGCCCCTATTAGCCTAGTCTGGTTTCTTAACTGTTTTGGGAAGGCCTTGTTATCTCTGTGTGGTGGCCTGATTTATGTGACATTACTCTAAGCTTATGGACCTTGGGCTATGTTTGCTTATATATACTAGTTTAACATCAAGTGTTACAGCCTAGGCTGGTATACAAAACTGTATACAGACTAAGAAAAGCATAGGTTAGTTTATTTGTTGTTTGGGTGTGGTTGGTTGTGGGTGTGTCTGTTTTTCTAGTCTCTGTATGAGTTGGTCTAGTTTGGTTTCGTGTTCTGTGAGTGTGTGGATTATTAGTTCTAGTACGTCTATTTGTTGTGTGTCGTACATGGGTTAAGGTTAAAGGTATGTAGTTAAGAGGTTTATGGATTAGAGAACTAGATTGGCTTTCTCCCCCGCGTGTTTTCTACATAATATTTATATAGTTTAAGGTGTTTAACTGTATTAGGTGTTTAAGATGGAAAAGGGAAAAAGAAAGATGTTCGGAATAGTAAAGGAGGTATTAGTTGAATACTATTTCGAGGTTGAAGCAACCTCTATGCGTGAGGCTAAGAGGTTGGCTAAGAGGATGGAGGCTGAGGGTGAACTTACTCTAGGTGAGACTGGTTATAATTGGTTGAGTGCAGAACGTTTAACCGTGATGACTGAAGAGGAGTTCAGCAAGCCAAGTAATGAAGCAGTGGGAGAGGAGGTAAAAATAAGATGAAGAAGACTAGAACGTTGAAGGCTAAGGCGGATCAAATCACTTACATCCAGGTAGGTGAGAGGGAAGACGGTTTGCCTAACCTTGTGTTCGCCTTTAGTGTAAGAGCTGGTAAGGTGAACATATTTCAGACTCAGCCCCTTATTTATGGGGTTAAAGTGTATGGTCCTAATGGAGTTGATGAAAAATGAGTAACCAATTAAAGGATAACTTAGATAAAGGATATATGCCTATAGAGGATCGGTGCGCTATTGATTGGGCTATTGATGATATACAAAAGGCGATTGAGAGTTTAAATAAAACTATAATATACCTGTGTTTCCCTGAGACTAGGGATTTAAACGCGGTTCGTAATAGGTTAATAGAGCTTAGACAGAACACACAACCAAGTTTTTAAACTCTATTTT
>Ga0307378_10010741_pt1 | contig 11863 bp, 14 predicted proteins | sample UN1MG_FD_202238 | JGI IMG/M metagenome (GOLD analysis project Ga0307378, IMG submission 202238) | Soil microbial communities from Risofladan, Vaasa, Finland - UN-1 | ecosystem: Environmental > Terrestrial > Soil > Coastal area > Acid sulfate soil | place: Finland: Risofladan, Vaasa | collected...
TTTGTTTCCACGAAAACCAGTCACCCCCGCGTGAAAAAAGCGCGGCGGCCTGGAAGGCCGCCGCGCTCTACTTTCTCCTCTCTCCTTTCTCCTGCTCTACCATTTTTCCCCGCCGCCGGCGGGGAAAAATGGTCGGGGCGACTGGATTTGAACCAGCGACCTCTGCGTCCCGAACGCAGCGCTCTAGCCAAGCTGAGCCACGCCCCGACCCGCGTATTCACTTTCCGCACGCCTGCTCGACGTCTCCCCCAGCGGCCTTCCCGCCGGGACGCTCTAGCCAAGCCGAAGGTCCCTTCGGGACTGAGCTACGCCCCGACCCGAGAGGACTGCATTGTAGAGCCGAACGGCCTGAAATCAACCCCCAAGCCGCGGCTCGAACAGGCGGCTAACCAGTTCCACGAGGGGCGGCAGAAAGAGGATGATGCCGACGATGGTCGCCCCGATGGCGGCCACCAGCACCGCCCCCGCCGCCACGTCCTTCGCGATCTTCACCGTCGGGTGCCGCTCCGACGTCACCGCGCCCGCCAGCACTTCCAGGCCCGTGTTGAAGGCCTCGGCCACCCAGACGACGGTGATGGCGACGGCCAGGGCGCACCATTCGCCCGGCGTGAAATCCTTGACGCCCGTCCAGTGGAGCACCGCGCCCAGGACGAGCGCGAGCGCCGTCGCCAGCGCGTGCAGCCACGCGTTGTGCTGGCTCCGCAGCACGAACACCAGACCCAGGAGTGCGTGGCGCAAACTCCGCACCCGGCCCATGATGGTAAAGGGCGAGGCGTAGAGCGGCTCGGTGCCGATGCGGCTCTTCCCGCGGCGATCGTTCTTCGCACCGCCCGACGATCCGTTCTGGGGACCAGACTCCACGTTCAACCCTCCGCCGATTCCAGTTCCGCCAGGCGCTTCCGGATGGCCGCGCGGGCCTCGGGCGGCAGATCCGCCTCCGCCAGCACCCGCCGCGCCCCGTCCTCGAACACCGGCCGCGCAAACTCCGTCGTGTAATACCGGTCCGGCCGCTTCTCCACGAGCCGGAGGAACCCCTCGAACTCCGCGAAGTACGAGCCGTAGATGTGGAACGAGTCGGCCACGTGGATGTACTCGCCCGGCTCGACGCCGAGTTCGCGGGCCACCTCGCGCTGAAGTTCGGTGAATGCGTACATGTTCATAAATGCGGCCTTGAAGGCGTCGTTGGAGCGGATGTGGATCGCCAGGTTCAGGCGGCTCGTGCTTCGCAGCGAAGCACTGCTCTCTGCTTCGCCCTGCGTAGCGGGCTTCGCAGAGCAGGGTCGCAGAGTAGCATCAGAACGGCGCCTCCTGGTACGGCTCGTCGCCGGCCGCTTCGTCACCCGCCGCGGCAGGCTCGCCGTACTGGCCGAGGTTGGCGGCGGCGCGGCTGGGGGCCTCGCGCGGCGACCAGGACTTGAAGCGCGTGAACTCGCGCTGCCAGACGAGTTTCAGCGTGTCGGTCGGCCCGTTTCGCTGCTTGGCGATGATGAGTTCGGCCTCGCCCTGGGCCTGGGCGTGTTCGGGCGTGCCGGGGGTCATCCGCATCGCCTCGCGATGGAGGAGCATGACGACGTCGGCGTCCTGTTCGATCGCGCCGGATTCGCGGAGGTCCGAGAGTCGCGGCCGGTTGTGCTCTTCGCTCTCGCGCCGCAGTTGCGCCACCGCCAGCACCGGGATCCGGAGTTCCCGCGCGACGGCCTTCAGGCCGCGGCTGATGTTGGAGACCTCGACCTGGCGGCTCTCCTCGGACCCGGGGGCGCTCATCAGTTGCAGGTAATCCACGATGATGAGTTTGACATCGTGGCGGGAGATGAGGCGCCGGGCCTTGGCCCTCAGGTCAATCACGCGCAGGCTCGGCGTGTCGTCAATGTACAGCGGCGCCTGGTAGAGGAACTCGGCGACGTCTTGGATCCGCTGGACCTCGGTGCTCGAGAGCATGCCTTTGCGGAGTTTCTGGCCGTCCACCTTGGCCCGCGACGAGAGGAGCCTGAGGGCCAGTTCCTCCTTGCTCATCTCGAGGCTGAAGAAGGCGACGGCCTGGGCCTTGTCCACGGCGATGTGCTCGGCGATGTTGAGGGCCAGCGCGCTTTTGCCGACGCTCGGCCTCGCGGCCAGGATGATGAGTTCGCTCGCCTGGAGTCCGCGCGTCTTGTCGTCGAGGTCCACCAGTCCGGTCTCGAGGCCCGTGACGGTCCGGCCGCCCTGGAGGTCGAGGGTCTGCATGACCTGGCCGAGGATCGAGCGGACGTCGAGGGCCTGGCCGATGATCTTGCGCTCGGTGACGGCGAAGATGCGTTCCTCGCAGCGGTCGAGGATCTTTTCGGGCGAGTCGCCCTGCCCGTGGGCGTCGCGGATGATCTCGGCGGCCGCCTGGATGAGGGCGCGGAGGAGCGCCTTTTCCTTGACGACGCGGGCGTAGTACTCGGCGTTGGCGACGGTGGGCGTCGAGTCGGCCAGCGTGACGAGGTACTCGACGCCGCCGACTTCCTCGAGCCGCCCGGAGGAGGCCAGGGCTTCCCGGAGGAGGACGAGGTCCACGGGCTTGTTCTCGTCGTAGAGTTGGACGACGGCCTGGAAGAGGGCCTGGTGCTGCGGGCGGTAGAAACAGTCGGCGTCGAGGTACTGGACGACGATGCCGATGGCCTCGGGCGCGAGGAGCATCGCCCCGAGGACGCTCATCTCGGCTTCGATGCTGTGCGGGGGAACCTTGTCGAGCAACGGATCGTCGGGCATATGGCGCCTGCCAAGCGCGGCACTGAGCCGCGCGACGGGGCAATGGGTCTCAGGACGGCGTTATAGTCCGGCAGTCTGACCGATGCAAGCGGATTGTTTCGGACCGATTCGCAACCGTGTCACACGCGGGTGCCACGGCTTGCTTGTCAAGCCGTGCTCTGCAATCGGGCCACACGGGTTGGCAAGCAACCCGTGGCACCCTCCAGGAACAGGGTTGACGGACTCCTACGCCGGGACGACCCAGACGTCAATCTCGGCCTCGACGCCGTCGGCCAGGCGGATCGGCACGCGGAACTTGTCGAGCGTCCGGATCGGCGCCGCCAGGGCCACCTGCGACGGGGCGACCTTGTACCCTTCGCCCGCCAGCGCCTCAGCGATGTGCTCCTCGGTGACCGAGCCGAAGAGGTGCCCCAGTTCGTTGGCCTTGGCCTTGATCGTGATGGAGAGGCCGGTGAGTTTGGCGGCGACGGCCCTCAGGGTTTCGACGCGCTGCTTCTCGGCGAGTTCGCGCGCGACCTTTTCCTCGGCGAGGCGTTTGAGGTTGCCGGGCGTTGGCTTGACGGCGATGTTCTGCGGCAGCAGAAAGTTCCGGGCGTATCCTTCGCCGACTTCGACGGTGTCGCCCACGAGGCCCAGGTTCGGCACATCCTGTCTGAGCAAGACTTTCATCGAATTATCTCCAAAAGGCGGCGCGCCGTGGCGAGCCGCCCAAGTCCGGGTTAACTGACGTACGCCATCAGCGAGAGGAATCGGGCTCGCTTGAGGGCCTTGGCGGCGGCGCGCTGATGGGCGGCGCAGTTGCCGCTGCGTTTGCGGCTCAGCATCTTGCCGCGCGTCGTCACCAGTTTCTGGAGCGTCTGCGAGTCCTTGTAATCAATGTAGGTGACGTTCTCGCGGCAGAAGCGGCACTTGGCGCGCTCGCGGAATCGAACCATTTTGCGTTTTTGCGGTTTTTGCGGTTTCGGCACGGACAGTTCCTCCAAGTTCTAAAACGGGATCGTGTCGTCCTCGACGTCCTGGTTGAAATCGTAATTGGCGGCGGGGGGCGCCTGGTTCTCCGCGCCGGACTGTTCCTGGCGTTTGACGTCCGGGCCGGGCGCGCCTTCGGCCTGGGCCGGCGCAGCGCGGCCCGGCGCGCCGCCGGCGCCCTGGCCGCCCTTGCCGGAGTCAATGAACTGGAACCCATCGATCGTCACGAAGAGTTTGCTGCGCTTCTGGCCGTCCTTGCCGTCCCACGTCTGGAACGTCAGACGGCCCTCGACGAACAGGGGGCGGCCCTTCTTGAGGTACTTCGAGATATTCTCGGCGGTTCGGCCCCAGGCGGTGCAGTCCACGAAGCAGACTTCTTCCTTCATCTGGCCGTCGGCGGCCTTCCACTTGCGGTTAATGGCCAGTCCGAAGTCGCAGACGGCCGTCTGGGTGGGCGTGTACCTGAGTTGCGGATCGCGCGTCAGGTTGCCCATCAGGAAGACCTTATTGTAGTTGGCCATGTCCCGTCCCCTTTCGCGTCGGATGGTTGGCGACTCACTCGTGCCGGTCGGCGCCGCGTCGTCGGCGTTCGGTCCGCGGTTCGGCTTCCGCCGGCGTGTCTTCGGCCGGGGCGGCGCCGGACTCGGCGTCGCTCGTGTGAGTCGGCTTGGCGGCGACGACGGCGGCGAGCGTCTCCGGTTCGCCGCGCTCCTCCCTCAGCCGCTTGGCCACGTCCTCGCGGATGTCCTCGCCGAGTTGCAGCCGCATGGCCGCCACCGTGAAGTGGTCGGCCTTCAGGATCAGGACGCGCAGGACCTTCTCCGAGAGGAGGCAGTCGCGCTCGATCTCGGCCACGGGGGCGCCGCCGCTCTTGAGGAGGAAGAACGCCAGGACGTACGTGCCGCGCTTCCGCTTCGCGACCGGGTACGCCAGTTTTCGCTCGTCCCACCGCGTGAGGCCGATGATCTCGGCCCCGCTCCGCGTGAGGAGGCCCGCGAGGTGCTTCACGAGGTCGTCCCAGACGGCGGCGTCGCCGCTATCGACCAGGAACATCGCTTCATACACACGACTCAATTGATTCATTGGCATAATGCGTTGGCCGTTCGGCCACCTCCTCTTGTCGGTCTAATCCTCATCATCCTTGGTCCGGCCCGCCTGTCCGGCGGGCCGGTTGAACCGGTTCATGGCCTCCTGGAGGCCATGCGTGATCCAGCATTCGGCGGCGTCGGCCGCCCGTTCGATCGCCTCCGCGACGATCGGCCGCTCCGCGGCCGCCCATTCCGACAGCACGAACTCGGCGTGCTCGGCCGGCGGCGGGGCCGGCCCGATGCCCACCCGCAGCCGCGCGAACTCCTCGGTCCCCAGGTGCGCGATCACCGACTCGAGGCCGTTATGCCCTCCGTCGGACCCTCGTGGCCTGAGGCGTATCCGACCCGCCTCCAGCGCCAGGTCGTCGCTGACGACCAGGAGGTCACGCGTCTCCACTTTCCAGAAATCCACCAGTGGCCGCACGGCCAGGCCCGACAGGTTCATGAACGTCAGCGGTCGGGCCAGGATGACCTTCTGGTCGTGCCAGAGGGCCTCCACGACGGCCGCCTCAAGTTTTTCCCGCCACGAGTCGGCCCCCGCGCGGGCCGCCAGCACCTCCGCCACGCGCCACCCCATGTTGTGCCGCGTCGCCGCGTAACGCGAGCCCGGGTTGCCCAAGCCGACGATCAGTTTCATGCGTTGCAAGGCGCCCCGCAAGCGGGGCGGCTAAATATTGCTTGTTGCCCCCCGTGTATTCACGGGGGGCTAAACGTGTTATTCTTTTTTCTCTTTGGCCTTGGGCTTTTCCTCGCCCTCGGCGGCCTCTTCCTCGCCTTCCTCGGCCTCGAGCTTGCGACCGATGACCTCCGGTTCGACGCCGGCGCCTTCCTCGGGCGCCGGGGCGGCGGCCACGACTTCCTCGATGATCGTCGTCAGCGTGGCGAAGATCACTTCCGGGTCCGTCAGGATCTTGACGCCCTCCGGCGCGAGGAGGAGGCCGACCTTGCGGCTCTCGCCCTCGACCATGTCGGCGACCTGGGCGACGATTGTCTCCGGGATGTCCTTCGGGAGGCACTCGACCTCGACGTTCGCCAGGGTCTGCTGAAGGACGGTGTGCTCGATCTTCGGAACGCCCTTCAAGAGGATCGGGACCTCGAGGGTCAGTGTCTCGTCCATGGCGATCCGGACGAAGTCCGCGTGGACCACCTCGTCGCCGAAGGAATCGTACTGGAGTTCCTTGAGGAGCACGACGTCGTGCTTCGAGCCGAGGTGGAGTTCGAACATGCGGCTGCGGCGTCGGACGGCCGTCTCGAGTTCCTCGGCGGACACCTGGATCGGCACCGCGGCCTCCTTGTGGCCGTAGAGGACGGCGGGAACCTGGCCCTCCTTGCGGAGGCGGCGGCAGGCGCGAGAGCCTTGGACCTCGCGCTTCTTCGCGTGCAGCGTTTCCGTGGCGATGCCCACAACGGACTCCTTTCCTAGCGTCCGGTTTTCCTTGGGAACAACTGGCTTATGGACTCGTACAGATGAATGCGCTTGATGGCCTCGGCCAGGAGGCCGGCGAGGCTCAGTTGCCGGATCTTCCGGACTTTCCGGGCCTCCGGCGAAAGCGGAATCGTGTCGGTCACGGTGACCGCCTTGATCGGCGCGGCCACGATCCGCGGGATGGCGTCGCCGCAGAGGACGGGGTGCGTCGCGGCGACGTAGATGTCGCGGGCGCCGCGTTCCTTGAGGAGCGTCGCCGCCTTCGTGATCGTCCCGCCGCTCGTGATCATGTCATCCACCATGAGGACGTTCCGGTCCTCGACCGAGCCGATGAGGGCCCCGGCGCGCACGTCCGTGCCGCTCGTCCGCTCCTTGTCGATGATCGCCAGGTCGCCGTCGAGGAGTTCCGCATAGAGGCGCGCGGTCTTGACGTTGCCGACGTCGGGCGACACGACCGTGAGGTTCTTAAGGTGCATCTTGCGATAGTGGTCGGTGAAGACCGGCTCCGACAGCAGGTGGTCCACGGGGATGTCGAAGAAGCCCTGGATCTGGTAGGCGTGGAGGTGGACCGTCAGGACGCGGTCGGCGCCGGCCACCTGGAGCATGTTGGCCACCAGTTTCGCGCTGATGGGGATGCGGCCCTCGTCCTTGCGGTCCTGCCGCGCGTAGCCGTAGTAGGGGATGACGGCGGTGATGCGTTCGGCGCTGGCGCGGTGGGCGGCGTCAATGAAGAGCAGGAGCTCCATCAGGTTCTCGTTCTGCGGCGCGCAGGTCGGCTGGATGATGAAGATGTCGCGGCCGCGGATGTCCTCGTTGATCTTGACGAACGTCTCGCCGTCGGGGAACCGCGTCAGGGCGACCTGGCCGAGCGGCTTGTGGAGGCGCTTCGCGATCGCCTCGGCCAGCGGCCGGTTGGCGCTGCCCGAAAAGATCTTGAGTTGGTCCATTAGTTTCGCCCCCTTGCTTTCGGTTTGGCTGACGGCTTGACCTGGCGCGGGGTCTTCCGTGACGGCTTGGGCGTCCGCTTCGTTGGTTTCGGCAGGGGTGCGGCCGGCACGCCCGCCCACGTCTGGCCCGGCGGCACAGGGTGCGACCGCACGATGACGCTGCCCGCGCCGGTCTCGGCCCGGTTGCCGACCGACGTCGGGGCCACGAGGATCGTCCCCGCCCCGAGGAGGGCGTCGGCGCCGATCTCGGTGTGGAACTTCCTGCCGCGACCGTCCGAGTTGGCCGTAATCGTGCCGCACCCGATGTTCGTCCGCGCCCCGACGCGGCAGTCGCCCAGGTACGAGAGGTGCCGCGCGCGGGCCCCGGCGCCCAGGCGAGTGTTCTTGGCCTCGACGAACGCGCCGACCTCGGCTCCGTCCTCCAGGACCGTCCCGGCCCTCAGATGCGCCATCGGTCCCACGCGGCAACGCTTCCCGATGCGCGACGGGCCGCGGATAACGGTCGAGGGGCCCACGACGGTGTCCGGGCCGATCTCGACGTTCCAATCTATATAGGTCGTGTCAGGGTCTTCGAGCGTGACGCCCTCGGCCATGAGCGCGTCGTTGATCCGCCGGCGCATCAGCGACGCCACGAGCGCCAGGTCCTTGCGGCTGTTGACGGCTTCGACTTCCTCCGGCCGGGCCGCCGGCGCCGCCACGGCCTTCTCGCCGTCCTGAATCAGGAGGCCGACGGCGTCGGTCAGATAGTATTCTTTCTTGGCATTGTGGTCCGTGATCCGCCCGAGCACCTTCCGGAGGGCCGGCCAGCGGAACGCGTAGAACGACGGGTTCACTTCGCGGATGGTCCGCTCCTCGTCGCTCGCGTCCTTGGCCTCGACGATCCTTTGGACGCGGCCGGCGGCGTCGCGGACGATGCGGCCGAACCACTTCGGGTCATCGAGGATCGCCGTGACGAGCGTGACGGCGGCCGCCTCGCGCCGGTGCGTCTCGAGGAGCGTCCGGACCGTCTCGGGCCGGATCATCGCGGCGTCGCCCACGAGGACCACAAGGTCGCCCTCGAACCCCTCGAGCGCCTTCCGGGCCGCCATCACGGCGTGGCCCGTGCCGCGCTGCGGCTCCTGGACGACCCACGCGATGTCCTTCGAGTCGGCGAAGGCGGCCCGGATGGCCTCGCGCTCGTGGCCGACGATGACGATCTGCTTCGCGATGCCGGCCTCGCGACAGGCGTCCAGCACGTACGAGAGGATCGTCTTGCCGCAGACCTCGTGGAGGACCTTCGGCCGCGCCGACTTCATGCGCGTGCTCATTCCGGCGGCCAGAATCAACGATTTTACCGGCCAGTCGCTCATGCTTTAATAACCTTCTTACTCTGGCAGATTATCCCAAGCGTCACGGAAATTGGATTCTTTCAGTACCGAGTAGCTGACGCCTGGTGGGAATGGCGCATAGGGCTTCTCGCGTTTCTTCCCGGCTTCCTTGGTACGTCGATCCTGTTCCTCCACAACCTGCTGAAACTGCTCATGTTTCAGGACGAAGTACTCCGGGCGTTCAGTTAGCGAGCTCGGCAAAAGAACGAAGACCAAGAAACGCCCAGGCTTCGGATCTAGCAGGGAGGCGTGGTAGAGAAAGCACGTCTTCGAACTGAGCGACTTGACTTCAACTGAAAACGGGACTCCACCGGGACTCTGACAGAGCAAATCTGTAATCGGCGCATTGCCCGTTGTAAACGTCACCAAGTAACCTCGGCGCGACAATTCGTGTGCAACTCCAAACTGACCGGCCCACTGCGTCTGGTAGTGCTTGCCTCGCATTTTCATTTGCACGTACTTTCTTTCGGCTTGCGTTCCGAGTTCCGCACCCCGCGCTGGTATTGGCTACCCGGCCTGGATTCGAACCAGGAATAGGAGGACCAAAACCTCCTGTGTTACCGTTACACCACCGGGTAGCGCGTCAATGCGAAATTCGAAATGCGAAGTGCGAAATGACATACACACCCGTGCTGGTCGTTGCCGTTCATTTCGCATTTCGCACTTCGCATTTCACATTCATTGACATATCGCTCCCGTCGCGGCGCTCGTGACCATCCGGGCGTACCGCGCCAGGTAACCGGTTGTGATTTTCGGGTGCGGCCGTTTCCAGGCCTTGCGTCTTTTCTCGAGTTCAGCATGGCCGACCACGAGGTCCAGCCGTCGCTTGTCGAGGTCCACGCTGATCTCGTCGCCTGTCTTGACGAGGGCGATGGGTCCGCCGGCCGCCGCCTCGGGGCTCACGTGGCCGATGCACGGGCCGGCCGTGCCGCCCGAGAACCGGCCGTCGGTCGCCAGGTAAACCTTGTCGGTCATGCCGAGACCCTTGAGTGCGGCCGTCGCGGCGAGCATCTCGCGCATCCCCGGTCCGCCGGCCGGCCCCTCGTACCGGATGATGACGAAATCGCCCGCCTTGATCTTGCCGCCCAGGATCGCCGTGTTCGCGGCGTCCTCGCTGTCGAAGACGCGGGCCTTGCCGGTGAACTTTCGCATTTCCGGGGCCACGGCCGACTGCTTGATGACCGCGCCGTCGGGGCAGAGGTTCCCGCGCAGGACCGCGATGCCGCCTTCCTTGTGATACGCCCGCTCGATGGGCCGGATGAGTTCGTCGCTGTGGACCACCGCCTCCTCGGCGATGTCATATGTCGTCTTGCCGCTCGCCGTGATGCAGTCCTTCAGCGACCCGCGCAGGCGTTTCATGACGGCCGGAATGCCGCCGGCCGCATCGAGGTCTTCCATCATCATGTCGCCGGCGGGGCGGAAATTCGTGAGGTGCGGCGTCCTCGCGCTGATCTCGTCGAAGAGTTCCAGCGGGAGCTCGATGCCAGCCTCGTGCGCGATGGCCGCAAGGTGAAGGACCGTGTTCGTCGAGCCGCCCAGGGCCATGTCCACGGCGATGCCGTTCGCGAAGGCCGCACGCGTCAGGATATGACGCGTCGTAATCCCTTTCTCCACGAGCGTGACGATGCGCTGGCCGGAGGCATAGGCGATGCGGTCTTTCTTGGCGCTCGCGCACATCGCGGCCGCACAGTACGGCAGGCTCATCCCCATCGCCTCGGTGACGCAGGCCATCGTGTTGGCCGTGAAGAGTCCCTGGCACGATCCGCCGCCGGGGCACGCCTCGCATTCAAGGTTCGCGAGGTCCTCCTCCGAAAGGTGCCCCGCCTTGAACCGGCCGATAGCCTCGAACGTGTCGTGCACGAGGTCCAGCCGCTCCATCTTGTACCGCCCCGCGAGCATCGGCCCGGCCGTGACGACGATGGCCGGGATATCGAGCCGCGCGGCCGCCATGAGCATCCCCGGCGTGATCTTGTCGCAGTTCGTGAGGAGCACGAGGCCGTCCAGGCGATGGGCCAGCGTGATGGACTCGATCATGTCGGCGATGAGTTCGCGGCTGGGGAGGCTGTAGTGCATCCCCTCGTGGCCCATCGCGATGCCGTCGCAGATGCCGGGGACCGAGAAGAGCCACCCGACGCCGCCGCCCGCGAAGATGCCATGCTCGATCGCCCGTTCCAGACGCCGCATGTGGGCGTGGCCGGGTATCAGGTCCGTGAAACTTGACACCAGGCCGACGAACGGTTTATCCATGTCGTCGGGCGTCACGTTCCCGGTGGCAAGGAGCAGGGCCCGCGCCGGCATTCCGCGCAAGGGGTCCTTGAACCAGTCGTGTGGCAGTTTTCTGGCCATGACGTCCTCACCCGTAGGTCGGGTCAACAGACCCGACATAAGTTTCGTAGTTTCGTAGGTCGGGTCAACAGACCCGACATTATTGAGCTTGGAACCTGGAACTTTCTTTGCGCATCCGAGATGCGCGGCCGTTGGGCGTTTCCGAGGCTTGGACTCAGGCGGCCGCAGTCGCCCGGAGCCCCGCGTCCGCCGCCGCATACTTCACGCGAGCGAAACCTGCCTTCCGGCAGGCAGGACGGAACATCTACCCCGTGGGAAACGCATCCTAAAGCGACCCCATGATAGCGTCGCGGCACGTGTTGTCAACCGCAAAGCGCGACAAGAGCCCACTAGCCGGGCGGGGTAGACGTGGCGGCCTTTATGGGTTGCTCGCTCATCGGAGGACCGGACATCACCTTGACCCACGTATTCCGCTTGGTGCGATCCTTTTCCTCGATCACACGGTAAATGTCTCCGGTAAATGTGTCAATGACCAGAATATCACGGTCGTAGAACTGCCCAGGATATACCAGGGTCGTCGAGGTTATTTGATATCTAGCCTTGTCCGGAACGGGTTGGGCATCGTCGGCTCCTGGCGCGACCGCCCCCGCCGTTAAGAGGACAACGGTAACAAGAACAATGGCGACGCCGAAACCACTTAGAATGAGTTTCATGGCTTTTCCCCTTCGCATGGACCTTGGCAATGTGCTTTGCGTAACGTCGGCCGCTTGACAGTATAGCAATGCCGGGCACGGAAGAAACGGAATACTGATACGAAAAGGGCCGCTCGTTGGGACAGGTTCTTTGGTTGACGACCCGGCGCAACGGTCATAACATGGCGCGCGTGGAACCGGCGGACTGATCATCCGCCGAGGCGGTCTCTGAGCGTGTCCCCAAAAACTGGGCGCTGGTTTAAGGTGGAATCGTCTCCGGGTAGAATACGGCTGGACGGTCAGCCGGGGAGACGACAGGATGGCAGGGAAACGAAGGCGGTTTTCGGGGGAGTTC
>Ga0307378_10010742_pt1 | contig 11863 bp, 8 predicted proteins | sample UN1MG_FD_202238 | JGI IMG/M metagenome (GOLD analysis project Ga0307378, IMG submission 202238) | Soil microbial communities from Risofladan, Vaasa, Finland - UN-1 | ecosystem: Environmental > Terrestrial > Soil > Coastal area > Acid sulfate soil | place: Finland: Risofladan, Vaasa | collected...
GGACCGACGACGTCCAGCTGAACGTCTTCGGCGACTTCCGGCCCGCCATCCCCGAGGCGTGGCGCCAGACGGACCTGGTGTTTCTGGCCAACGGCAGCCCCGTCACGCAGATGGCGGTGTTGGACCAGGTGGTCCGGCCGCGCCTCGTGGTCGCCGACACGATGAACCTCTGGATCGAGACGGCCCGCGACGATCTTGTGGCGCTGCTCGGGCGGATCGACGGCCTTGTCCTGAACGACGGCGAGGCCGTCATGCTGACGGGCGAACGCGACCTCGCCCGGGCCGAGGAGACGATCCTCGGGTGGGGACCCAAGTTCGTCGTTATCAAGATGGGTTCCAAGGGCGCCCGGGTGGCCGGCCGCGACCTCCGGCCGCCGGCCGGTGGCCGGACCCACGCCCTGCGGGCCGTCTTCCCCGCGTACGGCAAGGCCGACGTCCGCGACCCGACGGGGGCCGGCGACTCGTTCGCCGGAGGCCTGATGGGGTGCCTGGCCAGCCAGGACCACGAGATAACGGTCGACGATTTGCAGGTGGCGCTCGAGTACGCCACGGTCACGGCGAGTTTCACGATCGAGGATTTCAGCGTCCGCCGGCTCGACCGTCTGGCGATCGACGAAATCGATGGCCGCCTGCGCGAGTACCACGAGGCGCTGGAGAAAAGCCGTGGGGCGGAAGGCGGCTAGCGCCTAATGACGAATTCCTAATGACGAATGTCTAATGGTAAAGTCCCAATGCTCAGTGCTCGATGACAGGCGCGGCGCCTCGTGCGGGATCGTCGAGCGTTTATCGTTGGGCATGTGCCGTTCGTCATTAGTCATTCGTCATTAGAAATTAGTCATTACCGTTCCCTCGCCATCCACACGGTCATGGCGCCCGCCCTGCGGTTATCCCACAGGAAGTACGGGACGGCGCGAAGGCGGGTGGGCCGGTCGCGCCCGACCTCGGCGGCGCGGCGATAGAGGTCGGCCTTCCAGCCCGAGGGCGCGGGCGTGCGGCCGGTTCCCTCGATCACCACACAGCCGCCCAAGAGGCGCGGGGCCGGGCGGGCCGTCAGGCGGGCCTTGTCCGGGAGCGTCATCGACCGCACGGGCGCCGGGTGGTCGCACTGTTCCAGGCAGTAGACGATGGGCCCGCGCTGAAGCGCGACCCGGCCGGCGTCGTCGGCCACCAGCGGATGGGCCACGATGCGCTCGACGGGCATCGCCAGCGCGAGCGTCGCGCGGTCGCCGTCCTGCCACACGCGGCGGATCGTGATGTAGCCCCGCCGCAGCCGCGCGGGCACCGACTTCCCGTTCACCTTCAGTTGCCACTTTGTGCACCAGCCGGGCACTCGCAGGCACAGGCTGAAGCGGGCGCGGCCGTCCATGGCCAGGCGGAGGGCGACCGTGCCGTCCCACGGGTAATCGGTCTCCTGAGTCAAAGAGACGTGCCGGCCGGCCACGTCGGCCGCAGCCTGGCCGGCGACGTACAGGTGGACGTAGAGGGCATCGTGGGCGGCCGAGTAGGCGTACGTCCCCAGCGACGCCAGCAGCCGCGCGAGGTTCGGCGGGCAGCAGGCGCATCCGAAGAACGGCTGGCGGTGGTGGTCCCCGGCCGACGCCAGCGGGTTGACGTAGAAATATTTCATCCCGTCCAGGCTCATGCCCGAGAGCACACCGTTGTAAAGGGCGCGTTCCATGACGTCGGCGTATCGGCCGTCGGCCTCGATCTGGAGCATCCGGTGCGAGAAGAACACCAGGGCGATGGCGGCGCACGTCTCGGCGTAGGCCGATTCGTTGGGCAGTTCGTAGTGACGTCCGAACGCCTCGCCGTGGTGGCGGGCGCCGACGCCGCCGGTCAGGTAGAGTTTCCGCAGGGCGGCGCTTTCCCACAGGGCGCGGCAGGCCTTCCGAAGGGGTTCGTCGCCGGTCTCGGCCACGAGGTCGGCCATGCCGGAGGCCAGGTACATGGCGCGGACGGCGTGCCCGACGGCCTCGTGCTGCTCGCGGACGGGGGCGTGGGCCTGCCAGTAGTCCAGCCCCAGCCCGCCCTGGGGGTGCATGGGCGGCGACTCGCCGCGCGCCGCGGCCTCGGCGTCGAAGAGGTGGGGCTCCCGGCCGCGCTCGTCCAGAAAATACTCGGCCAGCCGCAGGTATCGCTCGTGGCCGGTCGCGCGGTAGAGTTTCATGAGGGCCAGTTCGATCTCCTCGTGGCCGGGGTACCCCGTGCGTTTGCCGGGGCCGAAGACGGAGTCGATGTAATCGGCGTAACGGGTGACGATGTCGAGCAGCGTCCGCTTGCCGGTGGCCTCGAAATGGGCCACGCCGGCCTCGATGAGGTGCCCCGCGCAGTAGAGTTCGTGCCAGTCGCGCAGGTTCGTCCAGCGTTTCCCTGGTTCGACGACCGTGAAGTGGACGTTCAGGTACCCGTCGGCCTGCTGGGCCCCGGCCAGCAGGGCGATGGTCTCGTCGACCTGCTTCTCGAGTGTCGGGTCGGGGTGCGTAGCGAGGCTGTACGCGGCGGCCTCGAGCCACTTGGCCACGTCGCTCTCCCAGAAGATGTGCGGCGGGTTGGGGTCGCCCGTCTTCCACCCCAGGCGCAGGGCGTCGAGGCGGCCGGTCTCGGCGAGCATCCGGTGGATGTGCGGGATGGACCCCGTGCGGTTGACCTCGATCCGCGGCGCCCAGAAGGTGTCGGCGATCCGGACCTGGCCGAGGGCCAGCGGCTCCATCTTGCAGTACGGCCTGGGCATGGCGGTCTTCCTTCGCGTTAGGGACTGGTTGACTCGGCGCCGGCACGATATACTGTGCCCTGCCGCTTTGCAAGATTCCTGCCGCGAGGCGGACGGGTGCCACACGAGGTCCGAGGCCTGGCGGTCCATGAGCGAAACCGTCCGAACCTTCATCGCCATCGAGATGCCGGGGCCGGTCCGCGCGTTCCTGGACCGGTGCCAGGAGCGGCTGAAGCGGTCCGGCGGCGGCGTCCGCTGGGTCCGGACCGACCTGGTGCACCTGACGCTCGTGTTCCTGGGCGAGGTGCGCCGCGACCGCCTCGCGGCGCTGGAGCAGGCCGTACGCGGGGCCGTGGCGGGGTTCGGCCCGCTGACGCTTGCCCCGGGCGGGGCGGGAAGGTTCCCGCCCAAGGGCCGGCCGCGCGTCGTCTGGATCGGCATCGACGATCCGGCTGGCGGTCTCATCCGCCTCCAGAAGGCGGTGGCCGAGGCGACCGCCGGGTTCGCCGAGAAGGTCGAGGACCGCCCGTACAGCCCGCACCTGACGCTCGGCCGGGTGCGAGGCGGGGGCGACCTGCGGGGCCTGAGCGAGGCCGTTGCCGCCATGGCCGACGAGCAGGGGCCCGAGTTCGAGGCCCGCGAGGTGGTGATATTCCGCAGCGCCCTGTCGCCCCAGGGACCGACGCACTCGGCCCTCTCGCGCGTGCCGCTGGCGTCTGAATGAACCGCAGAGAACGCGGAGAACGCAAAGGGATGACTGAGGGAAAACGGCCGGCGGCGAAAGGCCCGGAAAAATCTTCTTGGCGCGCCTGGGGCGGACCGATACCCTGTTAGGGTACTGTTCGGGTACGCAACCAGGGCACGTCTTGATCGAAGGAGCATCTCATGGCGAAGAAGAAGCAGCAGACCGAGAAGGCGGCCGTCGAGTACACCGAGAACGTCGGCCAGCGCGAAGCCAACCTCTCGCGCGTCGTGTCGCAGATCGAAAAGCAGTTCGGCAAGGGCGCCATCATGCAACTCTCGGGCGACCTGCACGCCGACGCCCCGTGCATCTCGACGGGCAGCATCAGCCTTGACCTGGCCCTGGGCGGCCGGGGGCTGCCGCGCGGACGCGTGGCCGAGTTCTTCGGGCCGGAGGCGTCGGGCAAGACGACGCTGGCCCTGTCGGTCATCGCCAACGCCCAGCGGGCGGGGGGGGTGGCGGCGTTTATCGACGCCGAGCACGCCTTCGACGCCGCCTGGGCCAAACGCATCGGCATCCACCTGGAGGCGCTCCTGGTGAGCCAGCCCGACACCGGCGAGCAGGCCCTGGAGATCTGCGACCTGCTGGTCCGGTCCAGCGCCGTCGACATCGTCGTCATCGACAGCGTGGCGGCCCTGGTGCCCAAGGCCGAGATCGAGGGCGACATGGGCGACACGCACGTCGGCCTCCAGGCCCGCCTCATGAGCCAGGCCCTGCGGAAACTGACCGGTTCGATCGCCAAGAGCCACACGGCCGTCGTCTTCCTGAACCAGATTCGCGAGAAGATCGGCGTCATGTACGGCAACCCCGAGACGACGCCGGGGGGACGGGCCCTCAAGTTCTACGCCAGCGTCCGCATCGACCTTCGGCGCATCACCACCCTCAAGAGCGGCGACACGGCGGTCGGCAGCCGGACCCGCGCCAAGGTCGTCAAGAACAAGGTGGCCCCGCCGTTCCAGAACGCCGAGTTCGACATCCTGTTCGACCGCGGCATCAGCGCCGAGGGCGACCTGCTGGACCTGGGCGCCGACCTGGGCGTCGTTGAGAAGAGCGGGGCGTGGTTCTCCTGCGGCGAGGTCCGCCTCGGCCAGGGACGCGAGGCCGCCAGGGCTTTTCTCGAAGAGAACCGCGACCTGGCCGGCGAGGTCCGACGGAGGATCCTGGTGGCCAAGGGCGTCCTGGCCGGCGAGGCCGAGGAAACCGGCGACGCCAAGGCCGAACCGGCCCAGGCGGCCGATACCGATGAGTAAGGGACACAGGGGCACGATTATGCGGTTGACGAGGTCGAGCGCGGCAGTCATCGCCGCGGCCGTGCTGTGGTGGAGCGGGCCGACGTGGGCGGCACCGGCTTCCGGGCCGCCGTCCGACGCGGCCAAGGCGGTTGAGGTGGCCATCGAACGGGCCGCCGACCAGGTCTCGCCCGCCGTCGTCAACGTGTCGGTCGTGCGGGAAACGACCGCCGGCCCGTGGGGGCAGGACGTGCCCGAGGGCGACCTCGACTCGCTGCCCGAGGAGTGGCGCCGCCTGCTCGAACGGTATCGGCGGCATCCGCCCATCCCCTTCCGCGCCCAGGGCAACGGGTCGGGGTTCATCATCTCGGCCGACGGATTCATTCTGACCAGCGAGCACGTGGTCCGCGACGCCGTCGAGATCCAGGTCACCCTCTCGACCCGCAAACGGTACCGGGCCAAGGTGGTGGGCGCGGACCCGCGTCGCGACCTGGCCGTCATCCGCATCGATGCCAAGGGCCTGCCGGTGGTCCGGTTGGGCGATGCGGGGCGTCTGAGGCGGGGGCAGTTCGTCCTGGCCCTGGGCAGCCCGTTCGGCTTCGGCCGCGACGGCCAGGCCAGCCTTTCGTTCGGTATCGTCAGCGGCACCGACCGCGTCATCCCCAATATCGGCCGCGAACTCGACCGGTACTACGGCAACCTGATTCAGACCGACGCCGCCGTCAACCCCGGCAACTCCGGCGGGCCGCTCGTCAACCTCGATGGCGAGGTCGTCGGCGTCAACGCCGTCATCTCGAGCCAGACCGGCGCCAGCGACGGCGTCGGCTTTGCCGTGCCCATCACGGCCGGGACGAAGGCCATCATCGCGCGGCTGAAGCGCGGCGAGAAGGTCATCTACGGGTTCGTCGGCATCGAGATCCAGGAGGTCGCCGAGGAACAGGCCAAGGCCACCGGCGCCGAGGTCGGCGAGGGCGCCTACGTGGTCCGGGTTCTGCCCGACGCCCCCGGGGCCAAGGCCGGCATCAAGACGGGCGACGTCGTGGTGGCCATCGACGACGCGGCCGTCCGCTCGCCCGACGACGTCATTCAGATCGTCCAGGCCACGCCCGTCGGCGAGAAGGTCTCGCTGGTCGTCCTGCGCGACGGCAAGCGGCAGTCCGTCGCGGTCGAGGTGGCCCAACGCCCGTCGCCGACCGAGGTGGCGGCCGTCCGCTCGGGCGACCACTGGTGGCGCGGCATGCGCGTCGAGCCGCTGACCGAGGAACTCAAAGAGCAGATCGGCCTGGAGAAGGACGAGAGCGGCGTCTTCGTCCGCGAGGTGCTCGACGATTCCGCCGCCGCCAAGGCCGGCGTCATGCCCGGCATGGTCATCGACCAGGTCGGCGAGACCCGGATCGCCTCGCTTCAGGCGTTCCGCGATGCCACGCGCAGCCTCAAGGGCAAGGGCCTCGTCCACGTGGCGGGCATCGGCGTCAAGGTCATCCCGGGGCCGGACGAGACGAAGCCGGACGCGAAGCAGCCGCCGGAGAAGGGCGACGTCAAGCCCGACGCCAAGACCGAGCCGAAGAAAGACGAAAAGAAGGAGGATGCCGCCCCGGCCCCGCCGCCGCCGACGAAGTGACCCGGGCCGGCAGCGGTCCCGACAAAGAACCGTGGCACGGTCGGTCGATGCCGGCCGTGCCACGTTGTGTTTCGGTTGCTGCGGGATGCCGTTCTACTTTCTCGCCCGGCGGGGCAGCAGGCACAGGACCACCCGCCGGAGGTGCTACGCCGCAGGCGCTTCGCCCTTGCAAGACCGGCGATTTGCGTTAGGATGGTGGCTCTTGTCGGGGGGCTGTGGGCGCGCCGGGGCGGGTGCAGGCTGGCGAGGCCCCCGCTTGCCCTCGGCCGCGGGCCGTGGTCCGACCCCGCCGAGGAAGTAGGCCGGGGCGCGCCCCGGCAGTTCCTTGACGCACGTGTTTGCGCCGGGGCACGCCCCGGCCTACATGCTGGCGGAGGATTTACGCTGGACTTCAGGAGTCTGTAAGTGAAAACCGACGACATCCGGCAGCGGTTCATCGAGTTCTTCCGCAAACGCGACCACCGCATCGTGGCGTCCGATTCGCTCATTCCGCACAACGACCCCACGCTTCTCTTTACGGGCGCCGGGATGAACCAATTCAAGGAACAGTTCCTGGGCGCCAAGCGGGCTGATTTCACCCGGGCCGCCACCTGCCAGAAATGCCTGCGGACCGGCGACCTCGACAACGTGGGCGTCACCCGCTGGCACATGACGTTCTTCGAGATGCTCGGCAACTTCTCCTTCGGCGACTACTTCAAGAAGGAGGCCTGCCAGTGGGCCTGGCAGTTCATGCTCGAGGAGATGAGCCAGGACCCCGCGAAACTTCACGTCACCATCTACGAGAAGGACGACGAGACGTTCGACATCTGGAGCCGCCTCGTCGGCGTGTCCGAGGACCGGATCTGGCGATTCGGCGAGGAGTCGAATTTCTGGCCCGAATCGGCCCCCTCGAAGGGCCCCAACGGTCCGTGCGGCCCGTGTACCGAGATCCTCATCGACACCGGCGTCTCGACGGTCGAAGACTCCACCCCCGCCAACGATTCCAGCCGCTTCGTCGAGGTCTGGAACCTGGTGCTCCAGCAGTTCGACCGCCAGGAAGGCGGCAAGTTGGTGCCGCTGCCCAGCCGGAACATCGACACCGGCATGGGCCTGGAACGCATGGCCGCCATCATGCAGCACGCCCCCACCAACATGGACATCGACGTCATGCTGCCGGTCGTCCATGCGGCGGCCGAGCGGGCCGGCCGGTCGTACGAACCTGGGGCCGCCGACGCCGACAGCCGCCGCCTCCGCCGCATCGCCGAGCACGTCCGGTCGGTCGCGTTCTGCATCGCCGACGGGGCGCTGCCCGATCGCTACGGTCGCGGGTACGTTGTGCGCCGCATCATTCGCCGCGCGGCCCTCGACGGCCGGCACCTGGGCATCGAGGGGCCGTTCCTGGCGGGTCTCGTCCCCGTGGTCGAAAAGACCATGGCCGGGACGTACCCCGGGATTTCCGAGCGCAAGGACACGATCCTGAGCATCCTGGAGGCCGAGGAGAAACGGTTCGCGGCCGCCATCGAGGAGTCGGCCGGCGCTGGCCAGTTCGAGGAGGCCGTCCAGCGCCTCGAGGCCGACGGCGGCAAGGCCATGGCCGCCGACATGATTTTTCAGTTCTACGATACGCACGGCATCCCCATCGAGTTCATGGAGCAGCGGCTGGCCGAGGAGGGCCTGGACTTTGACCGCGAGGGCTTCGAGGAGGCCATGGAGAGCCGCCGGGCCCAGTCGCGGGCCGGGTCCACCATGGGCCAGGGGGCCATCGTCTTTAAGCGCGAACTCCTCTCCGACAAGGTCCTCGACCGCTTGCACCGAGAGAACCTCTCGACCGAGTTCGTCGGGTACGACTCCGCCGAGAGCGAGGCCACCGTCCTGGCCGTCTTCGTCGACGACCAGTGGGTCGAGAAGGCCGACGCGGGCGCCGAGGCCCAGGTCCTGCTCGACCGCACGCCCTTCTACGCCCGGTCCGGCGGCCAGGTGGGCGACGTCGGCGCCCTCAAGGGCCCCGACGGCACGGCGGCGGTCGCCGACACGGTCGTCGACCACGAGTTCATCGTCCACCTGGTGAAGGTCGAGAAGGGCCGGCTGGCGCGCGGCCAGCGTGTCCGGGCCTCGGTCGATGGCGGCCGCCGCCTGGCCACCGCCCGCAACCACACGGCCACGCACGTCCTTCAATGGGCCCTGCGCGAGGTCCTGGGCGAGCACGTGCACCAGGCGGGGTCGGAGGTGTCGCCGGAGCGGCTGCGGTTCGATTTTACGCACCCGACGGCCCTGTCGCCCGACGAGCGGCGCCAGGTCGAGGACCTGGTGAACGATCGCATTCTGGAGGCGTCCGACGTGGACGTCCGGCAGATGCCGATCCAGGACGCCCGGAAACTCGGCGCCATGGCCCTCTTCGGCGAGAAGTACGCCGACGAGGTCCGCGTCGTGTCGGTCGGCGAGTTCTCCAGGGAACTGTGCGGCGGGACGCACCTGGAGAACGTCGGCCGCGTCGGCTTCCTTAAGATCGTCAGCGAAGAGTCGGTGGCGGCGGGCGTGCGGCGCATCACGGCCGTCACCGGCACAGGCGCCCTCGGGTACTTGCACGGCGAGGAAGACCGCCTGGCCACCCTGTGCCGGGGCCTCAAGGCCACGCCCGACACGTTGATGGTCCGCGTCGAAGCCCTCCAGCGGCAGGTCAAGGACCTGAAGAGCGAACTGGCCGAGGCCCGCAGTCTGACCCGGGGCGGCGGCCTGGACGAGGTCATGGAGAAGGTCGAGGAGGTCGACGGCGTTCCGGTGGTCGTCAGCCAGGTCGAGGGGGCCGACGCCGACGCCCTTCGCGAGGCGTGCGATGCCGCGCGCGGCCGGCACAAGAGTCTCCTCATCGTCCTGGCCTCCTCGGAGGGCGGCAAGGTGAACCTGGTGGCGGCGGCCACCAAGGACCTCATCGCCAAGGGCATCCACGCGGGCAACCTGGTCCGGGCCATCGCCAAGGACGTGGGCGGCGGTGGCGGCGGCAGGCCCGATTTCGGCCAGGCCGGCGGAAAGGATCCCGACGCCATCCCGGCCGCGCTCGCCAGGGTGCCCGACCGGGTCCGCGAGCAACTCGCCGCCCCCCGATAGGCTGCCGCCGGGCGGGCAACCGCTCGCGCCGTGGGCTTTTTGGTTGACCTCCGGGGGGCGAACCGCTAGCATTCCGATCTTTTCGTGCCGCCCCTGCCTCGACGGGGGGCGCTGACAGCCGTATCCGCGAAGGAGGACGACATGCCGGTCCCCAAGAGGCGAACGTCCAAGGCCAGAAAAGGCAAACGCCGGTCGCACCATGCCCTGACGCCGATCCAGACGGTGGTCTGCAAGCAGTGTGGTCACGCCATGTTGCCGCACGCGGTTTGCGGCCACTGCGGCCATTACCGCGGCCGCGAGATCCTCGCTGCCGAGGAGGAATAGGCCGTGCGTCTGGCCCTTGACGCGATGGGCGGCGACCACGCCCCGGGCGAGATTGTCCGGGGTGCCGTGGCTGCACGCGATGCCATGCCCGAGGAGGAAATCCTCCTCGTCGGCGACGAAACCGCCATCCGGCGCGAACTGGATGCGGCCGGGGCCTCGCGCGAGCGGCTCCAGATCGTCCATGCCTCCCAGGTGGTGGGCATGGCCGAGTCGCCCGTCGAGGCCGTCCGCCGCAAGGCCGACTCGTCGATGCGCCGGGCCGTCGAACTCATGGCCCACCGCGAGGCCGACGCCGTCGTCAGCGCCGGCAACACCGGGGCGTTTGTCGCGGCGGCCCACATGATTGCCAAGCGGCTGCCGGGCATCCGGCGGCCGGGCATCAGCGTGGTCTTCCCGACGTTCCACGGTCCCGTGGTCGTCATCGACGTCGGCGCGAACGTCGACAGCCGGCCCCTCCACCTGTTCCAGTACGGGGTCATGGCCAGCGTGTACGCCCGGGAGGTCTTCGCCATCGCCGAGCCCCGCGTCGGCATCCTCAGCATCGGCGAGGAGAGCGAGAAGGGCAACGAACTGGCCCGCGAGGCACGCGAACTGATGACGGGGTCGTCGCTCCGGTTCTGCGGCAACGCCGAGGGCCGCGACATCTTCAACGGCCGGTTCGACGTGGTCGTCTGCGACGGGTTCGTCGGCAACATCGTCCTGAAGTGCGTCGAGGCCCTGGCCGGCAGCGTGTTCCAGACCATCATGCAGGAGGTGGCGGCCATGGGGGCCGACGCCCAGGCCGACCTGTTGCCCGTCATGACCCAACTCCAACGCCGCCACGACGCCGAGGAATACGGCGGCGCGCCGCTGCTGGGCGTCGACGGCGTCGTCATTATCAGCCACGGCAACGCCAAGGCCCGCGGCATCGCCAACGCCCTGCGGGTGGGCGACACCTATGCCCGCCAGGAGGTCAACCGCACCATCGTCGACGAGGTGGCCAAGGCCGGGGGGGGCCACGCGTGAAACGCCCCGCCAGCGCCCAAATCATCGGCACCGGCATGTACGTGCCCGAGCGGGTGATGACCAACGACGACTTCACCCACATCGTCGATACCAACGATGAGTGGATCGTCAAGCGGACCGGCATGAAGGAACGCCACCTGGCCGAGCACGACCAGGCCACGAGCGACCTGGCCTTCGAGGCCTGCCGCCGGGCCCTCGACGACGCCCGTGTCGCGCCCGCCGACGTCGACCTCGTTATCTGCGCCACCATCACCGCCGACAACACGCTGCCGGCCACCGCCTGCTGGCTCCAGGACCGCCTGGGGTGCACGGGCGCCGGCGCCTTCGACCTGACGGCCGCCTGTAGCGGGCACATCTACGCCCTGGCCCAGGCCCGGGCGGCCATCCTGGCCGGGCAGGCGCGGACCGTCCTGGTGACCAGCGGCGAGATCCTCTCCTCGATTACCGACTACACCGACCGCTCGACGTGCGTCCTGTTCGGCGACGGGGCGGGCGCGGCAGTGGTCCGGGCCTCGGACGAGCCCGACACGGGCATCCTGTACACCACGCTCTACGCCGACGGGTCGGGCGGGGCCATGATGATCCTGCCGGCGGGGGGGTCGCGCCGGCCCCCGTCGCACGAGACCATCGACGGGCGGCTGCACTACATGCAGATTCGCGGCCGCGAGGTCTTCAAGTTCGCCGTCATCAAGATGCAGGAACTCATTGAGGAGTGCATGAAGGCCTGCCATCTGACGGCGGACGACGTGCGGCTGGTCATTCCGCACCAGGTCAACTCGCGAATCATCGATGCCGCCACCAGCCGCATGGGTTTTCCGGCCGAGAAGGTCTTCGTGAACATCCACAAGTACGGCAACACCGGCGGGGCCAGCGTGGCGATCGCGCACGACGAGGCCCGGCGCGAGGGCCGCCTGGGGCCCGGCGAGGTGGCCATCCTCATCGCGTTCGGCGGCGGCCTGACCTGGGCCGGCGCCGCCATCCGGCACTAGAGTCCCAGAGAGAACGCCCATGGGCAAGACGGCCTTTCTGTTCCCCGGTCAGGGCGCCCAGTACGTGGGCATGGGAAAGGACCTGGCCGAGCGGTTCCCCGAGGCCAGGGCCCTGTACGACCAGGCCGACGCGGCGCTCGACTTCGGCCTCTCGCAGGT
>Ga0307378_10010747_pt1 | contig 11860 bp, 10 predicted proteins | sample UN1MG_FD_202238 | JGI IMG/M metagenome (GOLD analysis project Ga0307378, IMG submission 202238) | Soil microbial communities from Risofladan, Vaasa, Finland - UN-1 | ecosystem: Environmental > Terrestrial > Soil > Coastal area > Acid sulfate soil | place: Finland: Risofladan, Vaasa | collected...
AGCCTGTTTTGACGATTTCGCCCTGGTTTTCGAGCCCGGTCACATAGATGGTAAAAGCGGCCGCGGCCTTAGGATAATTGGAGTTAGCATTAACGCCAATACCATTGGTGAAGATGACATCAGCCTTGTCTACTGGACCGCTTGGTAACTCAACCGCCGTCCAACTGACATCGGGGAAATCATTGCGCATGTAGTTGACCATCCAGCCGCCCTCATAGGTCAGGCCAACCAGCTCTTTGCCGATGGCTTCCCCACACCAACCGGCGCCAACATCGGCAGCGGAAACAAGGCTGCCGTCTTCATGCATGGCAGCGACGTACTCGGCCGCCTCTATAACTTCGGGTGAATCCAAGAGTGGTGCGCTGAAGTCGTCATTGGCATAGACACCGCCATTGCCGAAAGCCCAGGGAGCAAAGCGAGCCCAATCGGCACCCTGACAGAAGCCAGCGTATTCGCCTGTGGCGGCAATCGCTTCCGCGGCTGCCTTCAGGTCATCCCAACCCCAATCGGCTGTTGGTTCGTCGATGCCCGCTGCCGCAAAGGCCTCAGGCAGGTATACCAGGCCCAGCGTTCCCCAATCCTTGGGCAAGGCGTAGGTCTGTCCGTTCAGGGTAAAGATGGACAACAGGGCTGGGATGAAATCATCCCGACTGGCTCCACCATCTGCCATGAAGTCATCCAGGGCCAGGATTTGTCCTGTCGGGCCAAAGGCGGTCATCAATTGGTCGTCAACGTAAAAGACATCAGCCGCCGCACCGCCGGCCATAGCCGCTTTAAGCTTGGTCTGGAAGTCGGCCGGGATGGGCTGGTAGTCCACCGTCACTGCCGGGCAAGCATCGGCAAAGCGGTCGATGGAATCACGGTAGATCTGTTGCTCTGTCTCATCTCCCCAGCCAGAGAATACGATGGTAGCCCCGTCCTCAACATCCATGAAGCAATCAGCTGTCGCTTCTTCCGCGACCGCCTCTTCTGCGACCGTTTCTTCTGCGGCCGTTTCTTCGGCCGGTGTGGGTTCTTCTGCCTCATCGTCAGCTCCACAAGCTGCCAACACCAGGCTAAAGACGAGCAGGAAAGTAAATAAGTAAACAAGCTTTCTAAACATGGTTATCTCCTCTTTTTCAACTTGACTCATTTCGACGGAAGGAAATCAATACTAACTTATTAAGCACTTCCTCCTTTCTCCAGCCGCAGTGAATTGGAGAATCCATGATCGGGCTCGACGTGTTATAATCGGCCGATGTAGCTCCTCTGCGATTGGAGGACTACGAGGGAGTCGTTTGCGGTCCGCCAGACTTAGCTAAACGACTCCCTTCTCTTTTGTCAATTTTTAATGTGCATCACAACCGCATGAACGGCGGATCACTAACTTTGTCCCCACCCGTAACCTGAGGCGGGCATGTTCTTCATCCGGGTTTAGGTCGATCAGCTCAGCCAGCCGTCGGACAGCCTGACGGCCCATTTCCACTCCGTATGTATGAACGGTGGTCAGAGCTGGGTCGTGGAGCTGGGTCCAGCAAATATTGTCGAAACCAACCACGGCTATCTGCTTGGGGATAAGGATGCCTGCTTCCTTGATGACTCGCATAGCACCTACCGCGACAGCATCATTCACAGCTACCACGGCCGTCAGCTCCGGTGCTTGCTCTAAGGCCGTTTTCATGGCTTCCATACCCGTTTCGACCGTAGTACTGGGCATGTGGATCACATGCGGCTTAAGCGACGCATCAGCGAGAGCACGCTGGTATCCAGCGCCACGCTCTCGGCTACTTAGCCAGGTTTCTGGCCCCGCTAGGAAGACAATATCTTTATGCTGGTGTTCTTGAATCAGGTGTCTTGTCAGGTGGTATGTACTCGACTCGTTCTCGTGCAAAACGCAGTCGATATCAGTCCCCCGCAAATCATTGTCAAGTAAAACAATGGGCAGACCACTGTTGTAAAGGCCCAGGATGAAGGAAGATTTAAGTGCCGGTCCGGCCAGAATGAGACCGTCCACACGATTCTGGCGCACCATCGGCAACTGGAACGGGTCAGCCATAGCCTTTTGGTCAACCAATGTGCTCACAACATGGTAGCCAAGGCGTTGTGACTCTTCGTTTATACCAATAGCATCAAGGGAGGCTGCCGCAAAACGGGAGGAAACGGACCATTTATAGGTAACGAAGCCAATATTGCCCGTTCGATTTGTGGCCAAACTCTTAGCGGCCGCGTTAGGAACGAAGCGCATTTCCTGAGCCACCGCCAGTACGCGAGCACGCGTCTGGTCTCCGATTCCGGGCTGATCGTTCAAGACCCGCGACACCGTCGAGACCGATACATCGGCCTTTTCGGCAATGTCACGCAATGTCGGCTTGTTAGCCATATAAGCATCCTGTGCAATTTAAATGCAACCGCTTGCATATCATTATAGTGGCTTGACCGTCCCTTGTCAAGAACTGAGGCCGCAATGAGCGGGTTCCTTCACCGGTCCGATTAACATACCCATCTCTTTTATGGAGGCTGTGTCCGGATATCCACCACCTGCCACTCACCATTCTGATAAAACTTAAATGCCAGCCGGCGCCAATGGGCCGGCAGGCGTGGTGCCAATGTGTAACTATCTTCTGTCAGACGTAGCCCCGCAAAGCCAAAGGTTATGGCCTGCCACAGGCCCCCGGCCGATGCAGCATGAATGCCATCATCGGCGTTACCACGCGGGTTGCGCAAATCGGCGAGGGCTGCCAACATAAAATGGCCGTAGGCTTCATCAGGACGATTTATTTCACAGGCGGCCCAGGCATGAAAACTGGGACCAAGGGAGGAACCAAACCGGTGATCGGTTTTGGGCATATAGGTATCCCAGTTGGTTTGCCATGTTTTTTGATCGAATTGGTCACGAAAGAGGCAGAGCAGCATGATGACATCAGCCTGCTTAAGCACCTGCCGGTGATTTGCCCCCTCAATGCCAAAAATGAGTTGGAGAGATTCGCCGGCCTTGACCATGAATTCGGGCGGTACTTCTTGTAAATCAAAAAAGCCTTCAAACTGGTCGATGAGACCGGTTTCCTCGTCGTAGAGGAAAACAGTTTGGTCCATGACATCCCGCCAGTGCCGGCGCACGTTTTGGGTTATCTGCATTTTGGTGACAAGCGTTTGGTGCTTTTCAGGAGCGGTTTTTTTTAGCCAGTCGAGCAGTTGTAGCGCCGTCTGAAGGTGCCAGCGGGCTATGTAATTGGTGAAGCTGTTGTTATCAATGTGGTCGTGATATTCATCTGGGCCGATGACATCACGGAAAGTGTATTGGTGGCCGCCGTTTTTTTCCTCAAGTTCGGCGCGGCTACCCCAAAAACGGGCTGTTTCCACAATCATTTCCACGCCATAGTCGCGCATGAACGCATCATCACCCGTCACCTGCCAATACTGCATGAGAGCATAAGCGATGTCGGCGCTGATGTGGATTTGGATGTCGCCCGTCCAGATGCGGATTAATTTTGTACGGTCGTAAAAATCAGGAATCCAGGTGGGCGTGACTTCGTCGCCCGTTGCGGCGCTTTCCCAGGCGTACTGCGCACCATCAAACCCATTTCCCGCCGCCTTACGCTGTGCACCGGGCAGGGTGTGATAGCGGTATTTGAGCATGTTTCGGGCCAACTGGGGTTGGGTATATATGAAGAAGGGCAGAACGAAGATTTCGGTATCCCAAAAGACATGGCCGAAATAGCCATAGCCGCTCAGGGTTTTAGCCCCGATACTGACCCGTTCGTCGTGTTGGGGGGCAGCCACCAATAGTTGGAAGAGATTGAAGCGGACAGCCAGTTGGGCTTCGTTGTCCCCTTCAATAAGGACATCACAATCGTTCCACACTTTTTTCCAGCCATTGATATGATCCGTCCGCAGCCTATCGTAGTCGAGACCTTGAATGGCGGAGAGAGCCCGGTCGGTCACGTCAGCCGCATTACCTACATCATCTCGACTGAGAGCATAGGCGGCCACTTTGTCGACCTGCAAGGTTTGCCCAGGTGTCAACCATTGGGTAATGGTCAGTTCAGGCTGGCCTGGGCATTGCTGGCACGAAGTGGGTTGGGGGGGACTGGTTTTCACGACCACGGCCGTACCGAGTTCAATCTTCGTTTGCCGGGTACGGTTGCGGAGCCAGATGGCGCCGCTTTCAGCCTGTCCTTGATCGAGAAAATCCCAGTGTAGCAAATTTCGATTGGCAACATGGCCGTTGATTCCGGCCTGGATGGTGAGCGTGCAGCTATCGGATACGGCTGTAGCCAGTAAACGAATGGCCCCCACATGATCCTTGGTATAGCTGATGAACCGCTCAAAATACAAATCCACCACTTTGCCATCCGGTGACTGCCAGCGTATTTCACGACGCAAAATACCCTGCCGCAGATCCAGCGTGCGCTGGAAGTGAAGAATCTCGCCCTGGTTTAGCCGGAAAGCGTGCCCGTCTACGGCGATACGGGTGTCCAGCCAGTTGGGCATATTGGCCAACGCCGTAATGCTGACGGGCATGTTGTCAAACACACCATGAGCAAAGGTTGTGGCTGAGTCGTTAGGATATCCTTCCTCAAAGCTGCCCCGGCTGGAAAAATAACCATTCCCGGTTGTGAACACCGTTTCCAGGTGGTGCTGGCTTTCTAGCCGAAATTCATTTTGGACAACAGTCCATGTTTCATCTATGGTTGCGGCCTGGCGCAATTCAGCCAAGGTGGTGTTTTGTAAATTGTCGCGGCGAATGACCCGGCCATTGGCCTGATTGAGATGACTAAAACGATCGACCGGCCCTAGTGCCAGCGCCGGCATACCGGCCGCCAGCGCAGCTTCAATGCCCGCAGCGGCATCTTCCACCACCAGGCACCGGCCAGGCGGGCAGGTAAGTCTGGCCGCAGCGTAGCGGAACAGGTCAGGATAGGGCTTCTGCCGGTCAACGCTGTTTCCATCAGCAAGAACAGCCAGACGGTCAATGATGCCTAAACGCTCGCAGACAGTTTGTGCGTTTTTACTGGCCGAGGCAATGGCATAAACAATCTGGGATGTGTCCAAGTCATCCAGTAATTTCAGGACACCGGGTAGCAGGTGATCAGGCGTGATCTTGTCGAGCTTGGCTACATAATAACTGTTTTTTCGGGCCATCAATTCCTGAATCCGACCCTCGGTTTCATCCCGGCCGTTTAAAATGATCAGCAGGGAATCACGGCGGGGAACGCCGCGCAGTCTCTCGTTGGTCTCTCGGTTAAAAGCCAACCCCTCCTCGTCGGCAAGCTGCTGCCAGGCCTGGTAGTGAAACTCGGCCGTATCGGTGATGACGCCGTCTAAATCGAAAACAACTGCCCGTAAGCTCATAGAACCCTCAACCGGATGGTGTGGTCTGGCTGGATGCTCGAACAATGAGCTCTGGAGAAAGCAATATTTTTTTTTCGGCGATTTCCTCGCCGTTGATCTGTTTCAGTAGAAGATCGACAACGTGTTCGCCCACCTGGGGAATGGGTTGGCGAATAGAGGTCAGTGGTGGGTGTAGAAAATCGGCCATGGGTGTGTCGTCATAGCCGGTGACGGCGATATCGAGGCCAACCGCTAACCCGGCAGCTGCGGCGGCGTTCATCGCGCCAATGGCAATGAGATCGCTAACACAAGCTACGGCCGTGGGTCTTAACCCGATCGGTAGTGACCACAACTGATTAAACCCCTCTACTCCCGCCCGCACCGCATTTTCGCCCCGCACAAGCCACCTTTCATCGGCGTCTATCCCACCATGATTCAACGCTTTGTAATAGCCCATTTCCCTGTGCGACCCCTCTTTTGAACCGATGGGCCAGGTAAGCAGCCCAATACGTTGGTGTCCTTGTTCAACCAGGTGGGTTATGGTCATTTCAAGGCCACAAAGGCCATCTACATCTACCCAGCAAAAATCCCACTGATCATTGGCCCTGCCAAAGCTGACAAAGGGGATATTGTTTTCAATCATATGGGCAATACGGGGGTCATTGTCGTTGGTATCGGCCATCACGAAACCTTCCACCTGGCGCTGGCGGTAGAGTTTCTGGTAAATAGCCGTATCTTCCATATCGGCCACCAGAAAGGTGAGTAGGTGATAACCGGCCGCCTCAAAGTTGTCGACAGTGCTATAAAGAAATGCGTCAAGAATCGGGCGAGGTGCTCCACTTTCGGCTTGAAGCCAGCCGTATCCTATCAGATTGCTTGATTGGGTGCGCAGGTTGCGGGCACTAATATTGGGACGATAGTTTAACTCTTCAATGGTCGCCCATACTCTTTCCTTAGTTTCTGAGGAAAAATCACCTTTGTCATTGAGCACCTTTGAAACTGTTTGGTAGCTAACACCAGCCTTCGCGGCAACATTTCTTAGGGTAACTTTTCTGTTCATGATGTTTTTCCAGTATGCGAACGTTTGCGCGAACGTTCGCATAAAATATATCACGTCTCTGTTTTGTTAACCAGTAAGGAACTTCCAATCACTGGGAACTAGTACCATTGCTGCCTATAGAATGTCAGGATTGACCGCAGTATTGCGCAGGCAACTAGTATACAGGCCGGGCACTTACTGTCATCGATGGCTAGTAACAAGGATTCTCTTGAAGTAATCAGAAGTGATGTACAGCATTTTATCTCCAACGGCTACACTATTGACTCCCAGGATGATTTTATGGATCTGTATCACTTTGCTCAACTAACTTACTTACGCATTAGCGATCCTGTTGTTAAGGCGGCTTCGCTAGATTTGATGAATGCCATTAAGGATAATCTTATAATCGATTAATATCATAAATCTGGTGACATCGAAATCGATGGCGTGACTTACAATTGGGACCTGCGCGACAGCTACGGCGGATCGATATTTTTCCCCAAGGATTCGAGAAGCTTCTATAAGGGCGACTGGTTAGATTTTGCAACCGGAACGGACTGGGGTGCTTCAGTCCATAGCTCGAAATCAGGTGCTGCTGCCAACAATCTCCGGGGGCCAATGTTAGTTGAGTTTGTGAATGCTGTTTATCCCGATGCTCCGGACAATCCTGACGCGCCACCACTCTTGAAGATGCCAACGGTTCTTAAGCGAGCCTATTTGCCAATGGCGATTATGCGAACTGATTCATAATCGGTTTTATTGCTGTGGCTGGTCGCCCAATCGGACAACTTGTGTTAGTGGTTACCTGGTTGCTAATAATTTGAGAAGAGTTGTTCTCATAAACAATAGTTAACTCAAAATAACCTTCTAAATATCAGTTTCGGAATTACTTATCCTGACTTCAAGGATGACCCATCTCGCGTTATTGTAATACCTATCCTACACCCGCGATTATCTGTCCACAAAAATCATAGTAGCTTGTCCAACCGTATCGTCGATTATCATTGTACCCCCTGACGCTGATAAAAAAATCGCTTTTAGAGGATAATGTGATGTCCCTTGGCCCCTGCTAAATAATGATTTTCCCTTATTGTCAGAATTGACCGAATGTGGGCGCGAGTAAGCGATGGGCCGTCTCGAGATCATATCTCCGTTGGAAGACCACAAAAAGCCGCCAGCGGAAATGTTTAGTGCGCTGGCTCGAACAAACCACCCAGTCAACTACGAAGTAGACAACGTCGAACTGGTGATTCCTGATTCAGGCATACTACTTAACGAAGCAGCCGGCTGGATAAATACCGTCGGCCAGACAATGGATGACGGTGCCTGTCAACTTATGCTTTGGACAGAATTCCGAGGGGCGGCCTCATATCCATTGATCTGGAAGGGTCACTTCGTTCAGATTTACACACACGAATGGCTTTCCAACCGAGTGATAGTCTATTGGCTTTACTGGTCGTCGCCAACCCTGTTTCAATCGCTTATTTTCCAACGGTATGCTTCTGTAATACCTTTCGTTTTAATGGACCGCATTTTTTGACCCGCAGGTCTTGACTGTGCGAGATTAGCTTGCCGTCTTCAAATTCATTGGCTGAAACGCTTCTTCTGGTATTGTATACCAGGGGTCTGGAAGATGAGATTAGCTGTTTCGCCGGGGCCTAATCTTCCATTTCGCAAAGTATAAATAACTGGTATATTTTTTCTATGTCAAATTTATTGTTGTTGAACTGTTTGTTTATACTACTTCTATGAAGATTGGATACGCACGCGTCAGCACCAAAGACCAAGACTTATCTCTCCAGATCGATGCTCTGGAAGATGCCGGCTGCAAGCAAATCTATAAGGAGCATATCTCTGGTTCTACTAAAGATCGTCCGGAACTTCAGAAGATGCTGGAGCAACTGCGGGACGGGGACGTTATCATCATCTGGAAACTCGACCGGCTGGCCCGTTCTTTGAAGGATCTGGTTGGATTGGTAAGTGAGATACAGGAAAGAGGTGCTGGGTTAAACAGCTTGCACGATCATATTGACACGACTACGCCACATGGGAAGTTCACGTTTCATTTGTTTGCGGCACTGGCTGAGTTTGAACGAGACATTATTCGGGAACGTATTAATGCGGGCTTGGCGGCGGCGCGAGCTCGTGGGAGAAAAGGCGGCCGTCCCAAAGGATTGTCTAAGAAAGCACAGCACACGGCGATCATTGCTGAGCGTCTTTATGAAGAGGGGAATTTGACAATAAAAGAAATCTGCGAACAGCTCTCGATTTCTAAAATGACCCTCTATAACTACCTCAGGTACCGAGGTGTAAAAATCGGTACAACACGTGCCAAAATAACAGCGGGCAAATCTTAGGATTATTACCTATTGTTACTTATTTTTTGATGATATGAATTAACTTAAGGACCGAATAAAGCGGAGGGGAAAAGATGAGTCTTGCCAACCAACTAAATGACAACAAAGACACTATTCAAAAAAGCCTGTACATTGGTCGAGCAAACTGGGATGGGCTAGTAGAGAAAGTGAGTAAAGCTGAGCAAGAGCAGAACGCAAATTTTAAAGACGAGCAGATATTAACGTTTCTTGTCTGCGCAGCATATGCTGCTGTGGAATCTCTTGGTGTCGCCAATTTGTCGGAGGTGCTCTCGGGTGGTAACGTGTCTACTGAAAAGATCTGGTTCGAGGTCTTGCCGTATCCGACAAGGGAACTTGAAGGAAACACGAATCTCGACCTGGCTATTGGAAACATTACCCTTCGGTCTGATACAAAAAGCGGAATACAGCTCAAAGAAGAAAATTATACAGCTATCTGTTTCTGTGAGTGCAAATGGCTTTCCGATATATCTTTAGGTGTTTCGCGTGACACCCACAGAAATCAGATGGCAAGGGTGATCGAAAATGCCTTATTGTTTTCAGACGCTAGAGGCCGATTGGCTAGCAATGTTTACTTCACTTTGGTTACACCTAGTATGTTCAGAAGTCGCAGTCAATTCTCGCGTCTTTATCAATATAAGTGGAAGGACTATCAAACAGAAGAAATGTTGATAGCGGACCTGGATTCATGCAACCTGGAACCGCGTTCTGGCCTGTCTGCGCCCAGCACTCGGGCATCAGTTTTGAATCTTAAATGGGTGACTTACGAAGAGTTGATATTTGCAGCACCTACATCTGCTTTGCAGGCAGAAGTGCATAACTTCTTCCGAAAGCTTTCTCTTGTAGAATTCACTGACAGTTTGGTTTTCTAGTCAGGGATTATCTTGATGGTCTTTTTTTCGAGCCTATCTGCTCCCAGCAACTGGATTATCCAGCCAGATTGTCGCCCACCTCACAAGATAATAAGATAATTTGCAGTGATTACACGATTGATTCCTGCACTCACCCGTCCCTTAATCTGATCTGCTAGCCATTGTTGTTATTATCCAAGCGCGGCCCCCTCCCCCACCGACGATAAAAATGCCAGCATCATGCGGATACATCAGACACCCCTACCCCTACACGCGCTGAGAGCCTCTCTCAGCAAAAATTACTCTGGCATTCCTCGATCAGAACATAGATACAGCTATATTTTGCATTTTGAAGTCAAATGAACTAACATTGAGCTCATTGTGAACTCATAATGACTTCAATTGAGTTCATTCATGTTTTTGGAGAATGCTCAATGACTCGAATCATCGCTGTGGCCAACAACAAGGGTGGCGTGGGGAAGACAACTACGGCTGGCAATCTGGCTTATGGCCTGTCCCATGTGATGCGCTCCAACAATGGAAATGGCGGTAAGGTCTTGGTCATCGACCTGGATGTGCAAGGCAACCAGGCCGATTTCTTTGGTGTGCGCGACCGTATCTATGACCCTGCATCCAATCCCGAGGGGGCTTGTCTAAGTAACCTGATTAACGATCCTGACTGCGATCTCCGCGAGTTCGTCACCAGCCTGGATCGGGCCGACGATGGATATTCACGTCCCAACCTCTTCTTGAGTCCGGCCACGCGGGAGCTCGGTTTTGCCGTTGAAAATCTATCCGCCGTTGACTCCATCGCCCACTACCAAACTTCCATTAGTCGCGGTCGGAAGAAATTGGCAACCGTTCGGCAATTGGACACACTCCTTTCCAACCGCCTCCAGCGCCTGGCACACAACTTCGAATTCATTATTGTCGATTGCCCACCAAACCTAGATACGTTGAAGCAAGCGGTCTATGAGTTCGCTGATGAGGTTATCGTGCCTGTCAAGACCGATCGCTTGAGCGCGATTGGCGCACAGCAGCATACAGATGACATCGTGCGCATGATCAAAGAGTATAATTTGAAAATCAAGATCTCTTTTATCGTCCCAACCATGATGCGTGCTCGCCAGGTGCTAGCTGAACAAACATTGGAATCATTGAGTAGCCGTTATGGAGCCAATCGGGTGGCCATGCCCGTACCGGAAAGCGTGTATATCAAGGAAGGTCCGGCCGCCGGTGGCTTGACTGTTTTTGAGTATGCGCCAAAATCAGAACCCGCTAAAGCTTACGCCGATCTTGTGCGCAGAGTGTACTATGACTAAAAAAAGCTTTTCCGACCCAGATGATCTCCTAAGTGGCCTCGACGACCTAGTATCGCCAGGGGTGGGGCGGCCACAATCGCAGCCCGCCCGATCGCGAAGCAAAACCTTTATTCCGGAACCGGCAGCTGATGCCAGGGATATTGCTATCGCCACCGACGATAGGTCTATGGCCGGGCAATATAAGCGCAAGCAGATTCTAATCCCGCCAGACCAATTGGTTTATATTCGCAAGAAGGCCAAAGAGATAGGCGTCAGCCAGGCCGAGTTGTTCCGTTGGCTGATCGACTACGGATTGACGGCGCTTGATCGCGGCGTAGAGCCAGAAATTGAAGTGGTCGATGTCCGAGGCGAAACGCTAAAAGCCCATTGGACCAGCCAGCCAAAAGGGTAGCTAAACTGGCTCTCGAATTGGCATGGTGCGCTATTTGGCGAGGAGCCTTTCTGCGGGTGGGGATATGCAGTATTTCCATTTCCCTGGAGCCACACCACAGCCTTAAATACTAAGATCAGATATATACTTTGGCTAAACCTTTTTAAGTTAAGTATATATTTCAAATTCCCAAGTTGAGATCAGGGTGGGGGGATGGCACAACCAAACGAAAAGACCAGATTCGCTCAATAAAACATGTTTGATTAAACCGCTAGCCGGCAGTATTTTGGACAAAGAAAAAATAGACGAGTTCTTTGCACTCTCTTCAGAGTAAGGGCTACATCTAAACGGCAGCCCCACCCAAGGTGCGGCAAAAAGACCGTTATTTTGGACAACCACGCATGTATATTTCGGTCTTGTGTAAATGTAATCTTCAGAAATATTTGGCGCATCGGCAGTCGGAGGGGTGAGGTATTCGCGGTACAATACTGCATATTCTTGAATTGCTTCCTTATGTTTGCGGCCAACCAAGAAATCCCGCAAAGCTTATCCAGATTGCATTTTCTTAACAGGTATATCTTGTGAACAATTCG
>Ga0307378_10010749_pt1 | contig 11858 bp, 9 predicted proteins | sample UN1MG_FD_202238 | JGI IMG/M metagenome (GOLD analysis project Ga0307378, IMG submission 202238) | Soil microbial communities from Risofladan, Vaasa, Finland - UN-1 | ecosystem: Environmental > Terrestrial > Soil > Coastal area > Acid sulfate soil | place: Finland: Risofladan, Vaasa | collected...
CCACCAGGCCCGGCGCTTCCGCCATGCGCTCGTGGTGTTCGACCGCGTTGGCTGCGGACGCGAACCCCGCAGCCGCGAGGAGCTGGAGGCCGAGGTCGAGGCCCGCCTGTCGGCCGCCGGGTGGGAGGACCGGGCCGCAGCGGTGGTGATCGACCCCGAGTTGGAGGCCTGGGTGTGGTCTGACTCCCCGCACGTCGCCGAGCAGCTCGGCTGGGCCGGGCGCCAGCCGCCCCTGGGTGAGTGGCTTTGCGCCCGAGGGCTGCTGACAGAAGGGCAGGTCAAGCCGCCGGACCCCAAGGAGGCCGTCCACCGGGCGCTGCGGGAGGCGGCCAAGGGACGCTCGTCCGCCATCTACGCCCAGTTGGCCGAAACCGTCGGCCTGGGCCGATGCGTCGATCCCGCCTTCGCCAAGCTGCGGGAGGTGCTGCTGCGATGGTTCGCCGCTGACCGCCCCGCGAGCGGACACTGATCGCTTTCCCGCCCAGCCGTGCTGTCGGAAGCGGACGCCGGGCCCGACCCGCAAGGGCGAAGAAGGCATTCAAGTAGAGGGCCCCGAAGCCCCCGCCGAGGGCTGGCCACTTCAGTGGCCGGTCGGATATCGGACAAAGCGAAGGCCCGAACAATGCCGAAACACCCCGCGCTGACGTACGTCACGATCCTGCTCGCCGCGTCCCTGGCCCTCGCCGAGGAACTGCTGCCGGACCCCTCCTTTGAGAAGCCCAAGCCGCGAGACCGCTGGGGGCTGGTGTTCGCCGACTGGGGCGGGTGGATCTACGAGGGCTCGCCCGTCTTCGCCGTCGGGCAGGTCGCGCGGACCGGCCGGCACTCGTGCGAGATCATCGGCGCCCGCGACGGGAAGATCCGCCTCCAGTCCAAGGAGATCGCCCTGACGCCCGGCCGCTACCGCCTGCGGGCCTATCTGCGCGGGCTGGACCTCAGCAAGGGCCGCTGGGGAACGTCGCTGGACTTCAGCGTGGGCTTCGAGGACAAGTGGCCGAAGATCAACCGCAGCGGCACGTTCGGGTGGACGCCGCTGACGTACGTCTTCGACTACCCCGCCGGCACGACCAAGCCCTTCCGCCTGTTCATCGGCCTGTGGGAGACGGGGCGGCTGTGGATAGACGACGCCTCGCTGGAGAAGGTGGACGACTCCGTCGCCGTCACGCCCCAGCCGCTCTGGGGCAAGGAAGAGGCCCCCGTCGCCCCGCCGGACAAGCTCACCACGCCCGTCCGCTGCAAGGAGTGCTCCTACCGCAACGACGCGGCCTGGCCACGCTGCTACGCCTGCGGGCACGAGTTGGCCGCGCCCGGCCGGGAACGGTTCACCACGCCGCCGCAGGTGGTTTTCGCGGACTTCGAGGACGGGAAGCGCACGCCGTTCGAGGAGGGCACGGCCGTGGCGGAGCACGCCTCGCACGGCAAGAGCGCCCTGCGAGTGGACCGGGATTGGGCCCAGACGAGCCGGCCGCTGGACTTCTCGCAGCACGACTACTTCCACTTCGACGTCTACAACCCCCACGACCGGGCGGTGCAGGTCTACGTCGAGATTCGCGACGCCCAGACGCAGGGCTACTGGACGCGCGTCAACCTCCAGACGGTCGTCCCGCCCGGGCCGAGCACCGTCTCGTTCCCCACGCAGTTGTTCGTGGGCGAGAAGTCGCGTCCCGGCCGGCCGCTGCTTCGGGACCAGATCACACGCTTCGTCGTCGCCGTCGGCCAGGACGGGCCGCTGTTCTTCGATCACTTCCGCCTGGAGCGCCTGGACACGGCCGGGGTTCGGTTCGAGGGGCTGCTGGCGTGGGACTTCGGCCCGGCGGGCTCGCCGCTGATGGAGGGTTTCGAGCCCGCCGACGACGGCGTGCTGTACACAGCCGGGCGCGGCTTCGGCTGGCAGGACGCCAGGCTCTGGCGGAGCTTCGACGCCCGCCAGCCCGAGGCCCTCACGCAGGACTTCGTCTGCCCCGAGAGCGGCGCGTGGCGGATCGACCTGCCCGACGGCCGCTACCGCGTCGTGATGAACGTCGAGAGCCCCGGGGCCTTCTGGGGCGAGCAGCAGAACTACCTCCAGCGGCAGGTGCGGGCCGGGGGCAAGGTCGTCCACGAGGCGCGGATGGACGTGGAGGCCTTCCAGCGGCGGTACTTCCAGCACGCCGACACGGAGGACCGCCCCGGCGTCGATCCGTTCGACACCTACCTGCTGCCGACCGACCGCTGGCTGGCGTTCGACGCCAACGCGACCGGCGGCAAGCTCGAGATCGCCTTCCGCGGAGAGAACTGGGCCTTCTGCCTCTCGACGATGATCGTCTACCCGGCTGCCAAGGCCCCGCAGGGAGAGAAGTTCGTCCGGTGGGTCGATCAGCGCCGGCGGTTCCAGTTCCACAACAACTTCAAGCAGGTCGTCCCCCGGCCCGCGGGCGCCGCCCCGCCGGAGAAGGGCTTCCGCCTGTTCGCCCGGCACTTCATGGACCCGCCCGGCGCGAAGGACGGGCCGCGCGAGGGCGAGGCGATCGACCCGGGCAAGGGCCTGGCCGTCACCGTCGCACGCGGCGAGGCGTCGCAGGTCGTCTTCAGCCTCCAGCCGGGCAAGGAGGACCTCGGGGCGATCGACCTGACCGTCTCGCCGCTGACCGCCGGCTCGGGCGCGAAGCTGGAGGCCTCGGCGATCCAGGCGGGCTGGATCGACTACCGCATCACCCGCGTGACGATGGACGGCGGGGTCTACGACGTCCGCCCGCGGTACTGGCACCGGGCGCCCGCCCCGGCGGCGGCGGGCGTGACGAGGACGTTCTGGCTCCGCCTGCGGACCCCGTCGGACGCCGTGCCGGGGGAGTACGCCGGCATGCTGACCGTCCGGCCCGCACGCGGCGAGGCCGGCCGGCTCCCGCTGAGGATCACCGTCCTGCCGTTCGCGCTGGACGAAATCGGCGACCTCGCGGTCGGGCCCTGGGGCTGCAACATCCCCCTGCCGTGGCTGGGGAGCGACCCGGCCACGCGCGCGTGGAACGAGCGGATGTTCGAGAAGTCCCTCCGCGCCCTGCGACAGGTCGGGTGCACCAGCTTCTCCGGCAAGCCGGCGATCGCCGTGACGGCCCGGGACGGGCGGATCACGCTCGACACCGCCCGCGCCGACGCCGAGATGGCCCTCGCCCGAAAGCTGGGCTTTCACCACATGATCAGCAACTACGGCGCCGGCGGGCAGATGGCCTACGCCCCCTATGGGGACGCATCCGGCCCGGACGCCGCGGCCGCGAAACGCGCGGGCTTCGCCGACGTCGCGTCGTTCCTGAAGGCGTTGTACGCCGAGATCGACCGTCACGCCCTCGCGAGCAACTGGCTGCCGGTGGCGTGGAACCTGTGCGACGAGCCGATCGGCGCGAACGTGGCGGGGGCGGTCAAGAACGCCCTGGCGCATCGGGCTGCGGGCGAGGGGCTCAAGCGGACGAGCTTCATGGGCGCCACGTCGATGCAGGGCAAGGACCCGAAGGACCCCCACTACCCGCTGGTGCGGGCGCTGCCGATCCCGTCGCTGAACCTGCACGACGAGGCGTCGATCGGCGTGATCCGCGACGCCGGCGGGGCGTTCAGCTTCTACAACGGCTCGGACCGCTGGACCTACGGGCGGTACATGAAGTCGCTGGTGGTCAGGCACCAGTTGTGCCTGCGGCTGGTGTGGCACTACCACGTGTGCGTGGGCGACCCCTACTACGCCCTGGACTGCCGCGAGGACGACTACTGCTGGTTCAACACCAACGCCGCCGGCGAGATGGTGCCGTCGATCCGGCTGCTCTCGGAGATCCAGCCGGGGCTGAACGACTACCGCTACCTGAGCACGCTCCAGCGGCTGCTGGCCGAAAAGCCCGACCATCCTGCAATCGGGCGCGCGAAGAAAGCGTTTGAGGAGATGATGGCGCTGGAGGCCGGCAAGGACCGCCCGATGGACCGCACGCGCCGTCGGGAGGGCCGGCTCGGCGAATACGAAGCGGACCGGCAGAAGGTCGCCGACGCGATCCGGCTGCTGTCGAAATAGCGAGACTCGCTCCGGCCCCGACACCTGCGCGTCGGCGCCGGCCGACGGACAACCCCAAGAGGACCGATTACAGGAGCCTGACATGGCAACACGACACGAGTGCGGTTGGGATCGGCAGGTCACCCGCCGGGACTTCATGCACATGGGCCTGGCCGCCGGCGGGGCGGTCGTCCTGGCCGAGGGACTCTCTCCGGCCGCCGAGGCCGGGGGCGCCAAGACCGACGTCTGGGTCCTTCACGGGACCGACAAGAAGGCGCTCATGCAGGCGGCCATGAAGGTCATCGCCGACCACGGCGGCCTTGGAAAGGACGCCAAGAAGGTCACGCTCAAGGTCAACGCCGCCTGGTGGAGCACGCCCGACGAGGGCGGCAACACGCACCCCGAGCTCGTAGACGCCTTCCTGAAGGGCTGCAGGGACCAGGGCGTCAAGGAGCTGGTCATGCCGGAGCACCCCGTCCAGCCGGCCGCGCAGACCTTCCCCCAGAGCGGGCTGCTGGCCGTGGCCAAGAGCAACGGGGCCGCCATGCTCGACATGAAGGCCGAGACCAAGCGGTGGCAGGACGTGACGCTGCCCAACGCCAAGACCCTCAAGAAGGCGCAGATGCCGAAGGACGTCCTCCAGACCGACGCCCTGGTGAACATGCCGGTCGCCAAGCACCACGGCGGCGCGGGGCTGACCCTCGCCATGAAGAACTGGATGGGCTCCGTCCAGGACCGCCGCTTCCTCCACCGCAATGACCTGCACCAGTGCATCGCCGACTTCGCGACGTACATCCGCCCGGCGTGGACGATCATCGACGCCACGCGCATCATGCTCGACAAGGGCCCCAAGGGCCCCACCCAGAACTTGAAGAAGCTCGACCTGCTGATCGTCTCGAAGGACCAGGTCGCCGCGGACGCCTACACCGCCACGCTGTTCCCCAAGGACCTCGCCGACAGGACCAAATACATCCAGATCGCCGCCGAGATGAAGCTCGGGACCGCCGACCTGTCGCAGATGGCCCTGCACAAGATCGAAGCCAGTTGACCGGCAACCGGCAGGTCATCCAGAAGGTCGCACGATGGTCCGTCCGGCTGGTGTTTCTCGCGGCCGCGGTGGGCTTGGCACTGGGCTCGCCCCTGCCGGGCGTGCTGGTGCGGGTGTTTCCCGGCCTCAGCCCGCTGGTCGCGGCGGCGTCCTCGGTGGCCCAGCGGCGGTGGTACCTGGGGGCCTACTGGTTCGGCCCGCCGCTGGCGGTACTGCTGCTGGCGATCTGGAAGGGGCGGCTGTTCTGCCGATGGGCCTGCCCGGCGGGCACGCTGTACGCAATCCCCTCGCGGCTGAGTTTGCGGAAGCACTTCCTGAAGGTCCGCCTGAACGCCTATCTGTTCTGGACGATCGTCGGGGCGTCGCTGGTCGGGGCGCCGCTCCTGCTGTTCCTCGACCCGCTGAGCACGTTCAACCGCCTTACGCCTCTGCTGACGGGCACGTACACCGTCGCGTCGCTCGTGCCGGGGCTGCTGCTGCCCATCGTGCTGCTGCTGGGCGTCTTCCAGCCGATGATCTGGTGCACGCACGTCTGCCCGCTGGGGTACGCCTTCGAGCTGGCACGGTCGATCCGCCGCGAGCCGAAGAGGACATTCCTGAACAGCCGGCGGCAGGTGCTCTCGGGCCTGCTCCTCGGCGCGCCGCTCGCCGGGCTGACCCGGTGGCTGCTGCTCAAGAAGGACCGGTACGACCGCGCCCCCGTCCTGCCGCCGGGCGCCGACGGCATGGAGGCGTTCGCCGCGGCCTGCACACGCTGCTACGCCTGCGTCGACGCCTGTCCCTACGGGCTCATCCGCGTGCGTTTCGACCTCGATCGGGCGGTCGGGCAGCTCTTCCAGCCCGAGTTGCACTACCTCGACAGCGAGACCGGCGTCCCGTGCGGGTACTGCCCGGAATGGTGCAACGCCTGCACGAAGGTCTGCCCGGCCGGGGCGATCCGCCCCCTGGCGCCCGACGAGAAGCGCCACCGGCAGGTCGGCGTGGCGAAGGTCGTCCGCGAGGCCTGCCTGGCCTGGGAGGACAAGGAGGACTGTAGCGTCTGCCAGGAGGTCTGCCCCTACCAGGCCGTCACGCTGGAGCACACCCCCGACGGGCGGGCCCAGCCCACGGTGGACAAGGACCTCTGCCGCGGCTGCGGGGCGTGCTACAGCAACTGCCCGGCCATCCGCGCGGGCAAGGCCATCTTCGTAACGGGGGTCGAGCAGCAACGGCAGGTCGCCGACGCCGGGGGCGGCGCCGGCTGATGCGTTGCATTGTGCGGCGGCGGCTGGTAGGGTGGTGGTCAGCTCATGAAGGTCCATGGAAGGAGAACGTCATGAGGAACACCGCCTCTGCCGTGTTGATCGCCTTCGGCCTGCTGCTGGCCGGGTGCCCCAAGAAGGTGCCTCAGCCGATGTCGCCGGAGGAGGAATTCGACCGTCCCCTGCCGCCCGGCGAGCTGGCCCTGCGGAAGATCACCGACCCCAGCCAGCTTCCCGACCTGCGGCTGGCGTGCGAGTTCACCTACAACCTCCGCGAGGCCATCGCCCACAGCCTGAGCTACCTGGCCAAGCCGTCCAGCCAGCAGTTCTTCCCGTACGGGCAGATCACCCACCATCACGCCGCCGAGAGCCTGAAGGCCTTCGACGCGCTGCTCGCCGGCGCGCGGTCGCCCGAACAGATGCGCCGGCAGGTGCTCGAGATGTTCGACGTCTACACGTCCGTCGGCTGGGACGGCAGCGGCACGGTGCTGTTCACCAGCTACTACACGCCGATCTTCGATGCCTCGCCTCAGCGCACGGACAGGTTCCACTACCCGCTGTACAAGCCCCCGGCCGGGCTGATCAAGGACGCCCTCGGCAACGTGCTCGGCATCCGCGGGCCCGACGGCGTCGTGCGGAAGCTCCCGCCGCGCGGCGAGCTGGAGGCCTCGGGAATGCTCGCCGGCACCGAGCTGATGTGGCTGGCCGACCCGTTCGAGGCGTACATCGCCCACGTGCAGGGCTCGGCCAAGCTCCGCATGCCGGACGGGCAGCTCATCACCGTCGGTTACGCCGCCCACAACGGCCACGAGTACAACTCCATCGCCAAGGAGCTGATCAACGAGGGCAAGATCGACAAGCGGGACCTGAGCCTGGCCCGGATGATCGAGTACTTCAAGGCCCACCCGGAGCTGGTCAGCAGCTACGTCAACCGCAACCCGCGGTTCGTGTTCTTCGCCCAGTCGGACGGCCCGCCGCACGGCAGCCTGAACGAGCCGGTCACGCGGATGCGGACGATCGCCACGGACAAGGAGGTCTACCCGCGGGCGTGCCTGGCGCTGATCGACGCGCCCCTGCCGCTGCGCCACACCGGGGGCATCGAGGTCCTGCCCTACCAGGGCTTCACCCTCGACCAGGACACTGGCGGGGCCATCCGCGCGCCGGGGCGGTGCGACATCTACGTCGGCGTCGGCGACCAGGCCGGCGAGATCGCCGGGCAGACCTACAGCAAGGGCCGGCTCTACTACCTCTTCCTCAAGACCCACCTGCTGCCCCTGCCCAACATCCAGCCCGTCGAGACCGAGCACGACTGAGAGCGGCCGCATGAACGAGCGCCTCGACGCGAGCTTTCCGCGGCCGACGGGCTTCGACCCCGCCGTGCCCGTCTGGTGCGTCACGCCGGACAGCCCGAGGACGATCCACCGCTTCTTCGACACCTCGCCGATCAGCCCGTCGGGGCGGTACGTGGGGCTGACGCGCCTGCCCGCGGAGGACCGCCTGCCGGCGCCCGGCGACGTGGCCGAGGTGATCGTCGTGGACCTGGACACGGGCAAGCAGCGCGTCGTCGCCGAGACGCGCGGCGCCGACACGCAGCTCGGGGCCCAGGTGCAGTGGGGCGCCGGCGACCGCGAGCTCCTCTACAACGACGTGGACCCCGCCGACTGGCGGCCGTACGGCGTGCGGCTGGACCCGGCCACCGGCGAGCGGGCCCGGCTGGGCGGGACGGTGTACATGGCCTCGCCGGACGGCCGGCGGACGGTCAGCTCGTGCCTGCGGCGAATCCGTCGCGTGCAGGCGGGCTACGGCGTGCTCGTCCCGCCGGGGCACGTCCCGGCCAACGAAGGCGCGCCCGAAGACGACGGCGTGTACGTCACCGACACGCGCACCGGCCGCGGCCGGATGATCGCGTCGGTCCGGGCGATCGTCGAGGCCGCCCTCGCACCCGCCGATCGCGCCGACGGGGACTTCTACTGCTTCCACACCAAGTTCAGCCCGACCGGCGGGCGGATCCTGCTCGTGCTTCGGCGCTTCCCGCCCGGCGGAGGCCCGGCCCGTTCGCAGCTCCTCACCATGACGGCCGGCGGCGAGGACATCCGCCTGGCGGTCCCGGCAAGCCAGTGGGCCGACAAGGGCGGCCACCACCCCAACTGGTGCCCCGACGGCGAGCACGTGATGATGAACCTTCGCCTCGCCGGGCCGGGCACGGAGATGAGGCTCGTCCGCGCGCGGTACGACGGGTCGGGGCTGGAGGCGATGACCGACGCGGTCCCCGGCAGCGGGCACCCGTCGCTGCACGCCGGGGGGCGGTTCGTCGTGACCGACTGCTACCAGGGCGAGCCGATGGCCTTCGGCGACGGCACGACGCCGCTGCGGTGGATCGACCTGGCCGCCCGCACCGAGACGACCCTCGCCCGCATCCCCACCCGCCCGGACTGGGCGGGGCCGGACCACGAGCTGCGCATCGACCCCCACCCCGCCTGGGACCGCACGGGGCACTACGTCGCCTTCAACGCCTTCCGCCCCGACGCCCGCACGCGCGGCGTGTTCGTGGCGGACGTCTCGGGGCTGCTGCGGCCATGACCCACGGGGCGAATGCCGCCACGGGCCCCGTTGCAGGCGCGGGCGGCGGTCGGTAAGCTGTCCCGCATGATCTCCCGCATTACCGGCCAGCTCGAACAGGTCAGCTCCGAGGGCGCGCTGATCGCCACGGGCTCGGGGCTGTGCTACGAGGTGATGGTCCTCTCGTGCGACGTGGAGCGGCTCAGCCGCCGCGTCGGCCAGGAGGTCGTGCTCCACACGATCCATTACGTCGAGGGCGATCCGACTCGCGGCAGCCTCATTCCCCGCCTGGTGGGCTTTCTCGCCGAGGCCGACCGCGAGTTCTTCCGCGTCTTCACCACCGTCAAGGGCATCGGCATCCGCAAGGCGCTGCGGGCGCTGGCCCGGCGCCCGGCCGAGGTCGCCGCCGCCATCGAGGCCAAGGACACCAAGCTGCTGGTCGCCCTGCCGGAGATCGGCAAGCGCATGGCCGAGCGGATCATCACCGAGCTGCACGGCAAGCTGGGGGCGTATGCCGGCGAGCTGCCCGCCGGCGGCGCCGAGGAGGCCAAGCTGCCCGAGGCGGCCCTCGAGGCCGTCGCCGTCCTCGTCCAGCTCGGCGAGCGCCGCGCCGACGCCACGGCCCTGGTGGACCGCGTCCTGGCCGTCGCCCCGGAAACCGCCACGCCCGAGGAGATCATTCAGCACGTATACCGGCTGAAGGCGGGGGGGCTTCGTAGCCGGTAGCCCGTAGCCCGTAGCCCGTGAAGATGGGAGCATTGCCCGCTACCGGCGCATGGGGCACGACAATGAGCAGATACGGTGACGAGAGCAGCCCGTTCGGCTTTGAAGACCTGGATGTCTATAGGGCGTGCAGGGAGTTCCGTCGGCGAATCTATCGGCTGGCGAAGCTGCTGCCCGATGAGGAGAAGTACGCCCTCGCGCAGCAGATGCGCCGAGCGGCGGTATCGCTGACCAACAACATCGCCGAAGGCTACGGTCGTCATCACTGGCAGGAGAACACGCAGTTCTGCCGCCACGCGCGCGGCTCCCTGATGGAACTCATGGATGACCTCAACGTGTGCATCGATGAGGAATACGCACGAGTAGAGCATCTCGAGAAACTGAAGCAGGAGGATGGGCTCAGGGTCCTCAAGCTGCTCAACGGATACATCGCCTACTTGCAGGAACAGAAAGCCGGCGAAGTCTGAGGCCCGCGGGGACGGGCTACGGGCCACGGGCTACCGGCTACGAGATCATGGCACGAGAAAAGATCATCTCGAACGAATCGATCGGGCCGGAGGACGAGAAGTTCAACCTGACCCTCCGGCCGGGGACGCTGGAGGAGTGCATCGGCGTCGGGGAGCTGCTGGAGAAGCTGCGGATCTCGATCGCCGCGGCCCGGCAGCGGGTCGAGCCGATGGAGCACGTCCTGCTGCACGGCCCGCCGGGGCTGGGCAAGACGACGCTGGCGTACGTCATCGCGCACGAGATGGACTCGACGATCAAGGTGACTTCCGGCCCGGCGTTGACGCGCCCCAGCGACCTGATCGGCATCCTGACCAACCTCGAGCGCCGCGACGTGCTGTTCATCGACGAGATCCACCGCCTGGCCGCCGCCGTGGAGGAGTACATCTACCCGGCCATGGAGGACTACAAGGTGGACTTCGTGGTGGACAGCGGCATGCACAGCCGGACCATCAACCTGCCGCTGAAGCCCTTCACGCTGATCGGCGCGACCACGCGGGCGGGGCTGCTGAGCCCGCCGATGCGGACGCGGTTCGGCATCACGCACCACCTGGACTTCTGGTCGAACGAGGACCTCACCGCCCGCTGCCGCATGTCGGCGGCGATGCTGAAGATCGAGTACGTTCCGGGCGCCCTGGAGATGCTCGCCCGCCGCGCACGAGGCACGCCGCGGATCGCCAACCGCCTGCTCCGACGATGCCGCGACTACGCCCAGGTCAAGGGCGACGGGCGGCTGACCGTCGAGATCGTCGAGGCGGCCCTGAAGCTCGAGGGCATCGACCAGCTCGGCCTCGACGACCTCGACCGCCGCTTCCTGCGGACCATCATCGACACCTACCGCGGCGGGCCCGTCGGCATCGAGGCCGTCGCGGCCACGCTCGGGGACGAGACCGACACGCTGGTGGACGTCGTCGAGCCGTTCCTGCTCCAGGCGGGGCTCCTGGCCCGCACCCGCCGCGGGCGCCTGGCCACGATGAAGGCCTACCACCACCTCGGCGTCGCCCCGCCGCCCGAGTTGCCCGCCCCCGGCCCCGACGCGCCGCTGTTCGAGGACGAAACGCCCGGCGAATGAACGCCCCGCCGCCCGGCGCCGATTCGCCAACGCCGGCGCAACGGGCGCCTCCTACAGTTGATCGATCTTCGCCGCCAGGACGAAGTCGCTCTCGGTCAGGCCGTCGACCTTGTGGGTCCAGACCTCGACGACGACCTTGCCCCACGCCAGGCCGATGTCGGGATGGTGGCCCTCGGCCTCGGCCAGGGCCCCCACGCGGTTGACGAACGCCAGGGCGGTCTGGAAGTCCGGGAACCTGAACGACCTGGCGAGGTGATGCTCGTCAACGACCTGCCAGTCGGGCACCTGCCGGGCGTACTCGGCGAGCCGCTCTCCTTGCAGGGGCGGCACGTCGCCGCGGCACGCCTTGCACGACAAGTCACACAGCCGCGTCATTACCCACCTGCCTTCCCGCGGGGAACCTTGCCCCACAGGTCATTCTACGCGGCAGGCTGCGCCCCACGTTGCCGCCAGCGCCGTGGCACCCTCAAACCGGCTTGTCCTGCGTGGGGGCGCAAGGGGCGCAGTGGGTGCCCGGAGAACGGCTGCCGCCACACCGGCCGGCCCGGTTTGAGGGTGGGAAGCCGGGAAGAGAGGACCGAAGACCCGCCGGCGCCAAGGGCCCTGTCTGCCGGCAGGCAGGTTCGGCCTGGCAAGCGAGGACGATCGCGGGAACAGACGAGTACGAGTACGAGTACGAGTACGATCGGCGGCGACGGATTCCTG
>Ga0307378_10010750_pt1 | contig 11856 bp, 12 predicted proteins | sample UN1MG_FD_202238 | JGI IMG/M metagenome (GOLD analysis project Ga0307378, IMG submission 202238) | Soil microbial communities from Risofladan, Vaasa, Finland - UN-1 | ecosystem: Environmental > Terrestrial > Soil > Coastal area > Acid sulfate soil | place: Finland: Risofladan, Vaasa | collected...
AGTTCGATTCGTTAGCAACGTGGTATGCGGAGACCGACCCGCTGACCGCCACGGACAAGACCTACCTCGACCGGGCGTATGTGCTGTGGAAGAACATGCACATATCCACTCACATTTCGCTTGACGAGGAGATGGACAACGTGCAGGCGGACAGTAGCGCGAAGATCACCGACCTCGCGGTTGACATCGTGGCGAAGGTGCAGAAGGCAATGCGGATCAAGCTCCGCAATGCGTTTTACCTCTCCTACTGTTCCGGCTCCTCGGTGGCGACTGGCGGCGGGACTGACGGGAAGCAGATATTCAGCGTTCCCAACGCCCTGATGCACGGAGAAACGTCTGGCGACATGGGTTATTCCTATCTCGGCCTGACCCGTGACTTTTCAGCGGGCACGCGCGACTGGTTCCAGGGCGCCGACATCCTGACCGATAACATCAAGGCGTCGACGGCGGCCAGCGCTCAGGCCACTGCCTACACAGCATCGTACGACACCTTCCAAAAGGCGTTTACGGCATGCAAGCGCCAGACCGACGACCACGATGCCTCGAACTACAAGGTCGTCCTCGGCCCGGTGTTGTGGCGGGCGTACAAGGCGTGGGTGAAGGCCGATGAGGTGCAGGTCAACCCGTCCAAGTCCATGCGGCAGTACGGTTTCCAGACGTTCACGATGGACGGCGTGGAATTCGTTCTTGACGACACACTGACATCGGAAGCGGTCGTCGACTACAAGGGCTGCACCAGTCTGACGGCGACTACCTACGGCCCCCAGATGTGGTTCCTCATGCTCTACCTGCCTTCTTGGAAGTTCTACATCCACAAGAAACGGTCTTTCTGGATGATGCCTACCAAGTGGCAGGGTGACATTGAGAACGGGTACGACCGCTGGCTCATCCGTGGGTTCTTGAGGTGTGCCGCAGCGTGCTGGCAACCGAACGCCAACCTTTTCCATTACAACATGTCGTAAAGGAGAAGGCACATGGCTGAAGCGATCAAGACCAAACTTGAAGGTTGCTTCATGATTTGCGGGACGGTGACGCTTGGGTCTACCTCAAGCGGTGTCTCTACGGTCGTTACGGGTCTGAACCGCGTCCTGTGTGTGCAGGTCTCGTACTCTGAAACGGGCGGAACGGCCGATCTCTACTCAACAAAATCGGGCGGCACGGTGACAATCACCGGAACGAATACGATTGACGTTGACTACACCATCATTGGCATTTAGTGCCAGAAAGGAGTAATGCCAGTGGCGGAAACGAACAAGTGCAAGTTGAATAACTGCATATTGCTGACGGGAACGGCAACGATGGCCACTACCGAAGATGCGCCTTACACGTCATCGATTGCAGTCAAGTCGGGTTTCAATCGTGTGTTGTCTGCGGTTGCTACGTATGTGACCAATCCTGCAACGAACGGGCCGATTTATCGCACCGTTTCGGGCGGGACGGTCACATTCTACGCGTACGGCGACCAGGACAGCATTGACATCGACTACAACATTGTCGGCATATAGCCGAAAGGAGTAAATGAACAATGGCTACTGATAGCACGGTTAGTGGCGGATACCTCCGCCTGATTGAAGGTCGGTTCGGCGCCCCAGACCCTCAACTTGGGATGCCGAAGGATGGGTTTCTTGGCTCGGAACATCACAATGTCTCTGCTGCCAAGTTCCCGGTCGGCACCGTTGTTCGCGTGTACTGCGATGCCCTGGCGCATACATGCGGCGAGGCCGGCGGTGAAGAGGGCTACGCGGAGTTCACCTACCTGAAGCACGGCACCAACGCGAGCACGGTCTGTGCCGCGAAATCGCTTTGCTTGCAGGACACGCTTACGGACTGGGCGCTCGTGACGAGCGACTGGAACGGGGCGGTGAATGATGCGGGCAAGGGCGTCATGGGTTGTGTGGCCCTGAGCGCCATGACCACCAATTACCACGGCTGGTTCTGGACGGGCGGCATCGTCCCCCTGAACTACGTGTCGGCCCTGAGCGGGTCGTTCAAGACCAATGGCAACCTGGTTATCGGCGGGATGATCATGGTGTCTTGCAGTGCAAGCGCCACAATCGGGTTCGATACCGTTGCCGACGCGACCGATGTTGTCGTGGGTTGGTGCACGGGCGCCACCGACGTGTAGTAATGGACAGTCAGATGCGTGGGGAGGTTCCCGCATAGGAACCTCCCCCGCACATATCTATTTGAGATAGGAGTAATCTGGTTTGAAAGTAGCGCACAGCGTATTGGGCAAGCCCGGCAGGTCGGGTCTTTACGAGTCTGCCCGCAATCTAGTTGCGGCTGAACGGCGGATTGGCATTGACGCGCGAATAGTTCCGCTTGGCGAGTCTATTGAGATGAAGGACGACCGGGGTGCGCCTATTGCCGGCCATGCCTTTATGTGTGACTCCGATGTGCTTGTCTCTCATAGCGGCACGAGCGCTCCGCAACTCAGGACGGGCATTCCCGTGGTGACTGTGTTGCACGGCAACCCTGAATACTGCCACCAGATGGACTTACAGAATAAGATCGAGGGGTTCTACTCGCGGTATTCCGGTGTGTACGCCCACCCTATTCACAAGGCGTTCGTTACCTTCTATCCGCAACATCTGCCGTTCTGGGAATTGACCTTGCCGGCTGATCGTTTGCGGCTTATCAATCCCCCATGCGATCTCGACGTGTGGAAACCGAAGCAGACCGATTATGATTTCCACGGCAAGGGTGGCACGATCAACATCGTTAGCACGGAATCATGGCGCGAGACCAAGATTCCGTTTGACATCATTCATGGTTTTGCGTGGTGGGCGAAGAAGCACCCAGGTGCGAAGTTGCACATTTACGGGTGTTGGGCTGAAAGGTTGCCCGTGGCGTGGGCGGTCATCTTGAACGCTCTGAACAAGCGCGGCGTCTTGGGCGAGGTAATGGCGTGGTCAAAGCATCTTCAGGACGTGTATGCCGCCGCCGACATGACGCTTTGCTTTGACCGCATTGCTGCTAATACCATGCGGGAGTCGATGGCCTGCGGGTGCCCGGTCGTTTCCCATACCGGTAGCACATACGCCCAAGCAGAGGCGGACACGCGCAATCCCGTCGAATACGCGGGTGCGATGGAACAGTTGTGGGATCACATTCAGGTGCGGGGCGGGGCGGAGGTTCGCGCGAACGTGCGGGAAGTTGCTGAGCAGAATTTTGACGTGAACAAGAGCGCCGCGCAGTTCGTGGAGATTCTTGAATGGGCGGCATCGCAGGGCAAGACAGAGTTTACCACCAAAGACATGTGGTACGACGGGGGTGTCCATTTTGAGTGCAAGCAGTGCGGGAAATGCTGCGGAAAGTCGGGCGTGGTGCGTTTTGACGTGGCGGAGGCCGACACAATCGCGCGGTTCTTTGGCATTGAGCTTTCACAGTTCGCAAAGGAATACTCTCTCACACGCTACGGAGCTATCTTCGAGATGGACACTCGCAATGGGTGCCCAATGCTCGAAAACAACAAGTGCCGTATCCATACCATCAAACCGGCGCAGTGCAAGACCTACCCATTCTGGCCTGAGAATATCGAGAGCACAACGAAGTGGGTAATGGCGGCGGAGGAGTGCCCCGGCATATCCAATGACGGCCCGCTCGTGCAGACCATCGACATTGAGGACAAGGCCGTAGCGATGCACAGGATGCGCGCGGCATATGTGCAGCAACGCAAGATGGCCGAGGACATGGAACGGGAGCTAGTGAATGCCACGTAGACCGCTTGTGTCCATCGTCACGCCTACCTACAATCGCAAGGCGATGCTTGCTGAGTGCATCAAGAGCATTCGGGCGCAGGCATTGAGCGATTGGGAGATGGTGATTTGCGACGACGGCGGCACGGATGGCACTGAAGCGATGGTGGCGGCAATTGGCGATAGCAGGATCAGGGTCATTCGGTGCAAGCCAAGTGGCGGGTTGTGCGCCGTGCCTCGGAATCAGGCAATCAGAGAATCGCGTGGGCGGTTCATCGTGCCGGTCGACGACGACGACATGCTCCCGCCCGACTCTCTTGCCATGCGGGTTGCTGCATATCGGATTGGCGCTTCTGGAGGCGAATGGTTTATCTGCGGGCCGGGCTACGTAGTAGGGCATGAGGCTGAATATGATAGCACGATGGAAGCAATGAGGGCGGGCACGCTCAAGGTGAATTTCGTCCGCACGGTGGCATGGACTCGCCAATGGGAAGGCATACATGGCGGCACCGTGCTCGCGCCGAGAGAACTATTTGAGCGGCACGGCCTCTACGATGAGCACCCCGATCTCCGTTGCGGGCAAGACAGGGAATTGTGGCAGCGGTGGGTTTCGCGGGGGGCGTTGCCGATTCATGTCAACGAGCCAGTGACCTTCAATCGTTGGCACGTCAAAAATATGCAGACGCTTCAATCTTCCGGCGAGATCATGTGCAAGAAGGCGTATCTCGCACGAGCACTTGCGACTCGACGTGACGATCTGAGCACGATGCCCGTTTCGTTTCTATCGCCCTCCCCGTCCGATGGGTTCATATTTTGGGTCTCGGTCGATCTGTGCGTTGAACACTATCTTGAAAAGAACTCATGTCTTCGCCAACTTGCGGATGCCCACCGCGTATTGCTGGTAGCGACAACGGGATATAGCGGCAGGGCCGCCGAACTGTGCCCTGGCGCGGATGTTATCGAGTGCCCGAACAATCTTCAGGCCAAGGGGAATGTTGCCCTTGACTATGCGGCATCAACTACATTTGACTATCTTGTCCGGCTTGATGCTGACGCGCTTGTCTTTGACGCGGAGCGGCTAATGGAGATTGTGAGGGAAAGCATTTCCTCCGACAGGATGGAAGCCTGTGGCATGATAGAGGAGCATCCGGGGGTAGCGCCATTCCTTTGGGGTTCCTGCAATGCCACGAGTCGCGCACTTGCGAACAGGATTCGCGTCCCGGTTCAGTGGGTGAACCCACATGAATTTGACACACTGTATACCGGCGCAATCAGGCGGGTCGGCGGCAGACTGATTGAAGCGAACGTCCTTGAACGCACCGAAGAGTACCTCGGCACCGCACCGGTATGGCATCCGTCCGTCCGCAACAACCTTGATCTAAGCGGGGAAGCAAGGATGGAACAATTCACGCGAAACGCGGAGCGCTTTGTATGCCCAATGACGATCTGAAAGCCCTTGCCCTGCTCGACAACCGTGTCTTGAGTTGCTATGCCGAAGCGCGAGAATTACGTGTCGGCAAGATGTGCCCTCCGCGAGTGGCGATCATCTATCCGACTTACCAATGCAACCAAAGGTGCTTGGGTTGTGATTATGCAAGCCTGCGGAGCGGTGTCCAGATGACGAGGGACGAGTTGTCCTATTGCATTGGACAGTTTGCAGCATTGGGCACGCTCTCGTGGGACGCATCGGGTGGCGGGGAGCCAACGTTGCATCCTTACATCAGGAACGCAATGGAGGATAGTTTCCACAAGTGGGGGATGGCGTTCGGTCTGGTGACGAATGGCACTCGGCTGCATGACCAGGAACTTTGCAAGACGTTGCTTGAGCACGGTTCGTATTGCCGCGTGAGTATCGAATCGGCGACGGAAGCCGCATTCAATACCTACAAGCGTCCGATGACCAAAGAGGCTTCATTCGCTGCCGTGGTGGATAATCTGAAAAGACTTCTCTCCGAGCGCAAGGAGGTCAAGAGCAATCTGGTAATCAGTTACAAGTTCACCGTCAGCGCGGCAAACTGGCAAGATATTCCTGCGGCATTCGACCTTGCAGAGGAGCTAGGTGTAGACAGTCTGCAATTCAAAGCCATACGGAATACGGAATGGGAAATGACTCCCGACGAGGAGGCCAAGAGCGCCGCGATGATAGACGCTGGCAAAGCACAACACCCCAATCTTCTCGCGCTAGGTAACGTGCAACGCACCCATTTGGCGGGAAAGTGCTGGCTCAGTCCGCTTGCGGCCACGGTTGATCCGTCGGGCAATCTGTACGTGTGCTTCTACTACCGGCATCGTCAGGATCGCCACTGGTTCGGAAACATGTTTGAGACTCCCTTGCGCGACTTATGGTATGGCGAACGGCACATGGAGGCGATACGCAATATTCGCCCGGCCGAGTGCAACGCGTACGACTGTCGCTTTCATGGCTATAACGAACGGATGGGCGAAGTGATGCGTGACGGGCAATTGGAGTTCATCTGATGGAATGGAAGTTGTTCGACAAGCCGCATTCGTACACAGCAGCGTGGTATGCCACACTGCCGCTTGCCGATCATCTGAATCAACAAGGGCATGCCCTTCGTATCTACGTTGCCGCTGCCTACGCGGCATGGTACGTTCGGTTCAGGGGGGCGACCTCCGTAGGCGACTTCGGCGCGGGGAATGGTGGGTTGCTCGATAGCATCAAGGGTCTACTGCCTGCGCCTGTGCGAATGTGGGGGTACGACTTACTGCCGGACAATGTGCGTGATGCGCAAGCCAACGGCCGGCCGGTGACGTTGTGCAATTTCCTGACCGAGAAGGTCGAGTGGCCGCAACTTCTGCTTCTGACGGAAGTGGTCGAGCATCTTGTCGATCCCGTAGCGTTTCTCAGGAGCGTTCCTTCCGGGACGTATGTGATCGCAACGGTGCCGAACTACGAGAACGATATGCAACACTTCGAGCATCACCTATGGGCGTGGGACATGGGTGGGTTCATGGATCTCTTTAAGCGGAGTGGGATTGATATAGAGAAACTGGCGGTATCCGACAAGATAAACCTGATTGCTGGAAAGCGAGCGGCATGAATCTCACATGGGTAATGGGCACACGGAATGACGGATACGGCGGGGGCGACCCGATGCGTCGGATGCTCCTGACCGTAGGGTCTATCAGGGCAATGCGCCCGGACGACGAGATCATTGTCACGGAGTGGTGCCCGCCCTCCGGCAGACCACGGGTAAGCAGTTTTCTGGGCGGGCTGAATGTGCGGGTTGTCGAGGTGCCGTCCGTGGTGCAGGGCATGCTTGACGCCGACAACACGGAGAACAAACCCTTGCCGTTCTACGAGTATTTGGCAAAGCATGCCGCCATCATGTGTGCAAAGAACGAGAGAATCATAGCCGTCAACCCGGACAACATATTTCTGCCCGACCGATTCAACGGAGAGACGATAGATCGGGGGCTATCCGTGCGGGCGCTCCGGTATGGTGTAGACAAATCATGGGAATCGGTTCCGCTGGACAAGATTCTTGCATCGGAGACGATTCCAAAACTTCCGATCAAGGGCGCCCATCCGAATGCGGCGGGCGACTACCACGGATTCCACATTGATGACTACAAGAAGGTGGGAGGCGCCTGTCTGAAGCACATCAACTGGCATACGGATAACCACCTTCTAGGAAAGATGCGGAATGCGGACATACGGATTATGAATGGATATAATCACTTCCATATCAATCACGAATTCAGTTGCGTAGAGGCGCCGGGTCGGCCCACGGCATGGGAGAAGACGAAGCCGATCAGCAAGAACGTTCTGATAGCAGTCATGAAAATCATAGGGGAGGCCAATGGGCAACACTGACCAAACTCCCGTTCATGACGGGTTCATCTTCTGGACTCCGGTGGACAAGTGCATTGTCGAGTTTTTGCAAGCGAACTTGGCACTACATGAGTTGGCGCGCACGAATCATCTTCTGCTTATCGCCACTGAAGGGTTTGGGGATACCGCCTCTGCTTTGGTGCCCGGCGCTCATGTTGTTGAATGCGAGAACCGCTCGTATGCGAAGGGTAACGCGGCACTTAATTATGTGAGAGATCGGGACTTCGATTACCTTGTGCGCACCGATACGGACGCCATCATGTTTGATTGCGACCGTGTAAAGAAAATGGTTCGCGCGGCCATTAAGCCGGACGCGATGGTTGCTGCTGGCGTAAAGTATCCGCCTAACTGCCGGGTATGGTATATGCGGGGAGCATGTAATGCTACGGCGAGAGCGTTGGCAAAGACATTGAGGTTGATATGCTCCGAGTCTCTTGGCTTTGATGGCGCGTACACGGCGGCGATTCACGCGGCAGCGGGCACCATCATAGACCTTCCTCTGTTTGAAATAAACGAGAGTTACACGGGGAGCGCGCCCGTATGGCATCCCAAGAAGTGTGATGGCAACGGGGGGCTGGATAGGCTCCTTATGTTTCATGAAAATATGGAGAAGTTCGGCGTCTTGCATGGCAAACACTAAGCCCTTAGTGAGTGTGGTAACGGCAACCTACAACCGGCCGGAGTACTTGGCCGAGTGCATGAAGTCGGTCATGGCCCAGACGGTGGCCGATTGGGAGATGATCGTTGCCGACGATGGGTCGAATCCTCCGGCAGAGGCCGGGGACGACGGAAGGATTCGCGTTGTGCGATGTGCGCATAGCGGTTTGCCGGGCATAACGCGCAACAGAGCTATTGAACAGGCGCGGGGCAGGTTCATCGTTGGCGTTGATGACGATGACATGCTGACGCCGAAATCGTTGGAGTTTCGGTTGCGGGCGTACGACGACTCGGAGGGGAAGGGGTTGCGATTCGTGTGTGGCTCATCCTACAACATTGGCGCCGGGTGCGGCTATCAGCAGGCTATCGATGAGACTCGGCTGATGCAGGTTCAGTATCCGAGTATAGGGCTTTCCATTCACGGCTGGCGCGGGGTACATGCACAGACGGTCTTGGCGCCACGAGAGTTGTATGAGACGTACGGACTCTTTGATGAGAGTGCCGACTTGCGGATAGGGGAGGACAGAGAGATGTGGGCGCGATGGATGAACCAGGGCGTGGAGGCTATCCACTGCGGGAGGCCGGTGGTGTTCTACCGACTCCACCGCAATAACAGCAATCACTGGGTATCGGCGAAGGATAGCGAACGGATGCACGCGTACCGTGATCGGGCGATTGAGGCAAGAGCCAAAGGCATTACGGTGGAGAACACTCCCCTGATGACCCCCAACACGTTCACGTCTTCGGTCACGGCGGCAAGCGATAGGCGATAGGTGAAGGAATGGCACTTGAAATCGAATGGGAACCAATCTGGTTTGACGGCTCACGCGATGTTTGGTTCTGGCACGGCATAGACCACATTCGTATGCACGCCTGCGACGTGATCGCCAAGGCGTGGCAGGACGGGAAGGCGCGCGATGCGTGGGCGCAGACGGAAGCGGCAAAGATCATCGCGCGCCGCGAATATGAGGCCAGCGACGTGGGCAAACTCGCTATAGCAAAAGAGGAGAAGGCGCGACTCGAAGATGCTGTCGTGATGAAAACGGCCGAGGTCGCGGCGCTTGAGGCAAAGGTGAAGAAGTAATGGCACACGATCCCCAACTCTGCACATTTGACAACAATGGTGGCGCCGGCGACGGTATATGGGATACGGCCATCAATTGGACGGGAGCAGTGCCGGACGAGATTCCCGAGGATGGCGATTCGGTGAAGCTCTCCGCCAACTGCACGTGCGACAGCGACGAGAGTGCGGCCGTCCTCAGCGGCGGCGATAGCACCGTCGATGCCAACGTGACCCTCACAATGGCCACGGGCGGCCACATCAAGTTCCAAGACCGTTCATTCGTTTTCAACACGACTGCTGTACTCGCCTTCGACGGCGGCGTCATCACCTTCAAGACGACAGGCGCGACTGCGAAAATCATGGGGGTGAAGACTATGACCGGCACGGCTGCCGGCGGCACGCTGAACCTTCCATCGGACACGGCCAACAAGTCCGAACTCTACTGGGGCGGTGCCGTCTCTTGGATCGGCAATAGTACCGCGCACCGAATCAAGATCGACGGATCGGGCGGCACAGCCAACGGCTATGTCAGCATCCAGTATGGCGGTGGCTCGGTCGTCAATTACATCGAGTTTGCCAACCTCGGGAAGATCGAAGTCGTATGGGGCCTCGTTGCCTTCCGCTACTGCATCGCCTACGGCTTCATCGCCGCTGGCTATGGTTTCTATTTGAGCGGCGGATCAATGTCTCTCCGCGACACGTACGTTTACAATGCTGACTCGGCCTGTCTGGGTGCGGTGACGCTTGTGAATGGATACCTGTTTGCGAGCAATCTGATCTGTGGCAAAACGGAGGCTGACGCGGCTAGTGGCAACGTGATCGACATTCTGGCGAGCGGGGGCAGTACGGTATTCGCCGATCTTTACAACTGCAAGCTCGAATCCACCACGCCCGTTTCTGTCGGCAGTGGCGCCTATACCCACATAATCTCCAACGCACACGGCCAGGTGAAGGATACGTTCAGGGCGTGGTATGGAAGGGGCCATACCGTCGAGTTTACTGACAGTGGTCAGACCGGCAACGGCCTGGTTCTCATCACATCATCCGCCGCCGGCATCGACAGCGACTACGCGCGGCTCCGGTATTGCATCGGCATTCTGCCCGCAAAGCACGGCGACACCATCGATGCGACGGTCTATGTTGAAAACGCAGCGTCGAAAACATGCAGGGTTATCATTGATCCTGACTCTCTCTTCGGAACTACACAGAACCAGTCAGGGGCGGTTGCAAGCGTCAACTGGGAGCAGAGAACAATTCCTACCTACACCGTGAACACGACCGCCGGCAAGAAACATGCGATCCCGGTCTATATCGACCTCTACGGTGCAAGCGAGACGTGGTACGTGGACACGATGGCGGCAAAGATTACGAGCGGCGGCCGGACTATCAGTTACGAGCATGTCTTTGACGGCGTGCCGGTCAATGACCCGGTAGCCGGGGTGCTCAAACATCCCGGCATGGCTGGAGGCTTTAACGGATGAAATTCCAACTCGTCAAGGGTGAGCAGAGCGTAATCCTCACCGTGTTCATCATAGACAGTTCGTCCGCCGTGGGCGCGGGGCTAGCCGCGCTCGATCAGACATCAAGTATCGTCGGCGGCTACCTCAAGCGCAACGGCACGGGCGTTGCCCTTGCTGTTGATGAGGACGTGACGACCGAAGGGACGTATCAGGCGCCATCGGCGGCGGCCAAGGTGCGGATCGGCACGCCTGCAAACATGACGGCGGGGACCTATGAACTACACTTTCATAACGATCTGTTCACGACGGCCGACTGGGTGACGATCACGCTTGGCGGTGCGGTAAACATGGCGCCGTTACTGTTGGAAATCCAACTGACAGGGCAAAACTTCAACACCGCCACGCCCGATGTGAATACCAAGACGATCACTAATGGCATTATTGCAGCGGCCACGTTCGCGGCGGGTGCCATAAATGCTGCTGCTATCGCGGACGCCTCGATTGATGCGGCTACATTCGCTGCCGGGGCGATCAACGCGGCTGCGATTGCCGACGGCGCAATCGACGCGGCTACGTTTGCGGCGGGTGCGATCAACGCCGCCGCCATTGCGGATGCCGCGATAGATAATGCTACCTTTGCCGCCGACACGGTTCTCAAGAATACTCACTCCGGCACTGCATCGGCAGCAGGCGCTTCTACACTTACACTAGCGGCGGGCGCTTCCACGGTCAACGAGTATTACGCGGGTCAGATCGTGCGGATCATCAGCGGGACGCTCGGCGCTGGTCAAACGCGAGTCATCAAATCATACGTTGGCGGCACGTTGGTAGCAACACTGACACAGCCCTGGGCAACGACACCTACTGGCACCATTGTCTACGTCATCCAGCCTGCGGTTGTGCCGCAATTGGGCGCGGACGGCGGGGGGCTGGTATCGACCGATGCGCAGGACTTGAGCGGAACGTTGTCCGTCAATACCAAGACGATCACCAACGGCATTATCGCCGCCGCCACATTCGCCGCCGGCGCCATAGACGCGGCTGCGATCAAAGATGGGGCGATAGATGCGGCCACGTTTGCGGCCGGCGCCATAAATGCTGCCGCTATTGCCAATGATGCCA
>Ga0307378_10010751_pt1 | contig 11856 bp, 5 predicted proteins | sample UN1MG_FD_202238 | JGI IMG/M metagenome (GOLD analysis project Ga0307378, IMG submission 202238) | Soil microbial communities from Risofladan, Vaasa, Finland - UN-1 | ecosystem: Environmental > Terrestrial > Soil > Coastal area > Acid sulfate soil | place: Finland: Risofladan, Vaasa | collected...
CGTTCGGCGAACCGCGCGCCGACGATTCGGCCCGTGTAGTAGAGCAGGGGGAGTTTCCCCTGGTCGAGCGTGCGGCTGATGACCTTCGAGCCGAGGCTGACCGACAGGTCGACCCCCAGCGTGTAGGCCGTGCGCCCGTCGGGGTACGTCACGCCGAAGATGTAGACGTCGTACGCCTTGCCGTCGAAGAGCATCCGGTTGTCGACGTCGCCGTTGGGCTTCTGCTCGGAGACGTTGCTCATGCGGTTGAAGGCGAACTCGGTCAACTTCAGGCCCGGCAGCAGCCGCGTCATGTACTCCGGCGCCCCCGGCCCCCGCAGGACGCCGTCCGTCAGGACGGTCTCGCTGCGGCCCACCGGGCGGGCCCCCTCGGTCAGCCGCCGCTCGGTGCTGGCCCGGGTGCTGAGCGTCCCGGCGACCTTCATGCCGGGGAACGTCGTGTCGATGAACGGTTTGAGGTTCTCGGCCATCTTCAGGTTCCGGGCGTCGTAGGCGACGGTCAGCAGGGGAACGTCGTCCGCGAAGTCCAGGGCCATCTCGCCGGTTACCGTCCCCTCGTTCAGGGCGCAGGCGAATCGCGGAACGACGAACCGCCGGTCGGCCAGTCGCCCCTCGGCCGACAGGCCCGTCAGGTTGTAGCGGGCCTTCCACTGCGGAACGACCAGGCTGACCCGGTCGACCCGGATGTCGGCCGACAACCGCGCCCCGGCCAGCAGACGCTCGAAGCGGTCGCTCAGGCGGTCGCTGGCCGACGGCTTGGGCGCGGCCTTCGCGGCCTCGTCCAGGTACGGGCCGACCTGCTGGAGCATCTCCTGGACTTCGGTGATGTCGACCGCCTTGCCCCGGACCACGACCGACCCCGTGGGGTTGTCGTTGGGGTTCGCCACGTACGCGACCAGCGTGACGTCGGAGTCGCCGGCCCGGACGCTCAGACCCTCGGTGGCCAGCCGCTGGTCGTTGTACGTGATGGGGCCGTCGAGGCGGATCGTCTTGCCGCGCCACGCGACGCGGGCATCCTGGAACACGAGGTCGCACGATTCGACCTGGGTGGCCTTCGGGTCGGCGGCGGCCCGCAGGTCGATCGCCACGGCGCCGGTGGGCCGGAGGTCGGCCAGGCGCGCCGGCAGCAGCGACGTCAGGATGGCGGCGTCGGGCACCCGGCCGCGGACCTGGACCGACCACGCCGTCGGCCGGCGCAGCAGCACCAGGCGCGGGTCGTCGAACAGGAGCACGCCCTGGGCCGAGGCGGTGGCGTCGGCCAGTTTCAGGTCGAACCGGTCCAGAATCATCTCGCCGGGCACCTCGCCGTACCGCAGGTCCATGCCGATGGTGGCGGGCATGCGGGCCGCCTTCAGGACCACCGGGCCGGCCCGCGCGCCGTCGGTCGCCGGCGCCTGGGGCATGGTGACCTGGCACTGGGTGGCGCCGACGTCGCACCGGACCTTGCCGCGGATGGGCGTGCCGGAGAAGGCGACCGACCAGGTGGTCAGTCCCGCCAGGCCGCACCGGGCGTAGACCGGTTCGAGCCACGGCAGGTCCTTGGCGAGGTCCGGCCCGTGGTTCCAGTCGGCCTTGGCCGAGAGGTCGGCGTCCTTGAGGGCGGCGGCCAGGCGGGCGGTGGGGTCCAGCGGCGCCGTCAGGCCGGTCCAGTCGACGCGGACCCACCCCTGGGCCCGGACCACGGAGTCGCCGAGCCGGACATCGGCGCCGGTCAGACGGATCGCCAGGGCGCCGTCCGGCGCGGGCGAGACGTCGCCCGCCACGTCGACCGTCATCGGCCGGCCGGCCGGCTTGCGCAGCAGACGGCCGAGGCCGAGGTCGGTGTCCGTCAGGTCCAGGTTGCCGCGCGCCTCCACGGCCTGCCGCGCGGCACGCAGCGCCAAGCGGCCTTCGGCCCGGCCCTCGGCGCGGTATCCCTCCAGGTGGGCCGCCAGCAGCGGCGACAGGGCGGTGGCCTTGGCGAGGTCGCTGACGTGGGCCTCGATATCGAGCTCGCCGGTCGAGGTCACCTTGACCTCCAGCGACGCGGTGGGCTGCCGGCGCTCGGGGTCGGCCGGCGCCGTCGTGCCGGGCGGCGCGGGTGCCGCCTCGGCGGCGGGCGCCGGGGGGGGCAGATCGGCGAGTTTGAACTGGACCTCGCCCTCGCCCTTGGCGGCGAGGCGTGCGCCGGGCAGGTCGACCTCGGCCTCGGCCTCCAGGCGGTTCCACGTGCCGATGTGCCAGCGCGTGGTGACGTCGAGCGAGGTCGGCTGGCCCTGGTCTTTGACGAAGAAGTTTGCCAGACGGATGGCCATGGGTTCGAGGCTGGCGGTCATGCGGGTGCGGAGGCGGCCTTTGGCCAGGTCGGCCGTGACGTCGAACGTGGCCCCGCCCGACACGGGAGGCGCCGCGCCGAAACGGGCGGGCGACACGATCGTCCCCGCCGACGCCACGTCGGAGGCCGTCAGCGTGCCGTCGAACCGGCCGACCGGCTGTTCGCCCTTCTTCTGGGGCCAGTCGATGCGGGCCGACCCGGCCCACCGAAGGATCCCCTTGTCGAGGCGGGCGGTCAGGCTGACGACGTCGGACCGGAAGGAGTCGGGCATCAGCACCGCCAGGGCGTCGACCGTGGCGGCCGCGCCGGCGGGTTTATGGGCGCCGTGGGGCACCGACACGACGAGCGGCGTCAGGTCGCCGTGCACCTTGGCGATCCAGGCCGGCGGCGCACCGGGCGGCGCGTCGACGCCATCGGCCGGGGCGCACGTCAGGTCCACAGAGAACGGGCCGCTCACCTGGACCGGCCCCAGGCGCTTGCCCAGCGCCGGCACCAGCGCCAGCAGCGTCTCGGTCTCGTCGATGCCGACGTGGACCGCCAGCTGCGCCCCCTGGAGCCGGCGGCTGAGGGCGGTGTCGGCGGGCGGCCCGGCGCCGTCCAGGAACGTCGCCAGCGGCACCTGGCCGCGCACCGACAGGCGGCCGGCGTCGGTCACCACCTCCAGGCGGGCGAGGTCGGCCTGGGCCAGGTCGGGCGTGCAGGTGGCGTCGACCGCCAGTCGCAGCAACTGGCGCTCGTCTTTCCGCAAGGCGCCCCGCCAGAGGGCGAAGGTGTCGGAGAAGTCGACCGAGCCGGTCAGTCGCGGCCCGTCGCGCGCGGTCGTCAGTCTGAGGTCGGCCCGGGCCCTGCCGCCGAGCCGGTCGAACTCTTTGGCCAGGCGTGCCAGCGGCCCGACGCTCTGGCACAGGGGAACCCAACTGACGGTGCCTTCGGCCCGCAGGTCGACCGGCTGAACCGTCCAGGCCGCGCGCTCGCCCTGGGCGTCGGGCGCGGCAGGGGGGGTCGGGAGTTGCAGGCGGCCGGAGACCTTCAGGTCGATGCCGGGGGCGGAGAACTTGGCCAGCGCGATGTCCAGCGGCGCCTCCGCCGACGCCTGCCGCAACTGGAACCCCACGACGGCGTGCGGCATGGTGACCATCTGCTCGGGGTCCTGGTCCGACGCCAGCGCCAGGCCGGTCGCCTGGACGGCGCCTTCGGCGGACCAGGCGCCGTGGCCGACGGAGGCCGACATGCGTCCCGACGTGTGGGCGAGCGCGCCGACCCATCGGGGTTCGAGCCCTGCCACGGCGGCGACCTGGGGCCAGGGGATGTCGGTCCACTCGGCCTTGAACGTGGCCGGCACGGGCTGCGTGCCGCCGAACCGGAGCCGTTCGAGGTTGGCCGTGACCACGAAATGGCCCGGGCGCTGGGCGTCCTGGCCGGCGGCGTCATTGCCGAGGTCGGCCGAGAGGCTCAGGTAACCCTGCCGCGTGCTTGCCAGTTCGCCCAGCGTGGCGTTGACGCGGCGCAGGGTGAGGCGTTGGCCGGCAGGGCGGTTCTCGACGTGGACCGTGGCGTCGCTGACCTGGACGGCGCGAATCCGGGCGGGCTGGCGCAGCAGATCGTCGATGTTCAGCCGGTTCTCGGCATCGAGCACCAGCCAGAGTTTCAGCCCCTCGACGCGGATGTGCCTCAGGGGAACGTCGCGGCCGACGGCCGACTTGGCGGCATCGAGCGGGCCGAAGCGGACGGTCACGCGCTTGGCGGTGGCCAGCGGCTGGTCGCCCTCGCGCTGGCCGATGCGAAGGCCCGTGGCCGTCAGCCCCTCGTCCCACGCCAGGTGGGCCGACTCGACCGTGACGGGCCGGCCCAGGCGCTGGGCCAGGATGGCCTCGACCTGGCTCCGCACGGCGGCGTCGGGCAACAGGCCCGGCAGCGCGACGAGCGTTACGACGACCAGCGCCGTCAGGCATACCAGGATGCCGACGGTCCGTTTCCAGGACCAGCGGTGGCATTTGTGTTCGGCGATTTCGGCCATGCGACCGGAGCCCCTGCGGCTGCGACCCCCAGACTAGTCGCGCCGGCCTCGACCCGTCAGGTTACCCGTTTCGGGTGCGAGATTCCAGAAGGTGCTGTCCCTAGCGGTTCTGGAAGAACTCGATGACCTCGCCGTCGGGCCCCTTGCAGAACGCGATGCGGACCGGCGCCGGCGGGTCTGACGGGATGTCGACGTCGCGGGGCTCCATGGTGATCTCGGCCCCGGCGGCGCGGGCGCGGGCGACGGTGGCGTCGACGTCGTCGCTCGTCAGGGCGAAGTGCAGGAGCGGCCCTTCGCCGCCCTGGTTGCCGCTGGCGAAGACCTCGACGATACGGCCGTCCGGGGCGGCCATCATGACGGCCCGCCCGGTGCCCTTGCCCCAGCGGGTCGTGGCCTTCAGGCCCAGCCCCTGGGTGTAAAACCGGACCGAGGCGTCGAGATCCTTCGACCCGATGGCCACGTGATGAAACCCGGTAATCGCTCGGCTGCAGTCTGCCATGTGTTTCCTTTCGCGTGTGATGGGGCGTAACGGTCAGGTCATAAGGTGGGCGACCTCGGCCGCGCGGATCGACCGCCGGCCGGCGAGTTCCTCCGGGGCGGGCGACGCCACGAAGACGCCCCACCCGCGGCCGTCGTCGGGCACCAGGCCGTGCGAGCCGCGAATCGCCTCGGCCGACAGCGGAATCGCACGCGTCGCCGGGTCCAGCAGCAGTTCGGCCGCGTCGAAGCCGGGCTTGGCGTGGATGTCGACCGTCCGGGCGAACGGCGGGGCCTTGGCGTCGTCCAGCCACCAGTAGTAGGTGAAGTGGGCGTCGGGCGCGGCCAGGGCCACCAGGTCGCCGCTTCGCGGGTGGTCGAGGCCGCGCTCGTGCTGGGCGGCCCGGTCGAGCACCTCGGCCACGCCGTCCAGCCCCGCCAGCAGGCGTTTGACGCGGCGGACGTCGGCCGCCAGATCCAAAGTCCGCGGAAAGTAGACGTGGGCCACCTGGTTGTCGACCATGGCGAAGGCCCGCGAGTCGCCGGGGTGCAGGTACTCGGCGCCGGCCACCTCGCGGACCGCCAGCCAGCCGGCCTCGCGCAGGGCCCGGTTGGGCGCCACCGTCCGGCAGACCGGCACGAACGAGTATTCCGACAGGACGATGAGGCGTGCCCCGTCGGCCTCGGCGGCGGCGATGAGCGGCGCCACGAGCGGCTCGAGTTCCCGCGCGGCCGCGCGGTGCGCGTCGGAATCGGGCCCGTGCCGGTGACCGCTGTAATCGAGGTGCGGCAGGTACGTGAGCAGGAGGTCGGGCCGCTCCTCGCGCCAGACGGCCAGCGAGGCGTCGGCGATCCAGCGGCTCGCGGCCAGGCCGGCCATCGGTCCCCAGTAGTGCATCAGACTGAAGGGCCCGCGCGGCTGTCCGGGCTCGAGGGTCGACTCGCCCCCTGCCAGGCGCGCGTACAGGTCGGCCGGGCGCGAGTAACAGTCCTCCACCAGTTTGCCGCCAGGACCGTGGACGGGCTTGGGCGTCAGCAGCACGTCGGCCGTGCCGTACAGGCCCAGTTGCCAGAAGAGCAGGGCGACCTTCAATTTCGGATTTCGGATTTCGGATTTCGGGCGGCGCGCCGCGCCGCCGAGCGCTGGCAGGTCCCACACCCGGGGCGCCGTCACCAGGTGGGCCGACTGTTCCCAGAACCGGACCTCGGCCGTGTCCGCAAAGTACAGACCGTTCGAGATGATGCCGTGTCGCGCGGGCGGCTCGCCCGTCACCAGCGTCGCCTGCACGGCGCACGTGACGGCCGGCAGCACGGGTTCCAGGTCGATGGCCAGTCCGCGCGCGGCTGCGGCGGCCAGCGACGGAATCTCGCCGACCAGGTCTCTCGACAACCCGGCGACGTTGATGACCATGGTTCGCGGCATGGGTCAACCCCTATGGCGCGGGCGGCACACTGGCGGACAAGCCGCCAGTGGCACCCCGTCAAAAGTAATACTACCTTTCTGGAAACGGCACTAGTCCTACAACGCAACTTCGCTACTTCATCCCGCCTGGCGGCCTTCCTAGGCCGCCAGGAACATGCGTCAGGCCCGATCGCGGCGGCCTGGGAAGGCCGCCGCGCGACAAGTTGCGTTGTAGGGCTAGCGCTTGGCCGACAGGTTCGCGCCGTTCGCGGCGATGACGTCCTTGTACCAGAGGGCGGAATCCTTGAGCGTCCGCTTCCCCGTCACGAAGTCCGTGTGGATCAGGCCGAAGCGTTCCTTGTACCCCTCGGCCCACTCGAAGTTGTCCATGAGCGACCAGTGGAAGTACCCGCGCACGTCCACGCCGTCGTCGACGGCCCGCCCCAGCGCCGCCAGGTGCTCGGCCGTGTAATCGATGCGCGGAGCGTCGTGCACGGCGCCGTCGGGGCCTACCCAGTCGGTGCCGCTCATCCCGTTCTCGGTGATGTACACGGGCAGCCGGTACCGCTCGAAGAAGAGGCGGGGTCCCCAGTACAGGGCCGCCGGCGTCACGGGCCACTTGAAACCCGTCAGGCCGATGCCCACCGGGTCGGGCACGGCCTCGGGCTGGCCGCCGGCGCCCGCGCGGACGGTGCTGCCCGTGTAGATGTTTGCCCCGAAGAAGTCGAGCGGTTGGCGTATCGTCTCCAGGTCGCCGTCGCGGATGGGCGGCAGGTCGGCGGCGTACAGCGCGAGGCCGTCCGCGGGGTACGTGCCGAAGAAGACCGGGTCCATCCACCAGGTGTTGTTCCACTGGTTGCGGGCGGTTACGGCGAACATGTCGGCCCGGGCGGCCTCGACGTCGGCGGCTGAGTCGGTCGCGGGAATCCGCACCACACCGACGGGCGCGAAACCCACCTGGCACGGTCCCGGCGAGGCGGCGCGAATCGCCTGCACGCCCTTGCCGTGGGCCAGCAGGGCGTGATGGGCGGCCCGGAGGACCTCGGCCCAGTTCAGCCGGTCGCCGGGGGCGTGGCGTCCGTCAAAGTGCCCGAGGCCCACGAAACACTGCGGCTCGTTGAGGGTCATCCAGTGTCCGACGCGGTCGCCCAGTTTCGCGGCCAGCACCGTGGCGTACTCGGCGAACCAGTCGGCCGAGTCGCGGTTCAGCCATCCGCCCCGGCAGTACAGGTCGTACGGGTAATCCCAGTGGAAGAGCGTGACGTACGGCGTCACGCCCGCCGCCAGCAGGGCGTCGACCAGCCGGTCGTAAAACGCCAGGCCCTTGGCGTTGACGTTGCCGGTGCCATGTGGAATGACGCGCGGCCAGGAGATGGAGAAGCGGTAGGCGCCCAGGCCCAGGCGTTTCATCAGGGCCACGTCCTCGGCCCAGCGATGATAGTGATCCGAGGCTACGTCGCCGGTCTGGCCGTTCCAGATGGCGCCGGGCCGGCGGCACAGCATGTCCCAGACGCTCGGGCCCTTGCCGTCTTCGTGGGCGGCGCCCTCGATCTGATACGAGGCCGTTGCGGTGCCCCACACGAACCCTTGCGGAAATGCCATGGCCGACATCCTTTCCCAGGGGAGACCCGGCGCCCCGCTGGGGGCGCCTCGCGTTCGGCCGGATATTATTACCAGACCCCGCGGCAAATGGAAAGCGCCGCTTCGCCGCCTGGGCCCGCGGGCCCCACATTTCCGGGTCGCATCCCGGGGCAGCAACGGGTATACTATAAGCAATCCGCCCGGATGGGCCGCGGCGGGCGAGGTGAGCGACGTCAGGGGGGACACATCGATGGGCGCCAAGGAGAAGATCCGCATCCTGCAGGGCGATCTGACGTGCCAGGCGGTCGACGCCATCGTCAATGCCGCCAACAACGATCTGAAACTCGGCGCCGGCGTGGCCGGGGCCATCCGACGCAAGGGCGGCATGACCATCCAGGACGACTGCGACCACATCGGCACCATCCCACTGGGCGAGGCCGCCATGACCGGCGCCGGACACCTCAAGGCCCGGTACGTTATCCATGCGGCCAGCATGCGGCTGGGCGAGGCCACCAGCGAAGAGAACCTCCGCCTCTCGACCCGGGCCAGCCTCCGCCGGGCCGACGAGAAGGGGCTGCGGTCCATCGCCTTTCCGGCCATCGGCACGGGCATCGCGGGGTTCCCCATGCGACGCTGCGCCGAGATCATGCTGGAGGAGGTGGCCGCGCACCTCGCCGGCCAGACCAGCCTGGAGGACGTGCGGTTCGTCCTCTACGATGCCCCGGCCTACCAGACCTTCCGCGACGTGTTCGAGGCGTTAGCGGCGTGACCCACCGACCCAGCGTCCGCGTTCTGTTCGAGCCGTCGGCCCGCGCGGGCGTCGACCTGGCCGGCGCCACGGCCGTGGTCATCGACGCCATCCGGGCCACGACGACGGTCGTGGCGGCCCTGGCGGCCGGCTGCCGCGAGGTCATTCCCTGCCGCACCGACGCCGAGGTTCGGGCCGAGGCGGCCCGGCGGCCGGCGGGGTCGGTGGTGACGGCGGGGGAGCGCGGCGGCGTCCGCATCGAAGGGCTCGACCTCAATAACAGCCCGTCCGTCATGACGGCCGACCGGGTCGGCGACCGCACGCTCCTTCTGACGACGACCAACGGCACCCAGGCCATCCTCGACGCCATGGCCGCCCAAACGATCCTCGTGGCCGCCCTGTCGAACCGCGCGGCCGTGGCCCGCCGCGCTGCGGCGCTCGGCCGGCCGGTTGTCTTCGTGCCGGCCGGCACGGTGGGGGCGGTCTCGTGCGAAGATACGCTGGTGGCCGGGGCGGTCATCGAGGCCATGGGCGATGCGCCGGGCGGCGAGGCCTTTGACCTCGACGATTCGGCCCGCGTGGCCCTGGCGGCCTGGCGCGGCGTGGCCGCAAGTTTCGGCCAGGTCTTCCGCCAGACGGCGGGCGGGGCTGCCATCGTCGGCCTCGGCCTGGACGCCGACCTGGCCGTCTGCGCCCAGGTCGACACGACCGACGTCGTGCCGGAGGTGCGCGGCGACCCGCCGGTTATCTCGGCCCGGTAGGCGGTGCGTAAGTGCATCTCTCACAAGCCATTAGTCCTACAACGCCACTTGTCGCGCGGCGGCCTTCCCAGGCCGCCGCGATCGGGCCTGAAGCGTGTTCCTGGCGGCCTAGGAAGGCCGCCAGGCGGGATGAAGTAGCGAACTGGCGTTGTAGGATTAGCGCCATGCGGCGGGTGCCGGGCCGCGCCGTTTCCCGGACGCCGGCCGGTTTCCGCTGGCACGAACCGAATTCCGTGCTATAGTACTCTTGGTCACGTCATGTGAGTCGGCCCCTGAAGTGTTTCCCGCGGCGTCGCGGGACCATATCGAAGCGACGCATGGCGCTATCCTATCGGTCGCCCGGCGTCGGTCCGGGGCTGCTCGCATAGCCCGTCTGTCGGCTGATGAGAGCGGCAGAGAACCAACACGAGAGCAGGCCGACCGGCCGCGCTGAGGCCGAGGCGGTTGCCGGCTTCCCCGGCCGGCACCCGTGGATGCTGCGCCTCGCGCTCGTCGTTCTGGCCCCGGCGCTGGTGCTTCTCGCGCTGGAAGCGGTTCTGGCGCTCGTCGGGTACGGGTACCCCACCGACTTCTTCATTTCGTACGACGGCGGCCGGACGTACACGGGCAACTGGCAGTTTGCGTGGCGTTTTTCGCCTCCGTCCGTGGCCACCGAGCCGCAGCCGCTGCGGCTGGCCGGCGAGAAGCCCCCTGGCACGGTCCGGGTGTTCGTGCTGGGCGAATCGGCCGCCGCCGGCACGCCCGACCCTGCCTACGGCATCGCGCGGGTGCTGGAGGTCATGCTTCGCGCGCGGTACCCGGCCACGCGTTTCGAGGTGGTCAACGCGGCCATGCGCGGCATCGACTCGCACGGCGTCCTCCAGATTGCCCGCGAGTGTGCCGAGCGCGATGCCGATATCTTTATCGTCTACATGGGGAACAACGACGTCGTCGGCCCGTGCAGCCCGCTGGTGACGTCGCCCCTGTGCCGCTCCAGCCTGACGGCCACCCGCACGTGCCTCTGGCTGAAGACCACCCGCGTGGGCCAGTTGGTCGAGGACGTGGCCCGGGCGCTCGGCAAGGACGCCCAGGTCGTCCGCCCCCAGACCCTCGAGACGTTCCTGGCGCAGGCGGTCGGGGCCACCGATCCGCGCCGCGACGCCGTGTGCAGCCGGTTCCGGGCCAACCTGCGGGACATCATCGAGTCGGCGCAGGGGGCGGGCGCCCGCGCGGTCGTCTCGACCGTGGCGACCAACCTGGGGGACTGCGCGCCGCTGGCCTCGCGGCACGGGGCGGGCCTGACAGAGGCCGAGGAGGCCGAGTGGCAGACGCTCCTGGACCGGGCCGAGGAGGCCGAGAATGCCGGCCGATGGGCCGAGGCCCTCGACGGCTACCGGGCCGCCCTGGCCATCGACGAGGAGTTCGCCGATTTGCACTTCCGCCTGGCCCGGTGCCTGGCCGCCCTGAAGCGATGCGACGAGGCCGGCCGGCATTATGCCCGGGCACGCGACCTCGACGCCCTGGCGTTCCGCGCGCCCGGACCGCTGAACCAGGTCGTCCGCGACGAGGCCGCCGGACGCGAGGCCGACGGCGTCTTTCTGGTCGACGCCGAGGCGGCCCTGGCCGGCTGCCCGGAGGCCGACGACGGCGTGCCGGGCGAGCGGCTCTTCTACGAGCACGCCCACCCCACGTTCGAGGGCACCTGCCGGCTGGCCGAGGCGCTTCTTGCGGCCGTCGAGAAGGCGCTGCCCGAGGCCGTCCGCGCCGCCGCTCCCGGTCCGGTGCCTACCGCCGAAGAGTGTGCCGGCCGCCTGGCCCTGACCGGCTGGGACCGCCTGCGCCTGGCCCGTATCATGGCCCGGGCGACGGCGCTGCCGCCGTTCACCAACCAGTCCGACCACGCCTTGCGCCAGGCCCGGATGATGAGCGCCGTGGCCGACCTGGCGTGGTGCGAGTCGCCCGAGACCTCGGACGACCACCTGCGGGTCTACCTGGCCGCCCTGAAGAAGGCCCCGGATGACTGGTGCCTCTGGCATCAGTTCGCGCGGTTCCGGTTCGCCTCGGGCGACCTGGTCACGGCGACGGCCCTCTGGCAGAAGGTCCTCGGGGAGGTGCCCTCGCACGCCGAGGCCCGGGTCTCGCTGGCCGACGCCCTGGCCCGGCAGGGCCGCACCCACGAGGCCGCCGACCAGTACCGCCAGACCATCGACCGCAAGCCCAACTGCATCCCCGCGTACCAGGGGCTGGCCTCGGTCTGTCTTGTCCAGGGCCACACCGACGAGGCCATGACGTACCTGGCCCGCGCCGTCGCGGTCCGGCCCGACCCGCAGGGATACCTGGTGGTCGGCGACGTCCTGGCCCGGCAGGGTATGTGGGACGACGCCATCGCGTGGTACGGCCGGGGTCTGGCCGTGGCGTCCGACCACACCGGGCTGCGTTGGCGCGTGGCCGAGGCGCTGTTTGCCAAGGGCGATTTCGCCGAGGCCGCCAAACACCTGGAGGCCCTCGTGCGGGCCGACCCGAAAGACACCAGGGCCCAAGCGGCCCTGGCGCACGTCCTGGTCCGGCGCGACCAGG
>Ga0307378_10010753_pt1 | contig 11855 bp, 16 predicted proteins | sample UN1MG_FD_202238 | JGI IMG/M metagenome (GOLD analysis project Ga0307378, IMG submission 202238) | Soil microbial communities from Risofladan, Vaasa, Finland - UN-1 | ecosystem: Environmental > Terrestrial > Soil > Coastal area > Acid sulfate soil | place: Finland: Risofladan, Vaasa | collected...
GCTGATCTGGCGTACCGCCGAGCAAGCCGGCCAACGCCTCCTCGGCGTTGATGCGGTCCTGGCGGCCCTGCAAAGCGAAAGCCGACTGCGTTCCCAGGTTGACCGCCTGGGCCAGCGCCGCCGCCTGCAGCCGGCGATTGGTCTGATCGAGGGGAATGACTTGAATCGCCAATGTCAGGAACTCCTCACTGCCGCGCGAAGATGCCGGCAACTGAGCTGCCAGCAGCCCCGCCAGCTGCGGCGCCAGCAGGGCCGCCATAGATACCGCCCACGATCGCGCCACCGAGCGGCAGCAAGGACGCTAGCGGATTCGTCTGCGCTTGCGGCTGGTTCACCGGCACCGTGAGCTCCGGCGCATTCACCAGCGGGATGCTCGCCGGTTGAACTCCGGTCAGAAGTCCTAGCGCCTGCTGGGTTAGCCTGGTCTGTTCGGCGCCCCCGGCCGCAACGGCGGCAAGTGCCAGCTGCTCCAGGGCTTGATTCCGAGAGTCTGTGAAGCGTCCGATCTCATTGCCAAAACCCTCGCTAGACTGCGGCAGGCCCTGGTTAGCGAGACGCTGGCGCAGCGCATCCTCCTGCCGCGCGAACTGCGGAGTGAGCAGTCCAAGGGCACGATCGAACTGCGCCCGCTCCACCGCGGCGCGGCCAGCGGACAGATCTCCCAGGCTGCTCTCTGCCGTTCGCCCGGCGAGCAGCTGCGCGACCTGCTGTTGCTCCAGCAGCGCCTGCTGCTCAGGCGTGAATTCAAGGGTCGCCTGGCTTCGGTTCCGACCGGAGAAGGTGAGAGAGCCTGTCGGCGTCGTCTGGTCGACCCGGTTGGCCTTGGCCTGCGCGTTGATAATCGCCTGAATCTCGTCAGCCGAAAATCCGCTGTCGCTGCCCTTGTCGGCAAAGCCGGCTGGGTCCGCAACGGACTTGAAGGTGTCGCTGAACCCCATCTAAGCGGCCTCCTCCTGTATCGCGTGGCGATCCTGCCAGATCCGGTGCCACCGGCTCCCAAGCCAATCGCGCTTGGTCAGGCTGTACATGATCCCGTCGCAATCCTCGAACTTTTCGCGCATGATGCCCTCTTGCTCGAACCCGATCCCCTCGTCAAACCGGCGAGCTCGCACATTGTCGGCGCGTACAATAGCCTCTATCCGCCGGCACCCCAGCACCTCGAACGGGTAGGATAGCAATTCGGCTATCACGCCCTTGGTGGCCCATCGCGGCGTGTCGGCAGCATTCGTCATCTCGAGGCTCGCGCCGCGATGCTGGTGGTAGATGATCACGGCAGCGATCTTGTCGCCGCGCATCACTGCTACGGGCAGCGCCCCGCTACCGACCTCTTTGCCAGGGAGAGCCGTTCCATTGCGGCTGAAGACAGTGCTTGACAGACGCTCCTCGGCCCAACTCAGCAACATCGCGCGATCCGCTTGGGCCTTCGGCGTCCAGAGCCGCACCATCACACCAATCCTTCGACGACATAGCTGAGCATCATGCCCGACCACGCCACGCGATTGTTGTTCTGCGCGACCGAAACAGCCGGGCTGATCGTGTAGCCGCGTGCTGCGTGACCGACCCAGTTTTGCGCGACCTTGCTGGGACCGGCCCAGAAATCCACTCCCCATTCCGCCACGCCCCATTCGCCGCCCGCCTCGCCCACGGTTCCGAACGTGGCTTGCACCGTCGCCTCTGGGACGGGTGAATAGTCGGCGAACAGGGAGATATCGACATCGATAGTACCAGCCGCCTCAAACAGGCCCCTAACCATCTGGACGTGACGGTTCCCGACAGGGCCGCGAAGCGGCGAGAACGCCAACTGCCCTTTCGCTACGATGTCCGCGCCCTGGTCACTAACGCCGGTGTCAGCTTCGACCACCAGGCCGCCCGGGCCGCCGAAGAACAACCGATCGCCAAAAAGCGACCAGCACGAGGCGTTCATGCTCTGAAATTGCGTCCAGGCTCCCGTCGCTAGATTGGCCGCGAACTGCTGGTGCGCGCCGCCAATCGGGTAGTTGATCAGGAGCCTTCGCCCACGCGGGTAGTGGATCGCCTGCCACCCGAACTCGGCTCCCGTCGACTTGATCTGGTCGAGCAGGAACTTGCCGAGCTTGTCCGTCACGGTGATTCCACTCGCCCCGCGCGCGCCGGGGATAACCTGGCTCAGCAGCGTGGCGCCATCGCTAGTCAGGATCAGCGCATCGCCGCCTAACTTAATGACGCCGCGGCGAGAGATCGGCGTGCCAAAGTCATAGATCCCGATCTTGCTCCAATCGTTCGCATCGCCTGGATCGGAGCCCGCGTAGATGATCGCCTCTCCGCTCGACATGACGAACACGGCGAGGTCGTCCATGCCGGCGCCACCGTCACGCGACCAAGCAATCATCGCCACCAGATGCCCGCCAGAGCTGCCCACGTCGGACAGCGGGAACTTGGTCAATGCGCCGCCCAATGCGTTCACGGCGCTATACCACACGTCCTGGCTGTTGACCGGGATGAACCAGGAACGGCTCTTGTGGACGGTGATGCCGATCAGGGTCGAGACAGTCAGGGCCGTGCCCGAGATCGTCATGGCGGCGAGCGTTGTGCCGTCGTAGACCTGCGGCGCGTCCTGGCCGTTCACGAGCCCGAGCTGATCGTTCATCACCGCATACTGCCAGCGATCGTGCGCAAAGCCCGAGCCGAGCTCGGTATCCTTCTCGCCCGTTGTCGCCACGTCGTAGATTTTGCCATCTGCCGCAGCGATCAGGCGCAGGCCCGTGCTCATTTTCAGCTCTGCGAGGGTCTCGACCGCGCCAGTTGCGGGGGTGAAGCCAGCACTCCCCACCGTGGCCCACAGAGCCGATCCAGGCCGGACCTCGACCTTGCCGAAGCCGGGTACGAAGTTGATCAGCTGCACCGCATCGTCGGGCTTCATCGAGTCGAGCGCGTCGCGCCCGTTGAGTCCGCCGGTCGGGCTCGGCAACGTGATGACATTGGGTTGAAGGACCCGTTGCGCGTGACGCTGCCGCTGGACCGAACGCCGGATGTCACGAGCCTCTGCTTGGCGCGCGAATGGCATTACGGATTACCCGGCCCTGGGAAGCCACCGTCAGGCACGCCTAAGGACTCTACCTCATCCGATCCGCCCATGCTGAACATCGGGAGGTTGTAATCATCGAGCCTCGCGGTGTTCACGGCGGACTCGTAGTCGGCGCGCTCATCCGCATAGGCTCGACCGAAAGCGCGCAGCACGCGCCACGTCATGCCCAGCGTGAACAACTCGTGATCTAGGCGGATCTCGTCAGTGTCCGCAGCCAATGTCAGCTGGCCCTGCCCCGCGGCCGATTCGCTCCACCAGCGGCTGCCGTACTCGATCACCAGGGCATGCACGGCGCCAGGCACCGGATCGATCAGGATCGAGCCCACCAACGGCCCCATGATCAGGCGGTAGCCGAACCGTGACCCAAGCGTCGCGGTCAACCCTGAGCGACGCACCTGCCACTGTTGGCTCCCCAGGTTGCCCCGCACGCGCCAGTAGTTGGTCCGGTCCCACACCGTATCTCCAACCGGGCGCCCCCAATCGTCGGGAATCGGATAGTTGTCCACAGCCGCCTCTGTGCTGAACTCGTACTCCCGATCCAGCATCGACCATCTGTGAGCACGATAGAGCGCTTCACCGTTGCGTTGGGCAATCGCGGCCAACCTCTTTGCCGTCACGTCGTCGCTACCGAACAGAATGATGGGCTGCGGTAGCCCATACTCCGCCGTCACGTCGTGAACGATCGAGAGAATCGTCATGCCGTGGCGGCGTTCTTCGGCGGGCGACCGCGGCGCTTGGGCATGGCGGCAACCGCCAGCGGCTCGTCCAGGCCGTCGTCGTCAACCGGGGCCGCTGCCACCCTCTGCAAATGCTCGACCTGAGCCTTCAAGCCCGTGTTCTCGGTCTCCAGCCGGGCGATCGTGCGCCGCAGCTCGGCCTCGGTTTCGCTCGACCCCTGGAGAAACTGATTCGCGCGATCTCGCATATCCCTCGTGACATCGAGGTTGATTTTGTTGTCGCCTGTTTTGGCAAGCTGCTCGACCGTCACGATGCCGAGGTATTTCAGCGTCGCCACCTGCTGGCGGGTCAGAATGGTCAGGTGCTCGACCGGCGTCCCGTCGACGATCCCCTCACGCTTCTCCTCATAGGCGGCCCAGACCTTCGGCCAGCGCTTCTTGTGATCATCATTGATCCGCTCGACAACCCGCGTGAGCGGGTCATTCGGAAAGATCATCTTCACGAATGGCACGGAATCGATCACCACGCGCCCCTGCGCCTTGGTCTCGGCGTCGTTGATCATTTCCTGGGTGTGAAAGATGCCGTAAACGCCATCCTCATCAGGTCCACCGGCCGCGCCGCGAGATTCTTCCATCGTCATCAGTTCCTCGCTCGTGTTGCTCGGAAAGCTTGCGGGAGGCGCCGAGCAACGCCCCCCGCAACTCGTAGCCGGCTAGGTTGTCGCGTCGAGGAGCGTGCTCGGATAACAGACCGAGCAGTCGGCCGCCGCAGCCGTGGTGATCGTCTCCTCGAGCACCACCCCTACCACCTTGCCCGCGTTCACCGCCGCGTCATCCAGCACCCCGTCCGTTGCCGTGGTGCAGAGCGTGGTGTACTTGGCGCAGTTGGTCGCGGCTAGGACCTGAAGCGTGCCGCCGCCGCCGTAGATGGCGCCCCAGCCATACCCGTCGTCGGCGATTGCCACCTGGGGGATACAGCCACGCTGCCCCTGTCCGGTGCCTGCGGCCTGCGTGGTCGTGGTCGCCTCCGCTGCGTCCCACACCTCGTCGATGCCGCAGTACGTGAACGCCGCGATGGCGCCCTTCGCCCTGATGTAGACGTACTCGTTGCCATTGGAGGTGGCGCCACGCTGATCGAGCGCGAACACCGATCCTTCCGCCGACGTGCGAACCTTGGTCGGGTCGATTCCGCTGATGTACATAGCTCAGTTCCTTCGTGCATACAGGAGGTCGCCGCGCAGGATCTTCGAGACCACGGATTGGGTGCAGCCAATCGCATCACCGATGCGTTGTTGGCTCCACCCTTTCTCGCGCAGCTCGCGCGCCCGCATGACACGCTCCGGGGTTGCCGTTTTCCGCCTACCTACGCCACGATCTCTGGCGATGGCATCGGCGGTGTTTTGCTTGTGGGTGCCGATGTAGAGGTGATCCACGTTCACGCACCGTCTGTTGTCGCAATGGTGCAGAACAAGTTTCCCCTCTGGGATTGGCCCCTCGAACAGGCGCCACGCGGCGCGATGGGCTTGAATAACCCGATCGTACAGCCAGAACGTGCCATAGCCGTCCTTCTTGATCGTCGATAGCCAGTTGTGGCAGCCGGTTTCTGGATCGACCGCCACATACTGCTGAAACCTCGATTGATCGCTCACCGCATTACCTCCTAAGAAGCCTGATACGGCAAGTATAGCTGTATTCATCGAGCTAGTCAAAACCCTTTCCCTAATCGAATATTACGCCGTGACGGCCCATGTTCGATGCCGTGAGGTTGCCCATCCAGAAGAGCAGCGTCACACTACTGTCCTGGTTCTGCGACTGGCGCGCGTTCGACCAGCTGACATTTCGCTGATTGTGCGGCCGGTACTTCAGATACTTCGTCGAGAGCATGTACATCCGGTTGGTGTTGCACTGCGGATCGAAGAAGACAGGCGCCACGCCCTGCGGACCAGCAAACTCCAGCGACCGGAAGCCGCTGATTGCCGTGTTCGGGTCAGTGAACCGCTGGTTCGGGACCAAGGCGTTCCAGTAGGTCGTGAACGCATTGACGCCCGCCACGATGAGGTTGGGAGCTGCGCCCCCGCCCTGCGGTCCAGGCGCGGCCACGATCTCGAGGAAGACCTCTTGCATCAGCGCGAGTACCGATGCTGAGGTCAGGCTCGAAAACACCGTTGCCGCGTCCTTGAACTGGTTCTGCCAGAACGCCTGCTCGGCCCGGTCGATCCCGCCGACCACGCCGCTGGTCGGCGCATCGGCAACCAGAAGCTGGAGGCCGCCCATCTGCTTGCCGCCGTTGGCCGAACCGTTGGAATAGACGCCGATGCCGAGATTATTCATCATCGACTCTTCGCCGTTCGTGGTCCGCTCCTTGGCCAGACGGATCAGCGCTTCCTTGCCACTGTTGATCGCGAGCTCGCCGCCGCTCGCGCTGATCGACAGCGCACCCTGCTTCCAGGGATAGCGGGCAAAGCCGAGAACAGACTGCGGGGTGATGTCGAGAACCTCATAGCCCTCGTACCACTTGAAGGTCTGGTTTTCGGCGTGAGCGATCTCCTCGACCAGCTCACGACCGCCCGTCGCAGGATCGACATTGCCGTTCCGCTTGAGCCAGGCCAAGAGAACGTTGCCGTTCTCCACATTGCTGACGATCTTGCCGCGCCGGTTGCGCAGCGTGGTGGTCACCAGCTCGTCAAAGGTATCGGGTAGGGATGCCATTTTGAGTCACCTCAGAACTTCGGGGTTTGATCACTGCCCGTCCGCGATAATCCGGTCGTAGGTGTCGGACATGATCTTGCCCATATCCTCCTCGACCTCAATCTCGGGGACGGACACTCCTCGCGATCGTGGTGTCCGCGCATTCTGAGACTTCGCCGCTTTCGACCGGCGGGAAGCGGCATCGGCTTGCGCCGCCGCCTCTTGGTCCGCCTTGATCCTGGCTTGACGCAGCTCTGGTTCGGTCCACGTAGACTGCTCGTAGGCTTGCTCCAGCGTCACTTTCTGATTGGCGTTGGCAGCCGCCATGAGGATGCCCCTCATGGCGCCCTTGACTCGCTCGTAGTGCGGGTGTGTGAGCTGACCGTCTTCACCCTTCGCCTCGGTGAACGCCGTGAGCGCCTGTTGAGCAGATTCCATTGCCGCGGCTTGCTGCTGCTCGTGCCAAACACGTCGAGCCGCCTGTTCCGCGAGCTGAGCCGGATCGATGGCACCATTGGTGCCGCTGGCTTGATGCTGTACCGGCTGTTCAGCACCGCCTGAAAGAGCCTGTTCTTTGTCACCCCCGGCTTGATGCGCTCCAGGCTGCGCACCGCCCACGGTGGCCGCGCCACCGATCTCCACACCCAACGCCTGGGCTACCTGCCGAACCACGTTCACGGCTTGATCAGATCCGGCAATCTGACCGCCATACTGCCCGGCGACCCGAGCAAGGCCGGCGCCGAGATCGGCGCGAATCATCTGCTCGGAAGTCACCAAGCGCGACACCGCGTCAGCCTTGGAAATTCCGTGCTGTTGCAGCACGGCCCCCAGCGGCTCCAACGCGGTCTCAATCTGTTCGTGGGCGCGGCGGATCTCGCCGGCCTCTTGAAACTTGCTATCGGCGGCGCGTTCAATGCCCTTGCGCCATTCCTGGACCTTGGCGCGCGAGGCATCGTCCGGGAGCGCCGCCAGAAAATCCTTGTCCTCCTTTGACCAGTGCTCGGGCGGCTTGGCCGCGATCTCATCGCCCGGCTGATCCTCGTCGCCCTGCTGATCTGCAGGCTGATCGTCATCGGACTCGGCCGCGGCTTCCTGATCGGGCTGATCCTCGTCCTCGCCAGCTTCCGCAACGGCGGGAGGCGGAGTCGGAGCCTTGGCGCCATCTTCGGCCGCTGTCATCCGGTCGTAGATCGCGCCCAGATCTTCCTCGTCGGAGGCGGATTCGAGACCGTCGATCGCATCCAGATCATCGGCCGAAATTGGGTTTTTGTCCTGGGCCATGGGCTACTTTTCCACCTTTTCCAGCGCCTCACGCTGCTCTTTGGCCTTCGCCATTGCGGCCTTGAGGCGATCCTTGTCTGCCTTGATCTTCTCGGCCTCGATCAGATGTCGGAGATCTCCCTCGGCCCGAAAATCATCCTCGTCTTCCATCGGCATCGGTGATCCCATCATTTGACTTGCGACCAGTCGATCGTTTCAGCCGCCGCCCTCAATTCGTCGTCCGTAGGCCCGCACTGCGGCAGCTCGGGCTCTGCGAATGCCCGGTATTCGTCACCGGCCTCTTCAAGCCCGCGACCGCGAGCCTCTTGCCGCATGCGCGCAACGGACGGATAGACCTTGCCGTCAAACATGCTCTGAATCGGATCGTTGTCTGCGCGCCTGATCGCGACCCGTGGCCGTGGCGGTTGCCGCTCGACCTCGACCAAGCCCCGGAAATTTGATCCGGGCTTGCCCTCGACGAAGACGAAGCGCCTGCGGCCGATCGGTGGTTTTTCTAGCTCGATCACTGCAACGCTCCCGGCTGGCTGAGAGCGCTTACTAGCGCCGCCGGATCCGCGCCGTTGCTACCGCCAGGAGGCGTCGGCGGCGCTGCCGGCTGCGCCTGAATCTGAGTGACCGTCGCGTCGATCACCTCCTCCAGATTGCGGCTGAATTTGAAGGGCTTTGTGGCCTCTTTGAGGAGCGCGCCGAATAGCGGTGCGGCCTGCGGATACGATTGCAGGATCGGCGCCCAGCCGGAGATGAACCCGGTTAGGTGGGTGGTGAATTCTACCGCCTCGCCTTTCTCGGCTTGCGCATCTGCGGCGACGGTCGAATCCGTTTCCACATCAATCGCCATGTGCCGCAACCGCTCTGACCGCAACAGCTCTACCGCCGCCGGGTCCAAGAGCATGCCGGCATGTTGCTCGATTGACGCAGGCTCGAATTGCTCGGCAATGATCTCGGCCTTGATGCGCAACAGGTCGCGCGCAAACTCGGCCATGGGCTTGCTGCGCGGCGTCATGCGAACCTGGGAAAAGCTGGCCTTGAGGTTTTGCGCCGTTGCGCTCTCGCGCTCGCGGGTGCCGGAGCCTCGGCGCAGATCGGTGATGCCGGTTATCTCGAAGATTTGCAGCTTTACGTTCTCTGCACGCATGCCTAGCTGCATGATCACCTGAATGACGTTCTCCAGCGGCCACCGCCACAGCTGATCCGAGAGCGCGCCGGCACTTTCCTCCTTGCGTTCCATAGGTTTGAATGTGCCGTCCGGCACGTCCTTCAGGCTCATCAGCTCGACGAAATCGGCGTCACATATACCAACAGCCTTGCACTGATCGACGAGCGATCCGATCCGGCCTTGAAGGTGATCCAACTCATTTGCCTGGTCCTCGTAGAGATCGAACTCCGGGACCGGGACCATGGAGTCGTTGACCGGCACCGCGTAGAGCGGGCACGGGCACGGCCAGAAGTCGCGATACTCGACGGGCGGCGCGTCTTTCCCGAGCGGCTTCTCAAGGCCGTCCGAGACCCACAGCACTTCGAGCTTCGTCTTGTGCCAGACCTCCCACACCTCGGCGCGGCCGAATGCGTGTTCTGGGTCTTTTGGCTGGTCCTGAAGATCGCCGGAGCTGGTATCGCCGGCCGCCAATGTCAGGCGGACCTTGCGCCCCACCGTCGCGCCGAATTGCTTGACCAGATCGCGCCGCGTCGGCGTGTGCCGGAAGGCGACCCACCACACGTCATCCCAGCACCGCGCCGGAGCCATGCGGAAATCGGCCCAATAGACATGACGGGTCTCGGTGCGCTCGTTGATGGTCTGGTCGATGAAGGGGCGGCCTTCCCTGTCGAAACCATCAGGCTCGACCAAGCTGCCGTCGAGCAGGTAGGCGGGCGGCAACTCGACCGGTGCCTGCTCGACAAGGACGCCGTCTAGACCAACCGTAGTAACGGCCGGGGCTTGCCTTCGAATCACCTGGATGTCCGCGCGCCTCACCGTGTCTGATTCGTAGACCTCGCGCGCCACGCCACGCCCCACGATCAGCGTATCGTCCCGCGCTGCCTCCATCGACCGCGTGAAGCCTGGCTCGCCAACAGCGAATTCGAGGCACCGCTCCAAGGCAATCGCGGCCTGTTTGCCCAACTCAGCCGCCGTAGGCTCGTCATGGATGTTGCGCCTGCGTACATCCGGCTTTGGCGTCGCGCTGAACACCGCCGGTTTGAGCGTCTGGATGTTCGACCAGAAAATATTGAGCCGCTTCCGGCGCTTCCGGTTATCGGGGGCCTCGTTCTTGTAGCGCTGCTCGAGTTCGGTGGCCTTCTTGCGCCACTCGCGCTCGATCCGGCCGGCATCGCTGATCTGGCGTAGCCAAAACTCAGCCTCGCCCCCACGCGCAGGAGGTGACTCGCTGATTTCAGAAGCACGATCTGCCATAGCTATGGCTAGCTATAGAATATTATGCTATTTGGCAAGCGTTGCCTATCAATAGGCAGAGACTAATCGCGTTTGCCTATTAATGCTCCGAAGGAACTTGCAAGCCATGCCCCAGGGCACCCTCGCCGGCCAAGCTGCCCCGATTGGCGCGCTCGCGCCGCAGCAGCTGCCGCCGGGCCTGCTTGCCCCACAACCGCTACCTGCGCAACGTCCCGTCCTTCCCCAGCCGCAAGGCACGCAACTCCCGGCGCCCGTGCTCCGGGAACAGGACGTGCTCAGGATCATCCTTCAGCTCATGGCGAGGTGACTGACCTATGAAGCTCATTCAAGCGAGGGCCGGGCCGATTCCCGCGCTCGGTCCCAACCACAGCGCAACGCTGGGCACGAATGCTGGCGAGGCCAGCATCATCGTTCCAAGCGGGAACAGCATCGAAAGCCGCGCGGCTGATCACAACGGCCTTGTCGTCTTGTTTATCCCGGCATCGCTCGTCGTGCGACTCAGGATCGGTGCGGAAGGCATCGAGGCCGTCGCCACAGATGCCGCGTATGCCGGGCCCGCCGTCTATCACTTCCCTATCGACATCGGCGAAGTCGTTTCGCTGTGGGGCGATGGCGGAACCGGCACGGCCACCGTTTGCATGGCGCGATGAAAAGGAGGTCATAGATGATGGGATCAGGCGTCGTCGGGGCGAACTCAATTCCGGTGGATGAGTTTTTCAGCCTCATTCGCAACCCAGATGAGTACGAAAAAAAGCTGAAAATCTACACGGAGATGCGTGACAGTGCCACGAGCGCGCAAGAAGCCGCTGGCACCGCCAAACGCGCTGCGGATGAAGGGCAGGCCGCGCTAAATGCGCGAGAAGAGAGCCTCGCAAGGCGCGAGCGGACTCTGGCTGCCAACGCGACAAAGCTCGAGAACACCAAAGCGGAAGTTGATGCGCAACGCGCAGCCTTCGTCGAAGAGCAGCGGCTGGCGGTCATCGGGATCACCCAAGCCCAAGCCGGTCTCGAAGCAAGGGCCAACAAGATCGACGAGGTCGAGGCGGAGCTTGCGGCCGATCGCTCGCAACTCAACACATCACGAGCAGCCTACAACAAAGACCGCGCGGCGCTTGATCAACTGCAATCCGACGTTGAAGCGCTCAAGGCCGAGATTCTCGGGAAGCTTGCCCAATTCCGCGACATCGCAGCATCCTGATGGGACAGTAGAACGATGGCTACAGCTAATAAATTCCAGCAATTCGTCGAGGATCTTGCGCACAAGGTGCATAACCTTGGGTCAGACCAGCTAGAGGTGGCGCTGACAGTTGCGGTTCCATCTGCGACCCTGGACGAGGTGCTCGCGGATATCACCCCGATTGATTACACCAATCTCTCGGCGAGAACCGTTACCACCACGTCGTCTGGACACACTACCGGCACATACAACCTTGTACTGACCGATCTCGTGTTGACGGCATCAGGCGGCCCCGTTGCGAGTTTTCAGTATGTGACCCTGTTCAATCAGGCTTCCGTCACGCCTACCGACGCGCTCATCATGTGGTGGGATTACGGCTCCGGCCTGATCCTCCTCGACACCGAGACGTTCACAATCGACTTCGCTGCAACCACGATCGTGATTGGACCGTAGCCATGAAATTCACAGATCAGGATGGCAACGTCCTCCAGGTGGACCCTGCCAATCTCAGCGCTAACACTACGCCACTAAAAGAGGCGCAGGTCAGGGCTTTACTCC
>Ga0307378_10010755_pt1 | contig 11854 bp, 7 predicted proteins | sample UN1MG_FD_202238 | JGI IMG/M metagenome (GOLD analysis project Ga0307378, IMG submission 202238) | Soil microbial communities from Risofladan, Vaasa, Finland - UN-1 | ecosystem: Environmental > Terrestrial > Soil > Coastal area > Acid sulfate soil | place: Finland: Risofladan, Vaasa | collected...
CTGTCTGCTTCACTGCCCGTGGCCCGTAGTTCATCAGCCGCGCTTCAATGGTGATCGGCTCGCCCTCCACGCGCGAGCGGGCGCGTATGGTGACGTCGTTGACCGCCGTGTTGGATGTTTCGGTTGAGCCGCAATCGACAACGATAAGCGGATACTTCGACACCGGCGACTCCACCGATGCGCCGGGCGCAACAGTCCACGAATTCTTCTGCATGTCGCTGACTACGAAAACCTGTTTGTTCGGCTCGCGTTCTTCATCGAGGATGGCTACAGCCTTTGCGATGGAAGCAGGCAGACTGCCCCTTGCGACGGAGGCGGGCGTGTTGACGATTTCGCGCTCGACGGCGTCGAGGTCGGATGTGACCGCCGGCTCGGCCTTGCCGGCAGGCGGATTGGTGAGCACCAGCACCACGCGTGCCTTCCTCCCGGCTTCCGCAAGCACGGCGAGGGCCGCTTCCTTGGCCGCAAGCAGCCGCGCCTCGCCTTCGTCTTCGGCAGACATCGACATGGAGTTGTCGAGCACGATCGCAGCCGCTACGGGGCCGTCGCTGCTGCCGGACGACGGCAGGAAAGGCTGTGCGAGCGCTATGGCAAGCAGCGCGCAGATCAGCGCGCGCAGCAGAAGCAGGAATATGTCTTGCAGGTGCTGACGCCGGGCCGTGCGCTCGTTGGAAACCCGCAGGAAGCGGAGCGTGCTGAAGGGCAGCTTGGGGGCCTTGCGCCGGTGGATCAGGTGGATGACCAACGGAATTCCCGCCGACGCGATGCCGATCAGGAACAGCGGCTGTGCAAGGAATTGAGCAAGAAATGCGCCCATGTTTCCGTTTGAACCGTCAGTGCAACTGCTTGCGTTTGGCCAGGAAGGAATGCAGCATCAGGTCATACGGCACGCCCGTATGCGTCTGCACGTATTCAATGCGGGCGCTGGCGCATTCGCGCTTGTATGCGCCGATGAACTCCTGAATCTGTGCGAGGTAGTCTTCGCGCACGAAACGAGGATCGATCTGTATCTCGCTGTGGTCTTCCATGTCGACGAAATCGGTGAGCTTGCGGAATGGGAAGTCTATTTCCCAACGGTCGAACACGTGGAACAGAATCACTTCGTGGCGTTTGAATCGGAAATGCCGCAGCCCGCGCATGACGTCGCGTGGTTCGTCGAGCAGGTCCGATATTATGATGATCAGTCCGCGGCGCTTGATGTTTTCGGCGAGGTCGTGAAACGCCTGGCTGATGTTGGTCACCTTGCCGGCGCCGATGCCCTCGAGCGTTTTCAGCAGCACGTTGAGGTGCACTGCGGTGCTGCGCGGCGGGATGAAATGATTGATCTTCTCGTCGAAAGCCACCAGCCCCACCGAGTCCTGCTGCCGCACCATCAGGTAGGCGAGGCTCGCCGCCAGATACGACGCATACTGCAACTTGGTAAGTGATGATTCGTCGGACTTATAGCCCATCGAGCCGCTTGTGTCCAGCAGGATGTGCGCCTTGAGGTTGGTCTCTTCCTGGTACTGCTTGACGACGTAGCGGTCGGTCCGGCCGTAGGCCTGCCAGTCGATATCCTTGATGTTATCGCCGGGGGTGTATTCGCGGTGCTCGGCAAACTCGACGCTGAAGCCGTGGAACGGGCTGCGGTGCAGTCCTGAAATGAAACCTTCCACCACCGACCGCGCGATCAGGTTGATCCGCGACAGCCTGGCTACTGCGGTTGGTTCGAGATAACGATAGCCTTTCGCCATGATATTTCCAGCCGAAACGGTGCCGCACGTTCACGCGGTCAATTGTATGCATCGCGGCGTGCATGTCAAGGGATGCGGCCGTCTGGATTGTAAGAAAATGTAGGAATCTCGCGGCCGGAGCGCGCGCTTCCGTTGTGGCCGCCGGATTATTCGGCATTGATGCGGCTCAAGTCCAAGCGGTGCTCCACGCTATATGACCGTTCGGAAGTGGGTGCATGAAGAGGGACAAATACACACGGCTGCTTACGTCGCCAACGCGACACTATCCTTGCTCAATCTGTGCAGCCACCTTCTGGACGGCCAGATCGCGGTGCAGGCCGCTGAGTTCGAACAAAAAGGCGGTTTTGAATCCGACATGATGCCCAGCCTGCAACGCCGATCCGCATGGGAATGTGGTGGAACCGCCGCCGCGATGCGACTACAATAGTACGCTGGCACAACAATACCATTCCACGTTCTGGAGAAACGCAAGAATGCCTCGATCCAGGCTCCGAACAACCGAATGTGCAGCCGGCTTGCTGCTGGCATGCATTGCCGCGCTCGCGCAGATCTCGGGCACCGCAGCGGCGGAATCGTTCTACGACCGAAAACCGGCCGAAATCTTCCTCGGCGAACAGGAGCCGCTCGCCGTTGATGCGGTGACCCTTTCCGACAGCGGCACGGTCAAGGCCACCCTCAGCAACGGGATGGTCGTACTGCTGAAGGAGAATCACACGGCACCGGTGGCCATCGCGCAGGTCACGGTGAAAACGGGTTGCATCTACGAGGAAGAATACCTGGGCGCAGGCATTTCGCATCTGTTCGAGCACCTGATGAGCGGCGGAACGACCTCCACACGAACCGAGGAGGAAACGGGCAAGCTGCTCGATTCGCTGGGTGGAATGACCAACGCCTACACGTCGTTCGAACGGACCGCGTATTACATCAAGACGACATCGGACAAGCTTCCCATCGCAATCGAACTGCTGGCCGACTGGATGGTCAACACCAAGGTCACGCAGGAGGAATTCGACCGCGAGATGCAGGTGGTGCAACGAGAATATGAGCGAAGCAGCGCCGATCCCGGCCGCACGCTGTTTCAGCTTGCCAGTCAGAATATGTACCAGGTTTTCCCGGTGCACTACCCGATCCTGGGCTACCCGCACATCCGGGCCAAGCTGACGCTCGACGACGTCTACCGCTATCGCGGCCGGATGTACGTTCCCAACAACATGGTGTTCACGGTGGTCGGCGATGTGAAATGGCAGGACGCACTCGAGCAGGTGCGGGCGATGTTTGACGGTTTCGAACGCGGCGCCGTGCCTTCGATCTCGCTGCCGAAGGAGCCGGAGCAGGTTTCGGAGCGCATGGTGCGCAAGGGGCTGGACAACCTCAACACGACGCTGGCAACGGTTTCATACCACACGATCACACTCACGCATCCGGATTTGTATCCGCTGGACGTGTTGGCGGCTGTGCTTGGGCAGGGCGAAAGCTCGCGCCTGGTGCGCAGCCTGAAGAACGAACGCGGGCTGGTGCAGAGCATCAGCACCTGGTCGCACACACCCGGCTACGACGCAGGTGTTTTCACGGTGTATGCCAGCGTGCCGGAGCCGGAAAACGTGCAGCCGGTGCTCGATGCCATCGCCGAAGAAATCGAGCGCTGCAAGACCGAGCAGGTAGACGCCGCCGAACTCGAGCGAGTGAAGAACCAGGTGGCGGCGCAGCACGTGTACGGAAACGAAACAATAGAGTCGCAGGCATCGTCGCTCGTGATGAGCTACTTGAGCGCGGGCGATCCGGATTTCGACGAACATTACGTTGCGGGCATTCAGGAAGTTACGCCTCAGGAGGTGCAGCGCGTTGCAAACACCTACTTCCCAGGCAGCAAACGCTGCATAACAATCGTCGAGCCGAAGCAAGACGAACAAGAAGCGCCGGCGGAGGCTGAAGCTGCTCAAGCCGGACCGGTCAAGGAGGTTACGCTCGACAACGGCCTGCGGCTGCTGCTGAAGCGCAATCCTAACGTGCCGATCGTCGCATTCGAGCTGTACTTCCTCGGCGGGCTGCGTGCCGACACGCAGCAGACCAGCGGGATTTCAAACTTCATGGCGCAACTGTGGAGCAAGAGCACCGCCAATCGCACGCCCAACGAACTTTCCGACGAGCTGGAGCACATGGGCGCCGGCCTGTCCACCGGCTCCGGCAACAACACCTTCTTCCTTCGCGGCACCTGCCTGGCACGCGACTTCGACAAAATGACCGAGATCATCGCGGATGTGGTGTTCAACCCGGCGTTCGACAAGGAGGAGGCGGAAAAAATCCGAACGCGCCTTCTTGCGGCGATCCGGCAACGCCAGGACCGCATCTATTCGCAGGCGCAGCTTCTGCTGAATGAAACATTCTACGGCGAAGGCAGCCCATACGCGCTCGATTCGCTTGGCACGCCCGAGACAGTCAAGTTGATCTCCGCCGCCGACCTCGCCGCGTTCTACCGCTCGCTTGCCCGAGCACCTCAGGCGGTGCTGGCTGTTTATGGCGACATCGATATCAAAAAGGCGCAGAACGCTCTCGCTGAAGCCTTCGCAGCCCTGCCGGCACAACCGGCCCCGAACATCGCCCCAACGCCACCGCCCGAGCTGAATGCCGACAAGACGGTCACGGGCACGCGCGACCGCGAGGATACGGCCGCAGTCTATTTCGCTTTCCCGGGAATTCGGATCACAAACCTCGAGGACCGCGACGCGATGCAACTGCTCGACGTCGTGCTTTCCGGCGGAAACAGCCCGGGAGGTTGGCTCCACGACGCCCTCCGAGGCGCCGGGCTGGTTTACGAAGTTCACGCGTTCAACATCTTCGGGCTTGATCCGCGCCACTTCCAGATATACGCGATCACCAATCCGGCGACCGCCGGAAAGGTCAAGCAGATCGTGCTCGACAAGGTTGAACAGATGCGGCAGGGGAAGATATCGCCGGAGGAATTCGACAGGGCCAAGACGATCTGCATAACCGAAGAACTGATGAGCCGCCAGACGAATTCCGCCCAGGCTATGACCGCCGCCATCGACGAGTTGTACGGCCTCGGTTACGATTTCGACCACACCTTCGCCGAGCGGATCGAGGCCGTGACCATCGACGACGTGGTGCGCGTGGCAAATAAGTACCTCAAGCACTACGTGTGCGCGATAGTATCGCCCAAGGCGAAGGAACTGCCGCCGGAGCAGAACAAGCAATAGGCTCGGAAATTGGGGACCGGCACGAGTGGCGTGAAGTTGAGCGGTTTGTATGCGAAAAGAAGATCGGCAGAAGAAGGGCGGGCACGGAGACCCGCCCCTACAAAGACGATGCGGGCCGCCGGCCCGCACCAACAGACAAGGACGGTGGTGTTGTTTCGCATGAATTGCTGCTACCTGATGCCGGCAAGCGCCCCGGAGTTTCAACAAGAAATGTGGTCAGCTCATGTAGGGGCGGGTCTCTGTGCCCGCCCGTCTTTGCTTACCATTCGCATATGAATGGCTTAACTTCACGCCATTCGGGGCAGGCCCCGGCAATCGGAGTCTGCCCCAGTTTCCTCCGCATCAGGGACTTGTCATGCCCGATTACCTGGACGATTTTCTCGGCTACCTCGAGTTCGAGCGCAACGCCTCGGTCGAAACGTGCCGCGCCTATAGCAGCGACATCATACAGTTCTTCCGGCATATCAATTTGGACGACAATTTCAATCCCCGCGCCGTCGACCTCCGCACGGTGAGGTCGTTTATGGCCGGCCTGCGGGACGGCGGAGCGGGCAAGAGCACCGTCGCGCGCAAGCTTTCGTCGCTGCGCAGTTTTTATAGGTATCTGGTGCGCGAAGGCGTGACGATGGAGAATCCGTTCGCCGCCGCGCGTCAGCTTCGGAAGGAGCACCGGCTGCCCCAGCTTCTCGACGAGGGCGAGGTCGAGCGGCTTCTTGCGGCTCCCGATATGAAAGCCTTCGGCGGCGTGCGCGACCGCGCGATCCTCGAAACATTGTACAGCACCGGCGCCCGCGTGAGCGAGCTGACCGGCCTGAACGTCGACGACGCCGACCTGATCAGCGAGTGCGTGCGGCTGCGGGGAAAGCGCAAGAAGGAACGCCTCCTGCCGCTGGGAAGCTACGCCGCGAAGGCGATCCGGATGTATATCAACCGCCGCAACGCTATGCTCGAGCGGCTGGGCAAGACGCGGCAGCGCGCACTGTTCCTCAATCGCGCGGGCGGCAGGCTTACCGACCGCTCAGTGCGGCGGCTGCTGGACAAATACGTCTGCGAGATCGGCATCGGCCGCAGCATCAGCCCGCACACGCTCCGCCATTCATTCGCTACCCACATGCTCAATCGCGGCGCAGACCTGCGCAGCGTGCAGGAGCTTCTCGGCCACGAGAGCGTCTCCACCACACAAATCTACACACACCTGACCACCGAGCGGCTCAAGACCATCTACGAGCAGGCGCATCCCCGCGCGAAGCTTGGCGATCAGTAACCGCAGACCATCTTCCCGGGACATTCCGGGACGCTTCCATTTCTGAACTCCGTGGCAAACTTCGTTGACTTTCCGTGTTTCTAATAGTAGTATTGAAGCAAGGCTGACAATGCCTGCTAACAGGAGAACGCAAGTATGGCAGTACGACTGAAGGCTAAGGACGGCGGCCTCGCAATCACGCTGGGCGGCGTGGCATGCGATGCTTTCGATTTCTTCATCAATTACGGCGGCAATCGCCTCAGCTTCCGCCGAGGGGCGATCCGCACGACCGAAATACAGCAGCGCGAGGACGGCGAGGATTCGCTGGGCCCCTGGACGGCCTCGGCGGTATCCGTGCAGCCGCCGCCGCTTCTGAACAGCGGCCTCCGGATTGTCATCAAGCACTACGCGAAGGCCGACCTGGCGGTTGTATGGCTGGAGAACGACTGCGCCGACGCGCAGTTCGACGCGGACGTCGCCGGGGGGCTGCTGCTCGATCTGCCTGCCGGGAAAGGCTACATGAGTCGCCTTTTCATGCACGAGTTCGCGGACGTCGCTCAAGGCTATTTCTTCTGCACCAGCACATTCGGCGAGCATTTTCCGGCCGATCTCGGCGATATCGACTGGGGCAATTTCGCCCTGTGCGAAACGGGCGGCAGATACTGCGCGCTGCTGCCGATCAACGGCCACGGCGTGGGCGCACGGCTGACCGTCCAGGAGGGCCGCGCTGGTTTTCTGGCCGCAGGGCTTGACGCCGGCAGCGTATACAACACCATCCCGCTGGGTATCATCGGCACGGGCCGAGACCCCTACGCGCTGGTCAAGGACGTTTTCCGCGCCGCGAAGGAGGCGATGGGCGGCGCCTTTGCGCTTCGCGAGGAGAAGCAGCTTCCTGAGATATTCCGCTATTTCGGATGGTGCTCGTGGAATGCGTTCGGACACAATGTGTCGGCCGACAACGTAGTGTCGATGGCCCGGCAGATGCGCGAGGCGGAAGTGCCTGTCGGATATTTCCTCATCGACGACGGCTGGCAGCAGACACACGACAAGAAGCTGACGGGCTTCGACGCCAACGACAAGTTCCCGGGTGGGCTGGCGCAGACGGTCCGGCAGTTGCGCGAAGAGGGCATCAGGCACGTGGGCGTGTGGCACACGCTGCAAGGTTACTGGTCGGGAGTCGATCCTTCCGCGCACGATTTCGCGGCCAATCCCCACTGGTTCTATTATGGCGGCAACAAGCTCCACTGCCCCAATCCGCTCGACGAGCAGGGCCGGGCTTTCATGGGCGAGTGGTACCGGAGGCTGTGCGCGTGGGGAATCGATTTCGTCAAGGTGGACAACCAGGGCGGCTTTCGCGGTTATTTCTACAATATGATGCCGCAGGATAAGGCAATGGCGATGACGCAGGCGAACCTCCAGAACGCGGCGCACGACGCCGACCTCCCCATCATCAACTGCATGGCCCAGCATCCCGAGTGCTATTACCACTACTGCCGCTCGGCCGTATCGCGGGCCAACACGGATTTCATCCCGGAAGACGGCGGCCCGACCGAGCGCAACCGGCTGTTTGCCCGCCGCCACATGCAAGATGCCCTGTACAACTCGCTGTGGTTCCAGGAGATCGTCTATCCCGACTATGATATGTTTCAGACGCACCACAGCGCAGCACGGTGCTTCGCGGCGCTCAATGCACTCAGCGGCGGCCCGCTCTACACCACCGACCTGCCCGAGAAGATGGACGTGGGCCTGCTGCGGAAGCTCATAAATGACGACGGCACGCTGCTGCGGCCCGACCAGCCCGCCAGACCGTGCGCCGAGTGCCTGCTGATCGAGCCGATGAGCGGGGCCGTGCCGCTGGCCGCGTTCGCACCCGTCGGCGACGGCTGCGTGGCCGTGGCGATGAACATCGGGCCAGACGACAAACCGCTCGATTTCTCGCTGTCCATCAAAGCCTTGCAGATGCCTTCGGCGCCCAGGTATGCGGTTTACTCGCACTTCGCGGGCGATCTGCGGCTGGAAAAACCGGCCGGCCGGATAACAGGTTCGCTGGCCCAGATGGAGCCGGAGGTTTATTGCGTGGTGCCCGTGCGGCAGAAATTTGCCGCGCTCGGACTGATCGACCGCCTCCTGGCGCCTGCGGGAATCAGCCGGCAGGAGCGAGCGGACAACGAGATCAGAATCGGCCTGACCAGCCCGGGGCTGTTCGGTGCATACTCCGGCGGCAAGGTGAAAGCCGTCAGGTGCGGCGACAGGGAGGCCGTAGAAGCAACAACTGAGCCTGAGCCGGGCGAGTACTGCGTCAAGGGCGAGCTGCTGATAGTCAACACTCCTTCGACCGAGTTGACGATCGCGCTGTAGAACGGCGGCGCCGCGACGGAAGGAGCGTGACCGGGGGAGGAGCGGCCTTGGCATTATGCCTGGCCGATGCAGCGGAGGGATACAATGAGGATCGAACTGGAGAAGCTGTTTCGCCTGTCGCTGGAAGATGCGGCGGAAGCAGGCGAGATGCTGGCGCGGGTGCTATTCGACGAGCCTGCGATGTCGCATTACCTGCCCGACATTGCTGAGCGCGAGCTTGCACTGCCCCATTATTACAAGTTGCTGGCGAGGTACAGCATCCTGCACGGCGAAGTTTACGCACCGTCGCCCGAGCTGGAGGCAGTGGCCGGATGGCTGCCTCCCGACAAGACAATTGTGACGCGGACGAGACTGCTGAGCGCCCGCGAGAGCGGCCTGCGGAGAAATGCCGGAGCCGACGCGGCCGGGCGGGCCTTGAGCCTGCACGATTTTGCGGCCGAACTTCAGCAGCGGCACGCGCCATACCCGCACTGGTATCTGCTGATGCTGGGTGTCGATTCATGCTGCCGCGACGAAGGCTATGAACACATGCTGCTTCGGGCGGGTCTGCAGCGGGTCGACAGGGAGCGCCTCGCGTGCTACCTCGAAACGTATGACGAGCGCGATGTCGTCGTATACCAGCGATATGGATTCAGGGTCGTTGAGGTGACCGTGCTGCCTGACGTTGGCGTGAAACTGTGGGCGATGCTGCGGCGGCCCGGCGGCAAGCCGGAGCCGAAAGCTGCAAAAGCGGCGTCCGAGGCGGGCCGAACGGTTCTTGAGGAAGCACAGGAGTAGGAATAAAGGATCAGAATGCGGAAAACATTTTTCGCGATGGCCGTTGTGATCGCAACATGCCGGGTATGCCCGGCCCAATGGCACGCGCCCGACGACGGCCTGCCCGAGCAATTCATCATTGGCATAGACACCGCCGCGGACGTAGTTTCGGATGATTACCGGAGCATCGCCGACGCCGGCTTCAACCTTGTCATCGCGCAGCGCCCCGGCGAGAGCTTCAACACCCAGATGCTGAAAGCGTGCGAGGGAACAGGCCTGCGATGCGTGGTGTGGGACCCGCGCATATCGACGCCCGCACTGGGCGAGAGCAGCATCCGCAACGAAGCTATCCAGCACTACAGGGGATTTCCCGCACTCACCGGATTCAGGACGCGCAACAACCTGCCCGTTGCGCCTGCCGAGACCCTCGATATGTGGACCTCGGTGATCTCCATCGGCAACGCCGACCCCGAGCGCTTCCGATATCTGGAGGCCTGCCATCCCAGCGAGTTTTCCGACGACAGGCAGTTTTCCCGCTACATCAGAACCTACCTCACGCGCGGGCTGGGCTATGCGTTGTATAACGAAGACAATCCGTATTCCTTCCAGGCGGTCGACGCGCTGCGGAAAATGGCTGATGCGTGCAAGCGGGGAAACGATCGAATGTGGCGCCGCTGCCGGCTTCGCGATACCTCGCCCGCGATGATCCGCTGGCAGGCGTATTCATCCGCTGCCGCCGGAGCGCGCGGGATCATCTACGGCGTCGTGCGGCCGATCGCGGACGTCCGTACCGATTCGCTGCTGGATGCCGCCGGGACGCACACGCCCGCGTATCAATCAGCAAGGCAGGTCAATCGCCGGCTCGAGGCTGTCGGCCCGGCCCTGATGAACGCATCGCCCGGCGGTATGTACACGATCGGCGCCGTGTTCGATCATGAAATCCCGTCGCCCGATAACTCGCCCGTCGCGGCGATAGATTCGTCAGTCAAAGACGACGGCTACCTTGTCGGCTTGCTCGCAGAAGGCCGGTACGCATTTGTTGTCCGCAAGCCGGAAGGCGATGAGGCGGCGGACGTTACGATCCGGTGCGCCGGCGGCAGGAAGGCGTTTGCAGTTGAAACCGGCAAGCCGTCCGACCGGCTAAGCCTTCTCCCGGGCGAAGGCCGGCTTCTGGAAATCCGGTAGCCGGCCGGCCTTGTCGGCCAGAGCAGGTGAACAGGCGAGCAGGTGACGGAAAGCCGGAAGCCACTCACGGCGCGAGAACGACTCAGAGGTAGGGGCGGGGCTTGCCCCGCCCTTGGAACAATCTCAGTTCACAGAGGGCAGGGCAAGCCCTGCCCCTACATGTTCCTGCTCTCCTGATCTCCTCTGGCCGGCAAAGCCGGACAAGCGATTCCACATCGGGCGGCGTGTCGACGCCGCAAAACCCGGCAAACCTGAGCGCCGTTTGCCGAAACTGATATTGGGGCGGCGTATCACTCGCCGCCGGCACAGCATTGCGGAGTTTTTCAATGGCATTGTCGACCATCGACATCGTTGTTCTCATCGCGGTTGGCCTTTTCGGCGTTGTTGGCGCTTTCACAGGTTTCATCAAGCAGGCATACAGCCTGATCGCGCTCGTCATAGCATACGTTCTGGCACGGCCGGTGGGCAGCATCTTCGCGGAGTTCATATCGGCGCGCTCCGAAACTCCGCCCGGGGCGGCCTTCGTCATCGGGAGCTTCGCAGCCGGTCTCGGCATTTTTGCCGCCGTCAAGGTGTTTTTCAGCATCGTGCACCACTTCCTCGGCAAGAAGGGCCAATCGATGCGCGGCCTGGACAGGCTGCTGGGGGGCCTGTTTGCCTCCGCCAAGGTGTTCGCTGTGTGTTGGCTGCTTCTGTGTTTCGTGGCTGCCATGCCGGATTTCTTCAAACAACATAAGCCCGATGTGCATGCTATGCTGCAAGAATCTGTGATGGGCAAGCTGATCGAGAGATGGAATCCGGTGGAGACTTCGCGGTTCAGCGGCGGCGTTCGCGGCCTGGCGAGTTCGCTGCGCGACCCGCAGAAGCTCGAGCAACTGCAGAAAGAACCTTCCGTGGCCGAGCTTATGACCGTCCTCAAGAAGAAGGCCGAGAATGACGAGCGATTCCGCAGGGCGCTTCAATCGGGCGATGTGTCTTCGCTGATGGAAATCCTCGAGGACCCGGAAATCCGTGAAGCATACGGCAAGATCGATTTCAACGCCGTGCTGGATCGGGCCGCCAAGATGGCCGAAGAATAGCCGCCCGCGGGCCGGCCTTGCCGGCCAGAGCAGGCGAGCAGGTGAACAGGCGAGCAGGTGACGGAAAGCCGGAAACCACTCACGGCGCGAGAACGACTCAGAGGATAGGGGCGGGGCTTGCCCTGCCCTTCAATTCATCGCAGTTTTCAGAGGGCAGGGCAAGCCCTGCCCCTACAGGATCAGACCTACGCACCCGTATTTATCGCCACCTTGATCGCCTCGCGGCGATCGATCAGATCGAAGCCGGTGGAAATTTCGCTCATCGGAAGCGCGTGTGAGACAAAA
>Ga0307378_10010756_pt1 | contig 11853 bp, 22 predicted proteins | sample UN1MG_FD_202238 | JGI IMG/M metagenome (GOLD analysis project Ga0307378, IMG submission 202238) | Soil microbial communities from Risofladan, Vaasa, Finland - UN-1 | ecosystem: Environmental > Terrestrial > Soil > Coastal area > Acid sulfate soil | place: Finland: Risofladan, Vaasa | collected...
CCATCTGATGAATGGTATGAGAAAGCTTCAGAAGAAGAAGATTCTTTGCCCGACTTTTCTATTGGAGAAAGATTTTGAAATTAATAGCTGAAAATTATTTGTTAATGACGAGGCAATCTGATTTTACTAATAAGTTATTACGATATTTTTATCAGAGACTTGGCATATTTTTATCATTGGATGTTACAAATCCACCATTTGTGGTTTTTACATCTAACATAAAAAAGGTTGCGGAATATTACAATGACCCAAATACAGAAAGTTACGGTCGGGCATTTTACGATGAAGATACAAACACCGTTGTATTTAATGCATCAAAATACAATAAGAAAAGTGAATTATTTAAATTTAATAAAAGTATGGGGGATGTTGAAGAATATATAAATGGTTATTTATATATGGTTCCATTGTCAGATATATATCACGAACTTATTCATGGTATACAATATCAATTTGGTATATATGAATATACTAATATGATAGAAGCAACCGATGAATGTTTAACATATTTTGTTACGGGAGAATTTAATCATATTGATTATGTTAAATCAACATTAGCGTTATGGTATGTTGCAAGATATGAATTGGGTATTAGCAAAACATCTTTTTATACATTTATTAGAAATTGCATTGTGAGAAAAGATTATCCGAATATGTATTTTTTAACAAATAAGAATTTTATTAGATTGTTAGCAAAACATTACAATGGAGATTTTAAAAAATTCATGAATTCATTTACCGTCGATTTTTATGATGCTGATTATATGTACCAGTTTCAGTCGGAATTGAATTATATTCATAATTTAATTTTTTACAAATATTAGGAGAAAAGAAATGTCAGATGAAGTTAAAATGATTGGTTTTTATCACCGGGGAGATTTAGATGGTGTAAGTAGCGGAGCAATTTTAAAGAAAGCCTTTGGCGAAAGGATAGTATTATACGGAATTGAATATGGAGATAAAATAGATTTCGATAAACTTATACAAAAAGGTGACACCGTTTATATGATTGATTTTTGCGTGGAGCCATTTACAAAAATGCTCGAATTAAATAAAAAGGCAAAACTAATTTGGATTGACCATCACATCACATCAATTAATGAAATGAAACATTCCGGTGTTGAATTTCTTGGTATATTGGGCGACGAAAAGAATAGTAAGAGTGCTGCACAATTGGCATGGGAGAATTTCTTCCCAAACAAGAGTCTTCCAAAAGGAATAGAATTGATAAGTTTATTTGATACATGGCAACATGAATTTAAAAGTGAAATATTGGATTTTTATAGAGGATTGGAAACAGATACAGGATTAAGTATTAATAGTAAATCGTGGGAATACATTTTTGAGAATCGAATAGAATTCATACAGAGCACTACAAATATGGGGTCGGTAATAAATAAATATATTACTGCAAATAATAAACAATATGCTTTGGAGCATGGATTAGAAACAATATTTGAAGGATATAAAGCAATTACTATTAATAAAGGATTTGGTGGAGCAATGATGTTTGATTCTATTTGGGATGAAGATAAATATGACCTGATGATAGCATATAGTCGTAGAGGAAACGGAACTTGGAGAATTTCATTATATACAACAAAGAAAAATGTTGATTGTTCGGCAATTGCTTCAAAATGGGGCGGCGGCGGACACAAGGCAGCAGCAGGATTTGCAACAGATGGTATCAATTTACCATTCGAAATATAGTTGGAATAGCAAGTATTTGACTTTAAATGGAATTATTAGTATTTTTAATTGTAAACATAAATAATATAAAAATGGAGTAAAAATGGAAGATTTCGAAAGAAAGGTCCAAAATGGTGTTGTAGTTGAGGTAGTTAATTTAAGTCGTGCTACCTATAAAGACGCACTTATATTCAAAAAAATTCTCACCGAAGATATTGTTGAGAAGAAATTCAGAAAAGTTGTCATTGATATAAGTCAATGTGATTATGTAGATTCAACATTTCTTGGAACAATGGTATTTGCAAAAAGAAGCATGAATGAAATTGGCGGAGAATTAAAAATTGTACAGCCAAAAAATTTATTTGATGCACTATTGGAAAGAACGCCAATAATTGAAGTAATGGAACCACATATAACTTTAGAGAATGCAATTTTAAGTTTTAAATAATCGGAGATTGAATGGAATATATTGAAGCCGTCTCTATGCATGAAGTTGTATGGAGATTGTTAAGAGGTCATTTTGGAGACGAGGTGAAATTCACACGGAATATTTTACACAAAAAAACTGATATTTTGGAATCTGATGATTTCAACAATAACTGGGAAGATAATCTGATTAGACTCGGTGCTTTGGCATTATGTCCCGGCGCAGATAGTCCAATAACAAATTTGATTTTACACAAATCACCAAAATCTGAATGGGATGTTGGATTGAAGTTTTCACGATATTTAATTGGACCGGAAGATTTTTTTAATTTTCGTGAAATTAATTATGATATGAAATTATCAAAAGCAGTTAAAAAATATAAATACAACAAAAAAGTTTTCGGTTTGAGACAAGATATATGGTGTGATGACTTTGATTTTACAGAGTTAAATGGAATAGTCTTATATAAAATAAAATCGGATTATATTGTTATAGATGGCGTTCATCGTGCAATGGCAATAATGTCTGAGATTCTTGACAGAAAAGCTGGTTGGTTTCCAGAAATGAAAGTTATTTGTCTTGACAATGAAATAAAAGTAAAACGACGAACATTCTTTTTTAAAAAACAATATGTTATAGATGACTAAAGTAGCAAATATAAAAAAAGAAAAGTATGATGTGTATATTGGCAGGGGAAGTATATTCGGAAATCCATACACGCACTTACCAATAGAAAAGACAAAGGCAGGTGTCCAAGTAAAGAATCGGAACGAAGCAATCGAAAAATACAGAGAATACTTTTATGATAAAATTGAATTAGAACCAGAATTTCTTGATGAAGTATTACGCTTGAAAGACAAGGTTCTTGGTTGTTATTGTGCCCCTAAAGCCTGTCACGGCAATGTGATAGCAGAATTTTTAGATAAACTTTGATGTTTTTCATAATTTTTCCATATTTATGGAGTAGAATAAAACTCAGTTTTGTTTGCAGACGGCATCAAATAGTCGCCGTGGAGTTGAATAAAATCAGCGAATCTGTAAGCAGATATAATAAATATAGGAGGGTTATGCCATGAAAAAGCAAACCATAACAACCACAACCACAACTTATCCATTTTTTACACCTTGCAATCCGAAGTCATTTATTGCGGTCAAAAACAATCGTGTCAAGTCTTATGAACATGAAGGCGAAAACCGAATTTATTTGGAAGACGGCACCGAATTTGAACTTGAATTCCATAATGACAGCGATGATTATGTCAAGGCTGATATTACAATAAATGGTATAAAACAATCAAGTGCATTAGTCTTACGACCCCATCAAAGATTTTATCTTGATAGGTTTATGGACGAACAGAAAAAATTCAAGTTTAATACTTTCATGACTGGAAATGATGACATCGAGAAATTGAAAGAAATCATTGAAAAGAATGGAAGAATAAAAGTTGAGTTTTATCAGGAATTAAAACCGTATTTTCCTTATACTTACACAACAAATGTTTGGCATAACAATTATAGTTCTGGTACAGGAAAATATGACCCACAATATTTGAACAACTGTACATCACGAGGAATACAAACTGATGGTATTGAACTTAATAACGGTGCGATAAGTGAGGTCAGTTGTTTTGCATCAATGGACATGTGCGCTAAAAGAAGTGAGCCAGAGGAAATAGAAACTGGTCGTGTTGAAGCAGGTTCAAAGTCAAAACAAGATTTCGTTAGTACTGACAAGCAATTCGGTTGTTGGCCAACAGAAACATTTGAATATCATATTGTTTCGGTTTCACAAAAACCAAAAAAAATGAAAAAGCAAAAAAATGTTATAGTTGCTGATGATATACGAACATATTGTCCTGGATGCGGAAGACGAGTCAAAAAAGGCTGGCAATTCTGTGCAGGATGCGGAAACGGATTTTAAAATAATTAATTAAAGTGCCCCACGCAATGTGGGGCATATTAAATCGGAGGTTACATGTCAAACAAAATATTTTTAATTGGATTGGGGCACCGTGCGAGAAACGGCAAAGATAGTGTTGCTGAGTTTATCAAACAGACTTATCCAGACAACACCATTATTTATCATTTTGCAGACCCATTGAAAGCAGAAGTGATGAATAAAGAACGAAAAAATCCATTGATATACAGAGAAAAGAGTAGGTTTGCAAACCATTATTGGTATAGCATTTGGTCACACGACAATGAATACCGAACGATTGCAGAAGAATATATGACATTTCTCCATAAAATTTTCGAGGATAGAAAGATTGAAGAATATTGGGGAATGGACGGAAACGGGCATGACGAAAAGAAAGATAGTTTAATGCTCCAATTTTGGGGAACGGATTGGCGCAGACAGAGATTTGGTCAAAACTACTGGATAGAAAAAGTAGAAAATTATTTTTTAACTAATGTATATGAAAAGAATTTTGTAGGCGATGCATTTTTTCTATTACCAGACACAAGATTTAAAAATGAGGTAAATTGGATTCATAGTATGAATAGTCCTGAAAATCGTGTATCATCAAATTATATAAAAGTTGTTAGATATAATGCAGATGGAACTCCATATTATGACCCAGATAGAGACCCAAACCACCAATCAGAAGTTGATTTGGAAGGTGTTGAACCAAATTATTTAATTGAAGCAAAGTCTGGTGAAATGGAAGTATTGAGAGAAAAAACAGCAGAATTTTTGGAACATATAAAATTAAATTTAAGTTATGTAGTATCATAATGAGTTTACATAATAAAGATATATTTAAATCACTAAATAATCATATAATTGATGATTCTATTCCATTAATTGCTACAGACCCTCCATATCAAATTGGATATGCAAATCAAGAATGGGACAAACAAGACTTCGTAAAATTTACAGAGAAATGGGTTGAAATGATTATTAGAAAGATGGCACCAAACGGAACTATGTGGGCTTTTATGGCAAAAGATAATGCATTCACTTGGAGTAAATGTCCTAAAGGTTTTGTAAACATTTGTGAAAGTGCTGGGTTAACAGTTCACATGGAAAATTGGGTTGGATGGGCGAGACAAAAAGGCCGTGGTTCAAGTAAGCATTTAAAATCACAACGAGAAGAATTATTTCATTTTACAAAACACCCAACAGATTTTAAGTGGAATAATTTAAAGATGTTAAGAGAAGTAGTTGCACCTTATGTAAAAGATGGCAGACCACGTGGGTGGTTTCTCGACGAATTTGGAAAAAGAGTTCGTTGGACAGGACTTGGAAATATGTGGACATATTCAGCTCCACAATTTAATGGTGTTGCAGAAAAGCAATTTCATCCGAGTCAAAAGCCAGTTATGATGATAGAACGTATCGTCAGATTATCGTCAGATTCTCGTCAGATTATTTTAGACCCATTTATGGGTTCGGGCACGACAGGCATAGCATGTTTATTATCAGACAGAGAATTCATAGGGTTTGAAAAAGATAAAAAGTTTTTTAATTATGCTAAACAAAGATGTGAGGAATTTGACATTATTAATTATCCCGGATATAATTATTCTACTGATATTAAAATAACATCGAACATAGGAAATTTAACAAATAAACAAAAGACTCATATTAAAAATAATATTCCAGAGAAAATAAGAAAACAACAACAAAATGAAAGGTTCTTCTAATGATTATATTAAATGTCGCAGTCGATTTGGACGGAGTTTGCTCAAATTTCGTAAAGAAATTTTCCACCTTCGCAAATGAATTATATGGTGCAAGGTGTCACATTCTCGAAGATGTTGATTTGGTAAAATATTGGGATTGGCACAGATGGTACCCAATTAAAAAGGTAGAAGAAGATGCGATATGGCAAGAAATAATAAAAACGAGAGATTTTTGGACATCATTGGAAGTTTTTAACCGGGGACAATGGGAATATTTTGTTGATAAAATCGGCAAGGCAAATAATATAAATGTTTATTTTATTACGACAAGAAGTGAAACGGTCGGAATGACAGCAACCAGACAATCAGCTATTTGGTTGATGAATAATGGATGGAAATATCCATTTGTCATAAAAACGAAAGAAAAAGAAAAATTTATTGAAAATCTCAATATAGAGTTTTTCATAGACGATAAAGCTGGAAATTTAATAAGTGTAAAACAGCACAATCCTACCTGTAAAGTTTATGCGCAAGAGGCGCCATATAATGTGGATGAATTAAAAGCGTCTGGAATCGATTGTAAGAGGGTATCTGGGTTAAGACAATTTACAGATGATATCCTTGAGGAAATATATAGGAGAGAGTATAATTTAGAATGGAAGAAAACCACTTGACATTTCAAATTATTTTTCGTATCTTTGCTTATAGTAAAGTAAAAATAATATGAATACTAAATAGTGGCAACAATTGTGGAAAAGAAGTACTTAGAAAAATTTTTTAGATTATATAGTAAATGCTCTAAGTTATATAGCGATTTAATTGGCTTGGAAGAATATCTTGTAATATCATATTACAAAGCAGAAGATAATTATATTTATCCTTATCAATATATTGATTTTGACTTCTGGTTTTGCCACCGGTCGGGCGAAAAGGATGTTTCTAACAATAAATATTTAACAGCAGAATTCAATTGCAAAAAGATTCAATTTATGGTTGATATGTTTAAAGATTCCTATTTTGATGAAATTACAATTTTGAATTCACTATCAAAAAAGATAAAGGATTGTTTTAAAGACGATTTAAATCGAACTGATATTGTATGTTTAAATAATATATATAGAGACGGATTGAGTAAAATATAATGGAAAAGTTAAATAGAAATTCACAGAATAAACAGAGACTTCTTGATAAGATGTCAAAGTATATTACAAGATATGCGAAATTTAAGAAAGTAGCAAAATATTTAACATTACGAAAATTCAAAGATTTAAATGGTCTAACATATAATGGAATGGCATTAGAAAAAAATAAATTGTTCAAGCACACCAGTTTTTTTAAAAAGTATAAAAGAGAATATAAAATGATGACAAAATCAGGAACTATATTGCCGGATTTTTACGAACATCAAAAGATATGGTTAGACAAAAATCATTTTGATTATATGTTAGCAGAAAAAATAATGCATAAACTTTTTAATGACGAGGATAATTTTACAAAAGAAAATTTAGAAGTATTTAATGGATTATATAGGGAGTTAGTACGTGAAGATAGAAAGAATTCCGGAAAAGTATTATAAACTTCCTGATGGAAGCGAATTTTATAAAATGAATGAGAGTGGCGAGCAGAATATAAGTATTACCTCGGTAGGTGGTTCTGGTGTTATTATATATGATACAAAGATAAGCAGAATTGCCGTGAACAATAAATTTGATGAATTGGAATTGTTAGAATCTACAAAGGAAGAATTTGAAAAAAAGTATTTTGAAGTTAAAAGTGGGAGTAAAAATGAAAACATTTAAACAAAAAATAGATGATTATGATAAAATGATATTTGATGCTATTTTTGAAGGCGGAATACATCCGTGGTATTCTCATGATAAAGTAAAAAAGATAATTAAAAAAATTATCAACCAGGCAAAAAGAGAAGCAAAAAATGAAAAACGAAAATAAAAAAGTAATACTCGATGATGTGACCAGATTTGACTTATTTAAGGCGAACCTATGGTGCATGAAACGAATATTTCTTGGTACAATAAAAAAAATATTTAGAGGTAAAAAATGAAAACATTGGTTATATTTGATTTGGAAGCAACTTGTTGGGAAAACAGAGCATTGCATGTTTCGGAAATTATTGAAATTGGCGCAGTTCGTATAGAAAAAGAAACTGGTAATATCATCGATACTTTCGATGTATTTGTCAAGCCAAGATTGAATCCAATACTATCAGAGTATTGTACAAACCTAACAAGTATCAGACAACAAGATGTGGATTTGGGATATGATTTTGTTCCGGCAACTTTCCAGTTTAATGAATATTTGGATAAATATGATGATGAATATATAATGTCGTGGGGATATTATGATAAGAATCAACTTTTGAGAGAGAGCACAGATAAAAATGCTGATATTTCTAAACTGGAAACAAAACTACTTAATAAACATCTAAATGCAAAAAATCAATTTGCTCATATTATGGGTAGAAAAAGATGTGGTATAATGAAGGCGTTGAATATATTAAAATTGGATTTTGAAGGAACACACCATCGTGGAATTGATGATTGTGAGAATGTAGCAAGAATTTATAAGAAAATACAAGATAAGTTTTTTGAAACAATTTATAGTGCAGATTGATGAAACAATTTTTATTTATATTTATATTTATAGTTCCATTCATTTGGTCGCAAGATACAAATTACTTCTGGAATGATGCTGGAATAACATTACATCAATTACTAATTAAGATGGACACACCAACTGACATTGAATATCAAAAAGAATCTGGAGTTTATTGGATGGCATATGATTTCGGCGAGTCTGCCGTCATATATATTATTAATAAAGGATTTGTATCGGGTGTTATTTATATGAAAAATAATAGAAGTTATGATGATATACATGATACATTTTTAAAGTTGTGGAAAGCATCCACATCAGATGGATTTTTTACATCTGAATATAATGATGGTACCGGACATTACAACCAAATTAAAAATGATATTAAAATGACAAGCAATATTAGTATAGTAAATACAGAATTTGTTTTAACTATATTAATTACAAAAACGGAACAAAAATAGAGGTTATTATGTGGGAATCAATAAAAAAGTTTTTAAACAAAGATGTAGTAATTTTTAAGAGAAAATTTAAAATGTATGCATTGATAATGATAATATTGTTTTCAATACTAACTATACAAACAGCAATAAATGTAATACTAACATTTGCCGCTGGCCCATTTTTAACAATGTGCCTTTTTATATTTATATTTTCTTTTGATTTGGCATTTACTACATATTGGATATACACGAACACAATATTAGTCGGAGATAATACATGATAAAACAAGATTGCATAACATCAACAGAGTTTGATAAAAAACTACAAGAAGATGATGAAATATGCGTGTTAGCACAGGCACTTGCAGAAGAAGCGATGGGTCAGGGATATAATTTGTCATATAAAAAAGATTTTATTCGCCAAAGATATATAGATTTGGCAGAAGATTTAAAAAGGAAATTATTAAAACACAATTTAATTATAGTACATAAAAATAAAAATGAGGTTACAAGTGAAACGACAGAGTAAAATATCATTCAGTTTTTTAACAATTTTTGCAATAACCGCAGTTTCTATGTTTGCCATTTATTCCATCCACAAAACGCAAAAAAAAGTGCTTTTATTGGATGAAATTGATTGGGATATTTGACATTTGTTTATTATTTGTGTATATTTTTAATAGTAAAAATAACAATAATAGTAAATGAAAGGTATTATGAGAACGTACGACGAAGAAATGAGGATTGCCGAGTGTATAATACAAGAGGCAAGGTCATATGCAGAGCATTCTGATGAAAATGAAGTGGTCATTTTAGATGATTATTTTGACGAGTTAGAAAAATTAAATTTAAATAAAGAAGATAAAGATTTGTATAGAGCAAGGTTAGATTTCATACTTTATACAGACCAGTTTTAAATAAAAAAGGTTACAAAATGTCAGATAAAATAAAAAAATTTTCGGATTGTGGGATAATTGTGGGACGTTTCCAAGTTCCCTCCTTGACAGAAGCACACACAAAATTGATAGAATCTGTTAAAGAACGACATGAGAAAGTAATAATTTTCCTTGGCGTTTGTGGCATATCTCCCGTTCCTTCCACAAAAAGAAATCCACTTGATTACGAGATGCGAAAACAAATGATTGATGATAAATTTGGCGGCATGAATGTCATTGTATCTTATGTTAAAGATATGAAATATGACATAGCTTGGTCAAAACAACTCGATGATAGAATCGCAGACTTAACATCACCAAAACAATCAGTAGTGTTATATGGTGGTAGAGATTCATTCATAAAGTATTATTTGGGAAAACACGAAACAGAGGAACTCGAACCAGAAGTTTATGTAAAAATTTCAGGTAGTGAAGTTAGGGATTCACTTAAAAATAAAGTTGGTGAGACTGATGCATTCCGTGCCGGCGTTATTTGGGCAAATGAAAATCAATATGACCACGCATTGTGTGTTATTGATGCGGCAGTTTTTAATGAAGATTATACCAAAATACTTTTGGGTAAAAGAGATTGGGAAAAAGAATATAGGTTTTTCGGGGGATTTGTTGATGTAACACGAGACAAATCGCTTGAAATGGCAACAAGGCGGGAAGTTAAAGAAGAAGCTGGAATAGAAATTACTGACCCAATTTATGTTTGTTCCAAACAAATTTCCGATTGGCGATATAAAAATGAAAAGGATAAAGTTTATACAACATTTTTTGCGGCTAAATATCTTTATGGTTCTATAACTCCCGGCGATGATATTGATGAATGTAAATGGGTTGATATAACGAAAACTCATGGAAGTTATATTTTATCAGAAAATTTAGTTGCTGAGCATACATTATTGTTTGAGGAATTGTTAAAAAAGATGGATAAAATAAAGTGATTGACGAGAAAAAGAAAATAATATTAAACAGAATAAAATGTTTGCATTGTGATGATATAATATCAAGCTATCATGTACATGACTATAAAGAATGCTCCTGTGGTAAGGTTTCTGTTGATGGTGGTACTGAATACTTGAAAAGGGGGTTTCACGAGCCAACTGATTATGAAGATATGAGTTTAAATGAAGATTCTCCATTTGAAGTTATACGAGAAAATTTACATTGGGGCACATTAGGAAAAGATGGAAAATCGCCAATGTGGATTACTATTAGTAAAATGGCAAATTTTCATTTAAATGCAATACTTCGGAATGAAAATCAGGGTGCAAAGTGGATAAGAAAGTATTTCATACAAGAATTAGAATATAGAAAAACAAATGAAATTTTCGTAGAAGATTAAAGGAAAAAATATGTTTAATATTTTTAAAAAATTATTTGGGATTCGATGCGATAATCCAGAATCAAATATAAATCTTGTCAATAAAACATTTATATTAAAAAAAGATTATCTTAATCCGTTTGTAGATTATTATATATATGTAATTGAAGTTAAAAACGATTGGGTATTATATAATTATGTATTTAAATCTACTGGTATATGTACATCATCACCCCAATATTCGCAAATAAAAATATTTCTTGGTGTATTTTCTGAAATTAAAAAACCATTTGATATTAAATAAAAAATTATACAATAATAAAAAGAGGTAATAAATGAGATTTCCTAATATGCCTAAAATAAACTTGGCAACATTAACAGACATTTACAAAGAAACACACTATCGTTTAATTCCACCAGATACGAGATATATGTGGAGTTATTTAGAATCTCGTGGCGTGAGTGATAAAGGTGTAAAACCAGAAACTTTAGTTTTTGGAACACAAATTTTATTAAAAACTTATCTTGAAGGAATTGTAATTGAAGAAGAAGATTTACAGGCAGCCGCTGATTTCTGTAAAGAAATCTTTGGTGGGTTCGACTATTTTAATTATGATGGTTGGAAAAAGATGTATGATAAATATGGCGGAAAACTTCCGGTTGAAATAAGAGCAGTTCCCGAAGGCACGGTTGTTCCGTCTCACAATGTTTTGGTATCAGTAGTAAATACCGACCCAGAATTTCCTTTTATAGTGAATTTCCTTGAAACAATTTTATTGCAAATGTCTT
>Ga0307378_10010757_pt1 | contig 11852 bp, 10 predicted proteins | sample UN1MG_FD_202238 | JGI IMG/M metagenome (GOLD analysis project Ga0307378, IMG submission 202238) | Soil microbial communities from Risofladan, Vaasa, Finland - UN-1 | ecosystem: Environmental > Terrestrial > Soil > Coastal area > Acid sulfate soil | place: Finland: Risofladan, Vaasa | collected...
ATTTTCCACATGCATTCCGCAGTTCCGGTTGGACAGATCGGCTCCTGGCACGGTCCGCACGGCAGGACCGCCTGGAGGCGGACCTCTTTCGGATACCACGTCTCGGTCCACTCGATATGGGTCGGTCCGAACAGGGCGACGACCGGCCGTCCGAAGGCGGCTGCATAGTGCCTGAGGCCGCTATCGACGGCGACCATCGCCCGGGCTCGGCGGACGACGGCCCGCGCCGAGGCCAGCGTGATACCCTTATCGTGGAACGTCGGACATCCGCCCGCCGCCTCGGAAATCGCCGCCGCGATCGGCGCCTCCGCCGGGCTGCACAGGATCGCGCTCGCGAGGCCGAACCGGTCCCGCGCGCCACGGAGGATGGCCGCCCAGTGCTCGACCGGCCACCCTTTCGACGGCCCGAACGCATAACCGGGCGCGAGGAGGAGCGTGCGCGCGGCATCGAGTCCGGCGGCCTGGTAGGCGGCCGAGGCGTCGGCCTCGTCCTCATCGGTCGCGAAGAGTTCCATACGCCTGTCGGCGCCGCTCGCGCCCAGGAACGCCGCCAGATGCAGATAATAGGTGATCATGGAGGACGGGACAAGCCGGCCCTCTCGTCTGGGCGGCGCGAGCCTTTCCGTCAGCAGCACGCCGCGCCCGCCCCGCTCGTAGCCGATGCGCCGGCGGACCTTGCCCATCCAGAAGAGGAGGGCGGAGCGCAGGCTGTTCGGCATGAGGACGCCGACCTCGGCGCGCTCTCGCCGGAGGCGCGCCGCCGCCCGGCGGAAATCGGCGGCGCTCTTACCGGCCTCGATGTACTCGTCAATCCACGGGTTCGGGTCGAGCACCGGCCGCACGTAAGGCCGCAGGACGCCCACGATCCGCTCGTCCGGGAAGCGGGCGCGGAGCGCCCGGAGGGTCGGCGTGGCCATGACGGCATCGCCTACCCAGTTCGGCAATGCCACGGCCAGCGTCATAATCGCCTCTCCAGGAGGAGCAGCGTGAGCACCAGCAATTGCAGGAAGATGGCGGTCTGAAGATATATCGCTCTGTCTGTGCTGACAAGCGCCATCACGAGGCCCGAGAAAAGGGCGGCGGCCTGGGCCAGGTACGCCAGCAGCCGAAGCAGCGAGAGGCCCGAGGTCCGCTCCCGCCGCCCGATGCGGCGGAGTTCCAGGAGCGATTCCCTCAGGAGGCCCGTCGCCGAGTTCGGAATCGCGTCGGCCGTGTCCGGCGGATGGTGCGGCAGGCAGGCGGCGCACAGCAGGAACCCGCCCCGGCGTCCGGCGGCGCCCGACACGAGGTCCGCCACGGCGACCGTCTGGCCGCATCGGGCGCACGTCGGAGCCGGCGCCGCTTCCGGCGGCGCTGCGGCGGCCGGCGCGGGAACGTCCGCGACCTCGACCGGGGCCGTTGTTTCAACGGCGAGCGGCGGCGCCGGCGCGGCCGCCGATTCCGGTTCGACGCCAACCTCGATTTCCTCGGCCGCCGGCTCGCGGGTGACTTCTTCGAGGGCAATGGCTTCGGCCTGGCCCTGTGGCCACGCGACTTGGGCGGGCGCTTCTGGCGACGGCCCGATCAACCGCTCCGTAGGAACCGGCTCGACCGGAGTTTCGATCGCCGGCTCCGCGGCCTCGTCGGCCGCCGAAGTGGCCGCCGCGATCTCGACGTGAGGCGGGGCAGGGCTCTCGGCCGGTTCCTGCGCCGCGGAGCGGTAGGTGAGGATCAGGTCGGCGGCCCGTTCGAGGCTGGCCGCCTCGGCGGTCGGCGGCTGAACCTGCGGCGGGCGCGGGCCATCGTGGCTTGGAATGGCCGGCAGTTTGATGGTCTGGACGCCGGCGGCCTGGCCGGCTTCGATGTCGCGCCACGTGTCGCCGACGAGCCAGGATTCCGCCAGGTCGAGCCCCAGGTCGCGCGCGGCTTGAAGGATGAGACCGGGTCGTGGCTTGCGGCACTCGCACGGGACCGCCAGTTCCGGCCGAACGGCTTCGGCCGGGTCGGGATGGTGCGGACACGTGTAGTAGACGTCCACGCGCGCCCCCAGGAGTCCGAGGTGGTCGTCGAGGGCCTGGTGGAACCGGTTCAGGTCGTCTTCCGTGAGGAACCCGCGCGCGATGCCCGACTGGTTGGTGACGACGACGAGTTTGTAACCGGCGCCGGCGAGGCGTGCGAGGGCCCGCGCGACGCCGCCGAGGATGCGGATCTGCTCGGGCCGCGTGGCATAGCCAACCTCCTCGATCAGCGTCCCGTCGCGGTCCAGAAATACGGCGCGGTTGGCCATCGGGATCAGCCTTTGCCTTTCGGGTTTTTTGGGTCGGCCAGGTTGTCCTCGACGAGGCCGCACAGGAGGTGCAGCAGGGCGAGGTGCCCCTGCTGGATGCGCGGCGTGGAATCGGCCGGGACGCAGAGGGCGATGTCCGCGAGGTCTTTCAGGCGGCCGCCGCTCCGGCCGGTCATGGCGAGGACCTTGGCGCCGCGCTGGCGGGCGGCCTCGGCGGCCCGGAGGATGTTGGGGCTCGAGCCGCTCGTCGAGATCGCCCACAGCACGTCGCCGGGCCTCGCGAGGGCGCGGACCTGGCGGGCGAAGACCTCGTCGAAACTGTAATCGTTGCCGATGCAGGTCAGGAGGCTCGAGTTGGTCGTCAGGGCGACACAGGCGAGGGCCTGGCGTTCGCGCAGGAACCGGCCGACGAGTTCGCCCGCGATGTGCTGGGCATCGGCGGCGCTCCCGCCGTTGCCGCAGACGTAGATCGTCCCGCCGCCGCGCAGGGCCGCGATGAGCAACGCCGCGGCCTGCGCCGTCGGTTCAGCGAGCGACGCGGCCATGTCGGCGAAGAAGTCGCGCTCGGCCATCAACTGGCGGCGGATCGCCTCGATCACGGTTGGCCTCTCTTTCGTCGCCCGGCCCGCGGCGCCGGGGCGCTCCGGATGCGCTCGACGAGGGCGGTGGTGCTCAGGCCCTTCACGAGCGGCGCCAGGACGACCCGCCCGCCGTGGGCTTCGACGAACTCGCGGCCGACGACGCCCTTCTGGCGCCAGTCCTCGCCCTTGACGAGCACGTCGGGCCGGACGGTTCCGATGAGCGGCCCCGGGGTCGGCTCATCAAAGAGGACGACGTAGTCCACCGCCTCGAGCGCCGCCAGGACCCGCGCCCGCTGCATCTCGCCGCAAATCGGGCGGCCGGGGCCTTTGTTGCGGCGGACGCTCCGGTCGGAATTCAGGCCGACCACGAGGACGTCGCCGTGGCGTCCGGCGAACTCGAGAAACTCGACGTGCCCGGCGTGGAGGACGTCGAAGCATCCGTTCGTGAAGACGACCGTCTCGCCGCGGGCGCGGTGGCGCTGGAGGTCCACGAGGAGGTTCGCGCGCGAGCGGACTTTGTCGCCTCCGCGTCGCGCCTCGCTCAGCAGGTCGGCGATGATTTCATCGCGCGTCACGGTCTGGACGCCGAACTTCTCGACCTCGAGGCCCCCCGCCACGTTCGCCAGCCGCACCGCGTCCGGCAGCGCCGCCCCCGAGGCGACCGCCAGGGCCAGGACCGCGATGACCATGTCGCCGGCGCCCGCGACGTCGTACACCAGCCGCGGCCGCGTCGGGATCATCTGGCCGGTCTTGCCGCGCGCCGCCAGGAACGCGCCGTCCTTGTCGAGCGTGATGACGGCGGCCGCGAGGCGGAGGTCGTCCACGAGTCGCCGGGCGGCGCGGCGGATCGCCTCCGGGCCGGTCAGGCGGATGCCGGTCGCCAGTTCCGTCTCCATGCGATTGGGCGTCAGCAAGGTCGCGCCGCGGTACTTCGCGTAGTCGCGGTCCTTGATCGGGTCCACGAGGACGGGCAGCCTGCGGCGGCGCGCCAGGCGGATGACCTGCGGCGTCAGGCGCGGCCCGAGGACGCCCTTGTTGTAGTCGCTGAGGACCAGGGCGTCGGCCGTCCGCATGAACGCCGCGACCTTGGCGAGCAGGCGGCGCTCGGCCGCTTCGGGCAGGGGACTCGTGTCTTCCCAGTCCACGCGAAGGACCTGCTGCGGGTGGCGGTGCTGGGCGCGGCCGACGAAACGGGTCTTGATCGTGGTCGGGCGACCGGCCAGGCGCACGACGCCGGCGGTCCGCGCGCCGGCGGCCTTCAGATCGTCGAGGTATTGGTCGCCGGCCGCATCGGCGCCGAGAACGCCGAAGACCGACACGTCGGCCCCCAGGGCCAGGAGGTTATTGACCACGGACCCGGCGCCGCCGAGGCGCGTCTCTTCGTGCACGGCACGAAGAATCTGGATGGGGGCCTCGGGGCTGATGCGTTCGGCGTCGCCGAAGACGTAGCGGTCGAGCATGAGGTCGCCGAGGACGCCGATGCGCGGGCGTCCCAGTCGCTCCATCAGTCGAACGAGCGCGCGGTGCATGAACGGCTCCTAAGGTGTCGCGAGTTCCTGGAGCACGAGGTGCCTGAGCAGCGGGAGGAGCACCTCGTGCTGGCCCGTCAGGGCGAAACTGCGGCTCGTGGGCCGACGCAGGACGTTTTCCCGCGGCCGGTAATGCTGGATCTGGTCGAGGTTGGCCGTGACCATGTGGTCGAGTTTCGCCCCGAGGTTCGTCGCCACGGTGTAGGCTTTCATGAACACTTCGGGAAGGATCACGGCCGAGCCGAGGTTGATCCAGACGCCCTCGCGCATGTCGGCCACGACGGCGCAGAGTTTGCGGAAATCGAGCATCGTGGCCTCGCCGATGGCGGCGCCGTCGGCGTCGGGGTGCATGTGGACGGTGTCGGTGCCGATGGCGACGTGGACCGTGGCGGTGGCGTCGAGGCGGCTCGCCGCGGCCAGGATGCTCCGGTCGGCGTGCGGGAAATCTTCGGGGTCCTCGTTGATGAGGTCGCCGATAGCGCGGCCGAAGCCGCGATGCCGGCCGAGCCGCGCTGCGGCGTTCATGTGGCCGGCCGTCTCCTCGACCATCCCGAAGAGCCCGTCGCGCATGGTCTGGGCGGGGTCTTCGCTCGTCTCGCCATGAAAGGCGAGTTCCAGATCGTGCGTGGCGCCGGCGCCGTGCGTGGCGATGGCGCTGACCACGCCGCGCTCCATCAGGTCAATCAGAACCGGCCCGAGGCCGCACTTGACGACGTGGCCGCCGAAGGCGATGACGACCGGAAAGTCGCTGCGCGTGGCCTGGGCCATGGCCGCCGCGAGTTCCCGGAGGCCGGTCGTCACAGGCGTGCTCGGCAGCGAATCGAAGAACTGGGCCAGGTCGGCCTCCGGAGCGGCCGGCACGGCCAGGTCCTCCAGGCGGACCTTGTGCCGGCGGTCGGCGATCGAAATCAGCCGCAGCCCTTTCAGGTCAATCGGCTCGTAGGCCTTAGGCCGGCGCATTCACGTTCTCCCCGAGTCCGCCTCGAGAGGCACCAGGGCGGCGATGCGGCGGCGCAGCACATCCTCGCCCTCCAGGATCTGGAACGTCACCTCCAGCGCCGCCACGTCCATCGGCGGCGGCGACCCTGCGATCAGCGGCCGCCATTTTACAAAATCTTTACCCGTTGTCACAAGCATCTTCGCGTCGGCGGCCCGCGCCGCCTCAATCAGCCGGTCCAGGTCCGCCCGCGTGTAGGCGTAATGGTCGGGGAAGGTCTCGAACAGCCGCACGGCTGCGCCTTGTTGCTCCAGTGTTCGGCGAAAGGCTTCGGGGTGGCCGATGCCGCAGGCGGCGGCCACGTCCTGCCCTCTGAGCCAGTCCGCCTCGCGGCGCGAACCGTCCGGCATCCGGAGGCCGGTCGGCCTGTGGCTTGCGGTGAGAATGGGCGTGCCGGGACGAGTCTTCAGCGTTACCTCCTTCTTTATCCTGGTGAGGTCCTCCGCGCCCACCAGTTCCGCCCGCGTGAGGATCGCCAGGTCGGCCCGGGCGAGCGCCGAGAGCGGTTCGCGCAGGATGCCTCGCGGCAGGAGGCGCCCGAAATCCGACGGCCCGAGGCCGAAGGGATGCAGGGCGTCCACGAGGACCATGTTGAGGTCGCGAGCCAGGCGGCGATGCTGGAACCCATCGTCAAGAATCACGAGATCGCACGGATGGTCGGCCGTCCACCTGCGGATCGCGCCGAGGCGGTCGGGCGACTGGACGTGCGGGACGCCGGGTGCAAGAGCCTCAAGTTCCAGTGCTTCCTCGTTGGGTCCGCCGCCGGCGGCGGCGCCGTAGCCGCGGCTGACGATGAGCGGCCGGAGGCCCAGGCTGGTCGCCAGGCACGCGAGGTGCGCGACCATCGGCGTCTTGCCGGTTCCGCCCACGGTCAGGTTGCCGACGCTGACGACAGGGCATGGCGCGCGCCGCACGGCGCCGGGAAGACGCAGGCGGAGGTTATGGGCGGCGAGTCCCGCGCGGTAGAGCGCGGCCAGGACGGCCAGGCCGCCGCGCTCCGCGGCCGCGACGAGTCCGCGCCGCTCGCCCGAGATGACGGCCAGCCACGCGCCGCGCCGGTCGCGGAGTGAGAAGCCCGACGGAATGGCCGGCCTGTCAGTCATATCGGGCGGCGGCTCCTTGCGGGATGACGGATTAGCGCCGGGTCAACTCGCGGATGATGGCCTGGCCCATTTCGCGCGTGCCGACGGCGGAGGGGTCGTCCCGGTTCGGTTTCAGGTCGTACGTGACGGATTGGCCCTCGGCGATGGTGGCGGCGACGGCCCGTTCGAGGCGCGCGGCGGCGTCCTTCTCGCCGAGGTATTCGAGCATCAGGACGCCCGACAGGATGAGGGCCGTCGGGTTGACCTTATCGAGGCCCTTGTACTTCGGGGCGGACCCGTGGGTGGCCTCGAAGACGGCGGCGTCGGGGCCGATGTTCGCGCCGGGAGCGACGCCCAGGCCGCCCACCAGGCCGGCGCACAAATCACTCAGGATATCTCCATACAAGTTCGGCAGGACCAGGACGTCGTACCGTTCCGGTTTCTGGACGAGTTGCATGCACATGTTGTCCACGATCCGGTCCTCGAACTCGACGTCCGGGTACGCCTTGGCCACGCCGCGCGCCACCTCCAGCCACAGGCCGTCCGTGAACTTCATGATGTTGGCCTTGTGGACCGTGGTGACCTTGCGGCGGCGGTGCTCGCGGGCATAGCGGAACGCAAAGTGGTGGATCCGCTCGGTCGCCTCGACGCTGATCGGCTTCAGGCTGAGGCCGGTCGTCTCGGGCGGCGTGCCGATCTTCCTCGTGCTCGACGCGTTGACGCAGCCGTACACCGCGCGCAGGGCGTCCGTCCCGCGCTGGAACTCGATCCCCGCATAGAGGTCCTCGGTGTTCTCGCGGACCACCACGAGGTTGATGTCCGTGTAGCGACTGCGGACGCCCGGATAGGACTTGCACGGCCTCAGGCACGCGTACAGGCCGAACGCCTGGCGCAGGTGGACGTTGACGCTGCGGAATCCCGTGCCGACGGGCGTCGTGATCGGCGCTTTCAGTGCGATGTGCGTGCGGCGGATGCTCTCGGTGAGCGCGTCGGGCAGGGGCGTTCCGTATTTTTCGAGGCAGTCGAGGCCCGCCTCTTGCTCGTCCCACCGGATTTGGGCGCCGGTGGCGTCGAGGCACTGGCGTGCGACGGCGGCCAGTTCCGGCCCCGTCCCGTCGCCCAGGATCAGTGTCACCTCATGCGGCATCGGTGCGATTCCTTGTCATGGAGCCGTCGGAGTCGAGCCTCCCGGAGTTGCAACCTGAAGCCCAGAGGAAAGTTATGCTAAGGGCGGTGGCCGGGCGTGTCAACGCTTTTAGCGGGGGCCGGATCGGCCGGGTGTGCCGCGCCGGTTTCGGCCTCGATGATCCCCTGGGCCATGATGGCCGCTTCGACCGGCTTGGCGGGTGGCGGGGCGTCCTCGTCGCCTTGGCCGCCGGCCTTGGTGATCGTGAAACGGTCAATCTCCTGGCCGCGCGGCGTGAGGGCCCGCATCGCGAGGCGATCCGTGTCGGCCTCGAAGACACAGTAGTGATGAGTGCTCTCGGCCTTGACGAGGAGGGGATGCGGCGCGATCTTGTAAAGCCCCGCCCCGCCGCCGCCCGTCGTGATGAACGTCGTGGCGTGGTCCGAGGAGTCGGTGAGGCGCAGGGGCACGAACCGCTCGTAGAGGTGGCTGTGGCCGGCGAGGACCACGTCCACCCGGTGCTTGGCGAAAATCGGCAGCAGGTCCCGGCCCCAATGGGACAGGTGGCCGCCGAAGTCGAACGTCGGCTCATGGTACATCACGATCTTCCAGGGCGCCTCGCTCTGGGCCAGGTCGCGGTCGAGCCAGTCGCGGAATTCCGACGTATTCACATAACAATCGAGCACCGCGACGTGGACCGGGCCGCACGTGAACGAGTACCACGTGCGTCCGCTGGGCGTCTCGAACCACCGGAGCATATCTTCGGGCGGGCCGTCGTGGTTGCCGCGCGCGAAAAAGAGCGGCGTCTCGCCAATGGTCGCCTCGAGCGGCTCGAAGAATTGCACTTCCCATTGATCGTAGGGGTCCGCGCTGCCGATGGCGTCGCCGGTGTGGAGGATGAAGGCCGGATGGTACTGCTCGAACTGGTGGGCGATGACGGCGTGGGGCTCCGGGCTCGTCCGCGAGTCGCCGTAGGCGATGAACGTAATCGGGTCCGGCCCGTCGGGCCACGTCTGGAACCAGGCGATGCGGCTCTTCGCCGGCAACTGGCCTTGCGGTTCGTGGACCACGCGATACTTATACTGCGTCGCCGGGCGGAGAGACGCCAGGCGGGCCCGGTAGAGGTACGTCGTGCCCTTGCCGTGCTGAATCTCCTGGAAGAGCGCCGCCGGCGCGGTCTGGTCGAAGTGGCGGCCGGTGGTGTACTTGACCGTGCCGCGGCCGGGCGTGTCCGCCTCGTAAACGATCGTGATGGCGGTCGGACTGGGATTCTGAACGTAGGGCTCCTTGGGCAGGCGGTCGAGCCATGGCAGAAGGCGCTCGATCACCACTTCGGTCTGGACGGGCAGAAACAGCAATAGGCCCCCGCCAAGAAGAAGGCCGAGGAGAAGGAGAATGATGAGCGGCACGACCAGCCACTTCAGGACACGGTGCCGAGAAGCCATCTAAGTCTCCAATCGTTTGTGTCTGGGCACGGCTTGAAGCAGACGAGGGATTCTAGCATGGCGCCGCAGCTGAAACAAGTAGGCCGCGGCCTGCGGGCGCCGGGGTGGGGAGTCAGGTGCATCGCGGCGGCAGGTGCGCGAGCAGTTGGTGGAGCGTCGTCACACAGAGGTCCGGCTTGGCGTCGCCCGGCAGGCGGCGGTGGCCCGGCCTGAGCAGCAGCACGGTGCGCATGGCGAGTCGTGCGGCCCCCGCGATGTCGGCGGCCGGATCGTCGCCGACGAACACGGCTCGCTCCGGCCGGACGCCGAGCCGCTGGAGCGCCGACTCGAAGATCCGCGGGTCGGGTTTGCGGAATCCGATGTCGGAACTGAAGCACCGGACCGCGAAGTGCTCGGCCAGCCCGAACCGGTCCAGTTGTTTGCTCCACAGGTATTCGGGCGTTCCCCAGGGCGTGTTGGACACGAGACCCAACCGATAGCCGCGCTCTTTCAGGGCCAGGGTCACAGGCAGCGCGTCGTCGAAGGGTCGGCCGTGGGCCAGGAGCGGCCGGGTGCACGCCTCGGCCATGCGGGGGAGCGTCCGTCCGCTGAGGCTTCGGACCACGCGGCGCAGGCCCATCATCGCGCGGTGCGCGATGGGCGCGCCGGTCGCGGGCCGCGCGCGGCGGGCGTGGGCCTCGGCCGGGTCCGGCATGGCCGCCGCCGGCGGCGCCAGTTCACTCTCCGGCCGGACCAGGTAGGCGTACGCGCCCTCGAGGCACCGGGCGGCCATCACCGGCCAACTCGGCATCGGGTAGTCCAGCAGCGTCCCGCCCATATCGAACAGCACGGCCTCGACGTCCAAGAACACGCGCACGCCTCCCCTGCGGGTCGCCACAGCGAGTCGCCCGCGGCGACCCGTAGGGCCGGCCAAGAGCGACCAGAGAGCCTGCGGCGGAATCGAGAAACGCCGGCGAGCGGCGCGGCATGCACCGCCCATGGCCGCCTCGCGTCAGAAAACGCGGAATCCGTATTCCTCGTTGTCGGGATCGAAGTCTTTGTCCGTCAGGCCCGGATTGATGGTGAGACCTGAGTAGATGTAGCGGCTCAGCAGGCCGCCGTCCCAGTCGTAGGCGTCGGTGCGGACGCAGACCAGGTACTGCTGGTCAACGAAGATCATGAGGATGGGGCAGTGGTAATCGTTTTTATGGGGCAGGACGCGCTTGAAGAGGTAGGTCGCGCGGCCGCCCTCCATGCGGACGCCTTCGAAAGTGAGCGTGAGGTCCCCGTTGGCCTTGGCAACGTCGCACTGGTCCACGACCAGCCGGACCATGTTGGCCATGCCCGCCATCGTGACGGGCCGGCGGCTGTGCTTCATGGCCAACTTGCCCTGCGGGTCGATCAGGACCTTGTGGAACAGGATGCCCAGGATCCCCGACGGATGGGCGACGGCCTTGTTCTCGTTCCGGCCGGCGACGTACAGCGCTTCCTGGCCCTTGGAAGGCTCCTCAATCCACTTCAGGTAGACGCTGAAGACGTTGGCGCGGAACTTCATCTGCATCGTCTCGGTCTTGCGGAGTTCTTTGCCGATCTTCTCCTGCTTCTGGAACTGGCAGGTGTAGTCGGTCACCTTGTCGTCGGACCAGTTGAGGGCGGCGCGCAGGAACTCCAGGGGGTTCGCCGCCGCCAGTTTCGCCATCTCCGCGGGCTTGGGATGGACGGCCTTCGCGGCCCCTTGGAGGGCCGGCTCGGCCGCCGCAGGCGCTGCGGCCGGAGCCGCCGCCGTCGCCGGCGAGGACGCCGCCGCGGCGCGCGCCATGGACTGAGGGTCGTGCGCCTCAACCAGCACGAAGGCGACCAGTGCCGCACCGATAGCCAGACTCGCCGCGAGGCCGAGGTCGTGGTCCGATCGGCGGGCGCCAGGCGACTGCCTCCAGAGTTTCATGGTCTTGGGCCTCCGCGTGCGCCGGCGCTCTCCAGGGGCGGAACGATGCCCCGCGTCAGGAGTATGGGAAAGAGGGAATACACGTGCTTCTGAGTAATGGACCGGAATCCGGCCTGTTTGAACATGGCCCGCACGTGGTGCGATTCGCGATGCCAGACAAGGCCGCCCTCGACATTGGTGATGATGAGGTCGTAAACGATGCGGCCGAGCCACTGGTCCGGCCATCCATCGAGCAAGAGGAGCCGCCCCCCCGGCCGCAGGACGCGGAACATCTCCCGCACCACCGACTCCTGGTGCGGGTAATGATGGAAGGAATTGGCGCAGGTCAGCACGTCGAACGAGGCCGACGCGAAAGGCAGATGCTCGCTGTCGCCGACCGTCAAGTGGAGGTTCCCGGGGCCGCCGTTCGACTTGGTCCGCCCATGATGAAGCATCTTCTCGCACAGGTCCAGCCCGCAGACCTGCCACCCGCGGGACGCCAGGCGGCTGCCCAGTTCCGCCGTGCCGCAGCCGATGTCCAACATGCGGCCGGGACGCACGCTCTTCAGTTCGGCCAGCAGGATCGCATGCGACGGCTCGAACAGGTAATGGTTCAGCCAGTGGGAGTCGTACGTCGGCGCCCACTTGCTGAACTCGGAACGCGCTTTTCTTCTCAGATCGCGGCTCAAAGTAGTCGGTTTCCGCGGACGGCAACCCTCGCTCGCGCCCTCTCCACGCCTAATATCGGCCTTAGATGCCAATATTCTATATAGCGCTTTGCGAAATTCCAAGCCCCCAGGCGCCGAAACCGCCGAGCGCGGGCGGGTAGGGGCGGGGTGAGCGCGGGCGGGTAGGGCGGGGTGAAGACATCCCGCCCCCCATCTTCTCCGCGTGGCGGGTATCCCCACCCGCCACGCTTCTAA
>Ga0307378_10010758_pt1 | contig 11852 bp, 9 predicted proteins | sample UN1MG_FD_202238 | JGI IMG/M metagenome (GOLD analysis project Ga0307378, IMG submission 202238) | Soil microbial communities from Risofladan, Vaasa, Finland - UN-1 | ecosystem: Environmental > Terrestrial > Soil > Coastal area > Acid sulfate soil | place: Finland: Risofladan, Vaasa | collected...
ATGGCGCTGCGCGGGACCGGCTTCAGCGACGTCGACTGGCTCTATCATCCCAAACTGAAGAACACGCTGGCCTGGCTGGCGAAGATCTCCACGCCGCCCGATCCCCGACTCAGCGGCGACCGCTGCCACCCTGCGATCGGCAACACCTATCTCGGCGAGCGGACCTGCTTGAGCGGTTGGGCCGCGCGGATCTGGCGCCAGCGCGATCCCGACTACGCGCGCAACATGCAGTGGATGTGGCGGGCACACGGCTCGTTTGCCCAGCCGGGCATCGGCGGGGCGTATCCCGGGTTTGCCGGATACCGGCACTTGATGCTCGACGAGTCGATCCCTGCGTCGCCGCCGCGATGGGGTAGCGAGTGGTTTCCCGAAACCGGGGCCGTCTTCCGCGCCCATTTTCCCGGCAACCGGGAGACGTACCTGTACTACATCCAGGGCAAGATGCACCAGCACTACGATTTCGACGAGGGCTCCTTCGTTCTCTGGGGCAAGGGGCAGCCGCTGTGCGAGGACTTCGGCTATTACGGCCGGGCGCCTGCCGCCGATCACAGCCGCATCGACGACGGCTTCTACGAAGCGCTGGGGGTGGAGGGCAAGATCCAAGAGTTTGTCGGCGGCGAAACGGTCGACTACCTCCGCGGCGAGCGCCACGGCTGGCATCGGCAGATTCAATTCGTCAAGGACGACGATCCCCTGGGGCCCACGTTCTTCATCATTCGAGACGCCGTACTCAGCGGACGCGATTTCGATTGGCACCTGTATCTCGCCACCGACCAGGCGCCGCAGGTCCGCGACAACCCAATCCGGGCAAGAGGCCGTTTCGAGGCCGATCTGGTCGTCTTCTTCCTCCAGCCGACGGACCGGAACGTCACCACGGAAAACGTCACCCGCACGGCCGGAACCGCCGGTTGGGGGCACGATCGCCGAACCTCCTCGCAGCACTGCCTGCGGATGAAGCAGCTCCCCGGCGATCAGCCCCTCAGCGTGGTGCTGTACCCGGTGCTCGAGGATCAACCGACGCCCAAGTTCACCGCCCTGTGCGACGGCCGGGTGGTGAAAATCGAAAGCGAGCACGGCACGGACTACGCCATGTTGGCGCTCGAGCGGTTTCAATTCTCGGGCGAGGGGATCGAGTTCGACGGCAAGTCCGGCGCCGTCCGGATTCGCCGCGACGGCGTGCGCCTTTCGCTACCCCGACGAGGCACGCTCACCTATCGCGGCGAGACCGTCTCGTCCCAGACCGAACCACAGCGCACGATCAGCCGGGCATTTCGGTGACGACCAAGACCGTCGGCGCTGCCGGTCGGAACCCTGCCGATTCGTCGTCAAAGAGTCCGTCGAGCTATTCCTCAACGGCCACGCGGTCAAGCTCGACGAGTTCCAGCCGGGCGACTGCGTAGGGGAATTCCGGGGACATGTACTTAGGGAATTCCGGGGACATGTACTTAATTTGGCTGTTTGAGTAATTTGGCCGGTCGGCCCGGTTTTCTGGGGCGGAGCAGGCGATCATTCGCTTCTCGTTCGAGTACCCGTTGGAGGGCTACCGGTGGTTGAAGGGGGCAGATCGCACTTTGTCATTAGCCTAACCTGCCTCGCCAATGACAAAGTGCGCTCTGACCTTGCGCCACGAAAGCTTGGAAGAGGAGGATAACGAACATGATGTGAGTTGGAAACCTTTTGTTGGAACCCTGCGGGTGGAAAGCCCGTCCGGTAGAGCCTGGCCGGCGGCCGGAAGCGAGTCTTGCGTGGTGTCGGGGTGACCCGGCCTGCGAAGCGTAGACAGCCAGTGCTGAAGCCGTGTGATGGAGCCTCGAAAGTTGCATCGCGGGAGCCTTCGTCGTGGTCAGAGCGGGGGCCGCGTTGGCATGTCGTAATGGCCTGACATGCCAATCCTGCCGGGGTCGAAGAGCAGGGCATAGGCACAAGGGTTCCCCAGGAACGTGGGAGATCCTGTCGTTTCCACGGAAGAATTCCCGGCCGGGGATACCGGGTGACCAACCCCAGGCCCGACGCCGCGACACTCGGCGGCGTCGGGAGCGAAATCGCGAGTGTTCCCGTGGTATCGCCAAGCGAAGGCAACGAAGTGCGGCGAGACGGGCGGCAGGAAGTCGTAGCGCCTTGATAGTACCGTAGAAGGCGGGGAACTCGACCCGCGAGGACCCGTTGGAGGGAAGCGGGGCGTCAGGTCATGGACCCGCCGGCAGGAACCACCACGGATGCCTGACATCCGTTGTCGTGTCACCGTAATGCCGACGGATAGCGAGATGGGAGAAGCCCCTGGGACTTTTCCGACACGGGAGCGTGCGGGTACATTCCCGCACGTTGCGAATCCTTGACTTGAGGAACCGGATGCGGTAATCCTGCACGTCCGGATCTGCGGGAGCCCCGGGTGAGCAATCACCCGGGGCCACCCGGCCCCAAGATACCGCGGATCGCCCTCGGCCGAGTCGTCCACCTTGACGATCCGCCGCCCCAGCCCGTCGTAGCGATACTCGGCGATCGTGGCCGGCGTGCCGGCGTCGTCGGTCACCTCGACCAGGCGGTTCCAGGCGTCGAAGGTGTACTCGTGTTCGGTACCATCCGACTGGGCCTCGTCGCCCGGCTTCGGGCCGGCGGTCATGTTGCCGGCGGCGTCGTAGGTTCCGATGCAACCATTATTCATTGTTCACGGCCTCACCTCAAGAGACGAAGCCATTCGGTTCTCCTTTGTTCCTCGGGCCGGTCCATCCTGAGTTTATTGCGGTTGGCGACCGCAATATCCGTGCCGCTCAAAAGATACTCCACGACAGGGAATTCCTCGCGCACCCTTTGGCGAAAGAAGGCCCTATTCTTTGGGACCAAATCCACGAGTCGGTCGAGGAGTTCCGGGTCCCCCCACCAACGCCAACAGCATCCAGCCTTCAGTCGCGCTCTGCAGGTCGTGGCATATGCCTCATAGAGTTGGGGTAACGGCATGTTATGCCATCTCGATTCCTCGGTACTTGGACACGAGAGCCTCTCCGACTGTTCAGTCGAAGAACTCTCCTCAATCGTGAAAACGTCACGACTGTTGTCTTGTTCATCGTGGTCCGACATTTCCTGTGAGGCGTCTTGGCTTTGTGAGCACCCCGCGAGCATTAAGGCACACAATAAGATCTGCAAGGGAAATATCCTGTGCATACGTCGTCCTTCATTTGTCACTCGTTTGGCTCGCAACACCAGCAGGCCTTTCCGAGTAGGTAAACGGGGTCAGAGCGCACTTTGTCATTAGCAAGGCAACGGGGACGACTGCCACGGTCGATCTTGCGGAAACGATGCTACCATGTCGCTTGACTCACTGGCAAGATCGCCGGTGTTTTCGCTTTGCGGGCTCTCGGCTTGAAATTGGGCCGCCGCGTGGTGTATACCTGGGGCTTGGGATGGTTTCTGTTCGCCCGGGGCAAATCCAACCGGAAATCATCGCCAAGCACGGCGAGACGTTGCTCGGCGAATCGCCCTCACCCTGACCCTCTCCCGGAGGGGGAAGCTGGTTTGCAGGTCGCCCTCATCCTAACCCTCTCCCAGAGGGAGAGGGAAGCTTGTCGTAGGTGCCCGATGGATTGTTGTTCTTGAAAATGCGAAATCGGCGAAAAGTGGCTAACAATGGCGCAACTCGTGGATTGGCCGACTCTTGCGCCGTGGAAACAACCGGGCGAGTGTAACCGGCCGTGCGGGTGCTGTCAAGATGGGGCGAACGATCCAAGTCGTGGCCATGGAAGAAGTTACGCAGAACACGCCCTCGACCGACAGCCGACGCGCCAGGCTGCGGGCGGGAAACAATCGGTTTCGCCCGGTTGATGTGAGCCGGGCCCGTCTGCGTAACCGATTGCCGCAAAAGGCGTTGGGGCGAATCGGGCGGCCGTCAGGGTTGCCGATTGTTGTCTTTCGGCTCCAAAAGTGGAAAACAATGACCGTATGCCTCGATCTCCCAAATCCGCGAGATCTCGACGGGCCCGGCCGCCTTCAGCCACGGCGGCGGTTGCAGGTCGGTCTGCACGGGCGGAAGCCGGCCGACGCCTTCGGTCATCAGCTTCTTCAGCTCGTCGAGATAGTTTTGGTAGACCGCGCGGGGGTCGCCGTCGTGTCGCTTGCAGATCGAGGCCGCCATGCCCACGATCTCGCCCAGGCGCGGAAAAGGGTCCGGGAACCCGTTTCTTGGCGAGACGGAGTCGTTTTGGCAGGTTGTTGGCATGGGAAGGTCAAAACGTCTGCCCCGCTTAGTTTAGTACCCGTACCGATAGCCCCATTGCGTGAAGTCGCCGTAGTAGCCTTTGTGGCTGACGACGGCCGGGCGGTAACGGGCGCCGAAATAGCCCCATGGATACGTCGGCACGCCGAAGCCGTATCCGTACCAGGGGCCGTACGTGTCGTGTTCCGGATAGTACGGGTGCGGTGCCGGCTGCGAGGGCGCGATCTGTTTCGGATTGCCCAAGTAGGCCGGCGGCTGCGATGGCGCACGCCCGAGAATCCGCCCCAGCAGTTCGCCCGCCGTGGCAGGTGTCGGCTCAGACAGCGTAAACAGCAACGTGCATACGACAACGGCAAGCACGAGTCGACGCGTCATCATCGTTTCCTTTCGGCGCTGGTAAAGGAATCCGTTTAGCGGGCGGGCTTGCCCGCCGTGTGGCGTGCTGGAATTCCCGTTCAACTCAACGGCGGGCAAGCCCGCCCGCTAAACGTCCCGCAATCACGACATTCGGTTGGTGTATTGCTTCTTGATCGTCCGCCGGGGCGGTTCCGAGTGCGTCAAGCCGGCCTGGTAGTAGCGAATAGTCGGAATATGCAGGCTGGTTCTGCCGATTGCGCAAACCGGGGAACCTAGAGCACCACCCGAAGAAACCGGCCGGTGTGATTGCCTTCGATTCGGGCGATCTCTTCGGGCGTGCCGGTGGCCACGACCTGTCCGCCGGCCTCTCCGCCCTCGGGACCCAGGTCGATGATCCAGTCGGCCGTCTTGATCACGTCGAGGTTGTGCTCGATGACCACGACCGTATTGCCCAGGTCGACCAGCCGGCCGAGTACGGTCAACAGTTTCCTGACGTCGTCGAAGTGCAGCCCGGTGGTCGGTTCGTCGAGGATGTAAAGGGTCTTGCCGGTATCGACGCGGCCGAGTTCCGTGGCCAGCTTGACGCGTTGGGCCTCGCCGCCGGAAAGCGTCGTCGAAGGTTGCCCCAGCGTGAGGTAGCCCAGCCCGACCTCTTGCAGGCTCCGGATCAACCGGGCCATGGCGGGAAAGTTCTCGAAGAAGGCGGCCGCGTCGTCCACGCGCATTTCCAGCACGTCGGCGATCGACCGGTCGCGGTAGCGGATCTCGAGCGTCTGCCGGTTGAACCGCTGTCCTTCGCACACCGGGCAAGTGACGTAGAGGTCGGGCAGGAAGTTCATCTCGATTTTCTGCTGCCCCTGTCCCTGGCACGCCTCGCAGCGGCCGCCTTTCACGTTGAAGCTGAACCGGCCCGCCCGATATCCCCGCTGCCGTGCGTCGCGGGTGTTGGTGAACACCTTGCGGACTTCGTCGAAGACGCCGGTGTACGTGGCCGGATTGCTCCGCGGCGTGCGGCCGATGGGCGACTGGTCGATCTGCACGACCTTATCGATCCGGCTGGTGCCGCGCAGACTGGCATACGGGCCGGGTTTGGCCGCGATGCCGCCCAGCCGGCGAACCAGCGCCCGGGCCAGTGTCTCGTTCAACAGGGAACTCTTCCCGGAACCGCTCACGCCGGTCACGCACACCAACGCCGAGAGCGGCACGCGTACGGTGACGTTCTTGAGGTTATTCGTAGCGACACCCTCGATGGTGATCGATCGGGTCTTGCCGGTTCGCCGGCGCTGCTTCGGCACGGGGATCTTCGCTGCCCCGGCCAGGTAGCGGCCGGTGAGCGATTCGGTGCACCGGGCGACCTCGTCCGGCGTGCCTTGGGTGACGATCTGCCCGCCGTGCCGGCCCGCCCCGGGGCCGAGATCCACGAGCCAATCGGCCGCGCGCATGATCGCTTCGTCGTGCTCGACGACCACCACGGTGTTGCCCCGGGCCTGGAGGTTGCGCAGGGCCTCGATCAGCCGCCGGTTGTCGCGGGGGTGCAGTCCGATGGTCGGCTCGTCCAGCACGTAACAGACGCCGACCAATCCGGAGCCCAGTCCGGTCGCCAGCCGCACGCGCTGCAGCTCGCCGCCGCTTAAGGTTCCGGCGGGCCGATCGAGCGTGAGATACTCCAATCCGACCGAGTCGAGAAAGGTCAGCCGGGCGGCAATCTCATGGGTGATCGGCTCGGCGATCGGCTGCTCGTCTTCGTCGAAGGCCAGTCCGGCGAAGAACTGCCGGGCATCGCTGACGCTCAACGCCGTGATTTCGTGGATGGCCTTTCCGGCGATACGAACGCTGCGAGCTTCCGCGCGGAGCCGGGCCCCGCCGCATTCCCCGCAGATCACCTCACCGCGAAAAGTCTCCAGCCGCTGCCGCTTCGACTCGCTGGTCGTCGTGGCGTACTCCTTCTCCAACAGCGCCAGCACGCCGGGGAATTGCTTTCCGTCGCCCTCGAGCAATTGTTGGCGGTTCTTGGGTTTCAGTTGGGCCAGCGACGTGTTCCAGCGGAAGCCGGCCTCGGAGAGAAACTCGCGCAACTGGCCCTTGAGCTTCCGCATCACCGAGGCCGTGGCCCCTTTCCACGCAGCGACGGCCCCGGCCGACAGCGACAGTTCGCCGTCGGGTATCACCAGATCCGGGTCGAACGCCTCCCGGGCGCCCAGGCCCTCGCACTGCGGACACGCGCCATACGGGCTGTTGAAGCTGAAGGTCCGCGGTTCGAGTTCCTCGTAGCTGATCTTGCAGTTCGGGCAGGCGTATTGCGTGCTGAACAGATCGTCGTGCCAGACGCTTCCCTGGGGCGTCTTGTCCTCGTACGTGGTCAGGACCAGCCCGTCGCTGTGGCGGACCGCCAGGCGGATCGATTCGGCCAACCGGCTGCGGACGCCCTCGCGAACCACCACGCGATCGACCACCGCCTCGATGTGATGCGACTTCTGGCGGACCAGTTCGGGCGGATCTTCCACGTCGACGATCTGCCCATCGACCCGCGCGCGGAGGAAGCCGGCCTTGCGAATGGCGGCCAACACGTCCTTGTGCTGCCCTTTCCGCCCGCGAACCAGCGGAGCCAGGATCATCATTCGCGTGCCCTCGGCCAACGCGAGCAGGTCTTCGAGGATCTGCTCGGGCGTCTGCTGTCGGATCGGTTCGCCGCACCGATAACAGACCGGTTCCCCCAGCCGGGCGAACAACAGCCGCAGGTAGTCATAGATCTCGGTCACCGTGGCGACCGTGCTGCGAGGATTGTGGCCGCCGGCGCGCTGATCGACCGAGATGGTCGGTTGCAGGCCCTCGATCAGATCGACGTCGGGCCGTTCCATCTGGTGCAGGAACTGCCGGGCGTAGACGGAGAGGCTTTCGATGTACTGCCGCTGGCCCTCGGCGTAGAGGGTGTCGAACGCCAGGGAACTCTTTCCCGAACCGCTCGGACCGGTCACCACGACGAGCCGATCGCGGGGGATGTCGAGATCGATGTTCCGCAAGTTATGCGTTCGGGCCCCGCGGATCCGGATGCTCTCGGCCGCCTCTCGCCCGGATTGTCGACCGTTGCCGTTCATGCGCGATACAGGCCGGTGGAATGGGCCGCTGCGAAACTATCAAGTCTATCGCGCCCGATCCCCCAAGGCAAGACGGCGGCGAGCCACGGGCATTTTGCCCGTGCGCGGGTGGCACCGGTTCTTGAACCGGTGGGACAAAGTCCCGGGAGGTTGCGGTGAGCGGTTCGCCGGGGGTAGAATGGCGGCATGGCTCGATTGGCAAGAGTGGTCGTTCCGGGCATGCCCCACCATGTCACCCAGCGGGGGAACCGTCGGCAGGAGACGTTCTTCTGCGACGACGGCGAGGCGCGCACGACGTCATTTGAAAGCACCAAATACATCAAGGCGGGAGCTTGTCGCACGACTGGAGAGCCAGAACGGCAAAGGCAGTGCCGAAATTCGAGATGTAGTGCCGACTGTCCTTGGTCGGCGAACGCGTGAACCACTTGCCGCTTACTCGTTGGTTCTCCAAGAGCCAGCGGATGCCGCGTTGAAGTTGCGGGTGGTTGGCCGGCGTGCCCAAGTTCCGGGCAACCAGGATGACAAAGCCGGTTGCGTACGCATCGCTTGTCTTTGTGTCGTGTGGCTTGCCGTCTTTCCGTCAAAACTCCTTCCAATCCGCCAAAAGGCCGGGTGTGGACCAGCCCGCGTCTGGACGCTGAAGCGAGAGCAGCTCTTCGAGCGTCTCTGCCCGCTGTTGGTCGCTCATCAGGCCGTGGATGCGTTGTGACGCCCAGGCGACCATTGCCCGATGGTGAAGAGACAGCGGTTGGTTGTTCTCCAAGTAACTGCGGACCTTCTTCAAACCCGCGCGAGCCGCTTCCGTCTCGGCGTATTTCTCCGGGGCCATGCCCACGGTCAGCGCGGCGAGGGTCACACCATAATGTTCATCCGATTCCATCGGCGGCCAGCCGCACTTGAGCCACTGCCAACTGCCGTCTTCGCGCTGGACCTTCCACATCAGATCAAGTGCCCGGCGAGTGACTTCATGTAGTTTTCCAGTGGTCTGTGCGTCGTTGAATGTGAGCCCTGAAGCGACAACCACCGCGTGGACCCCCTGGCTCGGTGGCTCGTCTTTCCAAGTCTCGGTAACGTACCGTTCGTAGAACGCGCGCACTTCGCCGGAATCGGGCAAGGTCGGGTTCAGCGCAGGTCTCGCGAAGAGATAGCCCATATCCGTGTGGCACGAGACGCACTTGTGAGTTCCTGCCCAGTGCAATGCCGCTGTGTCGAGATAGCGAGCGGCCTTTTCCGCGGAGAAATTCTTTACGATGGGTTCCTCGGACGAGATTCTCCCGGGATCAGCGACGTTGGCAAGTATTGCCGGCTCCTCGTTCTGTCCATAACACGGGATCGTCAGCGTGAGGCACCATCCCATTACGGAACAGGCAAGGATTCTGAGGAGGCGGGCCTTACGGTGCATGGCGGGCAACTCCTTATGTGAAAACGTTACGGGCGCCTGGCGCCGACGATTGCTCATGGCTCAACCACCAGCGGCGCCTGGTGGATCGGCACCTGGCCTGACTTCGGAAACGGCCGAGGCATCGGTTGAGCGGTCCCTCGGGCATCGATCGTGCGGCAACGCAGGTCGTAACGCCCCGGTTTCAGGTCAGTCAACAAGACTGCCCAGTGCGCAACCGTATAGGGCAACGGCCACGAATCGGGCTTGCCGGTTTTCGGGTCGACGTGTCGCGTATCCGGCGGGAGCTTTCCGCCGGGAAGTTCGCTGCCCCAATTCTCCGGCGGGGGCAGAATCTCGGCGTCTTTCCACTCGGCCTTGGTGAAGTGTGGATCGTCCGGCGGCAAGGGAGTGTCTTGCGGATGGAGCCAGTACTGCACTCGACTCAGCCCCGAGATACCAACCTGGGCCAAGCCCGTGACCGGAGTTGGCTGGCCAGCCTTCGCCTTCGTCGGTACATGCACAAACCGTGCAAACGTCTTCATCGGGCTATCGACGTCCAGCCCTTGCTTTGCATAATTGTCGTTCGGCTCGGGATCGTTGGTCAGCACGATCCGTTGGAGCCACTTGATGTTGTGGAAACCGTAGCCCTCCGGGGAGATCAGCCGGACCGGGCCGCCGGCCTTGGGCGAAAGCGGTTTCCCGTTGAGCTTGTAGCAGAGGATGACCGGGTCGACGCCCGGCGGATCCTCCAACACGCGGTTGATCGAGAGCGAACTCTGGAACCGCTGCTTGGGATCGTCGTTGTCATAGCCGTAGTAGTACAGTCGCCGGATATCGCCCGCCGGCTGCGTCATCCAGATCACTTCGCGCAGCGGCACGCCCTCCCAAAGCCCCATGCCATTGGGCGAAGGCACGTTCAGGCAGGTCATCACCTTCAGATACCGGACGGCATGCCGCTGGGCCAATCGCATCAGGTCGTTCCAACCGAAGGCGGTCCCGGCTTCTTTCGACAGGGGCTTTCCAATCTTGCAGTTGCTCTCGGGATCGGCGACCACTTCGAGCTGCCAGGTCTCAGGCGTCAGGCCGACTTCCCTGCGCTTGTCCTCCGAGAGTTGCCACGGCGGCGGGTTGCCGCGTCCGGCAAAGCGGAACTTGTTCAACGGGGTGAGATACTCAAGCTCCGCGACAGCCTGCTCGATGGCCGCTTTCGCCTCGCCTTCGGCTGCCCACAGCGACGACGTCGTCAGCGCCGCCGCCCCAGCCGCTCCCAGTCGCAGAAAGTAGCGACGGGTGACCTCAACGTGATCGCTGGCAACATCATTCGGGTCGATCATCTCCAACCTCCTGGCGTCCAGGGCGAGCGCCTTTCATTTCCGAGATTCCATCGCTCAGGCAATTCCCGAGTTTACACCGCGGCGGAGGGCATGACAATCGAGAACCATACCGCTCGATGTGGAGTGAGTTGAATCTCAACGAGACAACATGGGGCTCCTGTCGTCATGCGGTCATGATTGTCGCGGCATTAGTGGAGTGTAGTAACGCCAGCGGACGCTCATCACTTCCTCCGTGGGGACTCCAGCTTCGCCTTCTGCTCGTCCGTCAACATTTCAGGCAATTCTCCACGGGACTCCCGTGTCAACCTCCCCATTGCCTGTCGAAGGTCCTGGCCCTGCTTCTTCTGCTCGTCGGTTAGTGTGACGGCAGCGTCAGCCGCCTGAAATTCTCGGGACAGCATACGCAAGTGTTTTCGCCTGCCTTTCTTCAGGCTAGCAGTACCGCCTGCCGCGGTCAAGAGTTATGGATACTGTCCCCGGAACTTCGGAACTTCGGAACTTCCCCGAAACTCCAATCCTCCGGCGTGGTGCGGGCGGTGACGCGGGCGAGAAGCGTTCCGCGGGTTTTGTCTTTCACCGTGAGGCGGCCTGTACGGGGGGGCAAGGTGACCCTCTTGGTGCGATGGTGTTGGGGACCAATTCCGCTTTCCATCTCGTTCCACCTCCATTATAATAAGGCCCGGGTGTCGCGCCGAATGGTCGGCCGGAAGAGGCGGCCGAGGGTCGCGCACCGTGCATTTCACGAAGAAAGGTGACACTTCATGTCCAACGACGCGCAGGCGGCGGAAAGGGTGGAAGGTCAGGTCGAAGGCGGTTCGCGCTGGCGCGAACTGTACAAGACCGAAGACTATTGGGCCATCTGGCTGGGTTTGGCGATCATAGTAATCGGGTTGCTCATTTTTCTGCCGCGACCGCCCGAGGGCATGGAAGAGACGATTGAAGCGTCCAACGCGACCATGGCGAAAGAAGCGGAAGAGGCGCCGTTTCGGACCGTTGCCTGGTACCGCGCGAACGACGCCAAACTGAAACTCAAGGCAACCGGCAGCGACGCGGCAGCGACGATCAACAAATACACCGGCAAGCCCCACGGATGGAAAGCGAACCCGATCGAGTCTTTCGTGGTGACCGACGAGCTGGCAGCAGAGAAGAAGGCCGGCGCGCAGGAGAAATACGACGCGGAGAAGGAGAAAGCCGACAAGCTGGAGGCCGAAGCGAAACGAGCCGAGGACGAGGCCAGGGCGGCCGGCTTCAAGGACGCCGAGCTGAACGAAGAAGCCACGGCAGCCATCGCAAAGTGGCGCGTTGCCTGCCACGCCGTCTCTTCGGCCTCGAAGAAGCTCAAAGCCGCCAAGCCGGTCAACCAGCTAGGGTACCTGATCGCCCTGGGCCTCGGTTGCATGGTGTTCTTCGGCATCGGCGTCCGGTTCATGGGCAGGTCGGTCCGGAAATTCGCCGTGGGTTTTGCATTCGTTTTCCTC
>Ga0307378_10010759_pt1 | contig 11852 bp, 15 predicted proteins | sample UN1MG_FD_202238 | JGI IMG/M metagenome (GOLD analysis project Ga0307378, IMG submission 202238) | Soil microbial communities from Risofladan, Vaasa, Finland - UN-1 | ecosystem: Environmental > Terrestrial > Soil > Coastal area > Acid sulfate soil | place: Finland: Risofladan, Vaasa | collected...
CCCATTCTTCTTCAATCTCATTCCTATATTTTGAGTTTGCTAATGCCGTAGGTTCATCTTTAATTTCTTCTTCTGTTGGTTCAGTAAATTTACCTTCTTTTTTTAATTCTTTTACTTTTTCCCAAATTCTATCTACCTCTTTACTTAATGGTGTTTTTTCTTCAGGTTTCTCATACTTAACAAAGAAGTGTAATGATGTTAAAGATATGATAGGTAACAATCCACCTTCTAAAAACGCCAACCATCTTTTCATCCCAACAACATCAGTTAATTCAGTTCCCATAAGTTCCCATATTGGTCCTGTTAACTCTACCCAAGATTTAAATAACTCACCATTAGCATCAATCTCTTTATATGAAAAAAATATGTTACCTACCATCTGAATGAAGGTGACAATACCGAACATAAACCATATACCCCCTTTGATTTTATTTGTCGCAGCAACTAATGCAGTGATTGCCGCAACCTCAATAGCGATAGAAAGATATATTGCCCAATTAATAGGGTTTGCCATATCATACCATGTAACAACGTGAGATATAGATATCCCTGCCACCAATAAAATCGGTACTAAGAACATCGACCTATTAGGGTTATTTTTTATCCAATTCCAAATCTGTTTCATATCACATTAAGTTTTGTTGATCTTTTAAATAAGTTTCTAAATTAACTATTATTCTTACTAAATCTTTATAGTCCTGACTTTCTTTCCCACCAGACCTAAGTTCCATTAAAAGTTCTTCCACTTTATATAACAAAGCAAGTAACTGATGTTCCTTTCGGGTTCCCATTATTTTTGTAAGTCTTTTATATTAGTTTTTACTATCTGGTGTAGTTCCATTAGTTGTTGTCCTCTGTCTTTCGAGGAAATCCAACTATCGTAGTCTAAATGAATATTAATCTTTTCTACTCTAATTATCTCAGGAATACTATCTAATTTATTATTTAGACTATCCAGTTCTTTCTTTTGTGTTTCAGTTATCCTTTCCAATCTTTTAATATCTGTTGATTTACCACAAGATTTAAAAAAGAAAAATATTAATAATACACTTAATATGTAAATTTTGTATTTTTTTACTAATTCAATAAATTTTTTCATAATATCTATTTTTATATAAATATAATGATTTTAACAAATATAGTCAATAGAAAAAAGAAAGGGGAAGTTTTACATCCCCCCTTAAATTAATATTTTTATTTAATTATATATCAAAAATACCACCTAAATTATTCCTAACTTTTCTTATTGTTGATTCTTTTATCTGTCTCACCCTCTCTTTAGTTAATCCTACTTCTTCTCCTATCATTTCTAATGTCATAGGTTCCCCATCAATACCAAAATAGTTATTTAGTATTTTTATCTCTCTTCCACTTAAATTCTTCATCGCCCTTTTCATTTCAATATCCCTAAGAGTTTCCTCTTCAGTATCTAAAACATCAGGTCTATTAAACATATTATCTTCTAAGATATTAACTAACTCATCACCATCATCATTTATCATCGCATTCAATGATCCGCAAGATGGTACCACAATTTGTTCAACCTCATTCTCATTAGGGCTACGATGAAACTCTTTTTCGAAGGCGTCTATCTCTTTTTTAATTTGTGATAGTTTTGTGATTATATTACCTGGCAACCTAACAGTTCTAGAATTTTCATTTAAACATTGTAGAATGGATTGTTTAATCCACCATATCGCATAAGATATAAATTTAAAACCTTTTGTATGGTCAAATTTATGTGCGGCAACAGTAAGTCCGTAATTACCCTCATTAATCAAATCCGCAATAGGAATTCCTTGATTCTGATACCTTTTAGCAATTTTAATTACAAACCTAAGATTTGACGTTACTAACTCATCTAACGCTTTCTTATCTCCTTCTTGTATCCTTTTTGCTAGTTCTACTTCCCTCTCTGCAGTTATTGGATCACACTTCCTTACTTCTCTCATATAAAAAGATAGAGAGTCTTCATTTAAATTTAAATAATTTGTCATATATTAATCTTTACTGTTTAATTTGTCTCTTAACTTAGCTGCGGTTTCGTAATCCTCATTGTCTATCGCCTCTTGTAATAATTCTTCAATACCCTTTTTAGTTTCTTTAACCTCCATTATATCCTTTACTTGTTCAGGTGTGAAGAAAAGTCCTTCTCTCACTTTCTTAATAGCTTCCAACATCATATTATATGACGTATTATTACTAGAAACGTCACCGCCAAACAATGCATTTTGGAATTCCTTGTTTTCTATATTGGCAGAATAGAACCCCATTGTCATTTCAAAAATGATATAAGAACGATTACTCATATTAAGTAATTCTTCTATCTCAGGTAATGCAAAAGCACTTTCAAAAGTTGCAATAATCAACCCTTCACCACTTACAAAGTTTACACTAGTTTCTGATATCACAGTTAGGTCTTCTTTTAGTTCTTCTGTATTGCCTAACCCAATGATACAGAACTTTCTAATAAAATTAGGATTATCCATTGTTTTTATTTAATAAATATTAACAAAAATCATACATTTAGATGATTTATGACAAATATACATAAAATTATTTAATCTGCAAAGAAGAAATGTCATTATTTTTTTCAATTGTGATAATTTTGTCTGCCCAATCTTGTACAATAGGGTTATGACTGATTAAAAATATAATTTCATACATCTTCTTAATCTTATCAAAAAATATCTTAACTTGATCCAAATTAATATTTGCAACTTTCCCTAAAACTTCATCAAATACAATAGTATTAGGTTTTGGTAATGTAGATACTCTACCCAAAACACTTCTTAACGCCAGTGAAGCTAATGTTGTCTCTAAACCAGAACCACTTTTTAGTTTTTTAACAACATCATTTTTAATAAGGAGAAAGTCTACTTCATTTTTATCGTTCATTTCCAATTGAATCTCAAAGTCACATACCTCATCCAATAATCTATTTAGTTCATAATTAATTATAGGTATTACCGAAGATAAAACCAACTTAGCGATACCATTTTTACCTATCATACGATTATATACGTCAAATATCTTTAATACTTCCTCTTCTCTCTTAATTTGTTCAATCAGATTAGTATTCTCAGTAATTTTTTCTTCTTTATTGGTTGTGTCATTATTAATATTCTGGATTTCAGTTTTAATATTGTCTTTTTCAGTTTCTAATGTTTCAATTAACTGATTATACCCTAATATTTTACTTTCTAACTTACGATTTTCATCAATAAAGGTAGAATTCCTTTCATAATCTTTAAGTAAAGATGTTTTCTCTCTATAATCAACTCTCATTCTGTCAATATCAATCTCAGTTTTATCTTTGCTCAAACCTAACTTATCATATAAATCAGAATTCTTTTTATGTTCAGATATTTTAGTAAGTTTGTCGTAAATTTTGTCAATATTTGTGACAATTTTCTTAAGTTCTTTCTGTTTTTCTTTTAATAATTTTTCATTATCTTTTATTTCAGAACTATGATCAACTTCATCTAATGCCCTTTTACATGTAGGACATATTTCACCTTCTTTTAAATCTTTAATTAGTTTCTCAATAGTAGTTATGGATGACTCAACACCATTCTTTTCTACTAAAAGATTCTTTTCTTCAGTACGATACTCTTCATGTACATCTTCATCATATGAAAACTTAGGAATGTCTTTTATCTGAGATGTAATTTCTTCTAACTTCTCTTTTAACTCTACACCTGTTTTAGTTAAATCTTCAATTTCTTTTTTTAGTGTGTCAGGATTAACTTTTTTAATTTCATCGTCAATACTGTATCTTTTACCTAATAAATCTTCTTTCTTCTCTTGAGCTTCTTTTATCTTCCCTAACTTATCTTTTAATAATTTATCGTTCTCTTTATTGGTAATTCTATTCACACTTATAGTATTTTTAAAATCTTCGATTTCTAACTCTAACTCTTTTGTATTATATACGTTAGACTTCATCTTACTTTTAAAGTCAGACATTAATGATTTATTAATTTCTTCTTTTTTCTCGATAACTTCTAAACCAATGAACTTAGTCAATAACCTACCTCTTTGTGTAGGTTTTGTCTCCATTAAATCTTCTAAGTTTTTAGATGTCGCAATAATAGTTAACATAAAATCATCATAAGATCCTATAGTATCAGCAATTAATTTATCAGTTTCTCTTCTTTGTTCACCTTCTAAATTTTCTTCAGTACCATCCGCAAGAATTCTATAAAACTCTAACTTAGTAGAAACTTTGTAATCACCATTTTTAGATTGTTTTCTATTTAATTTACGTTCTATAATATATTCGTCACCATCTATCTCAATATGCCCACCAACCAATACTTCATCTTTATCACTAAAAGTATTAAATATCTCTTCATTAACTTCAGTTTTAGTAGTCTTACCAAAAAATAAGAATAACAAAGAGTCTATAGTAAAAATAGTTTTACCACCTTGATTTGCTGGTATTGAGTTGACAACTGATAACCCATTTAAGTTTTTATACTCTATCTCATTATTTTCACCAAAAGACAAAAAGTTATTTAACCAAAGTTTTTTAATACTCCACCTTCTATATCTAATATCCTCTTCTTCTCTATCAATTAATATTTCATTAATTTTATCATCTAATCTACATAATCTTTCATAATCTATTGTGACATCATTTAACTTTAACCATTCTCTAAATAACCCTCTTTGGTATGCGGTATCCATAATATTATCTATGATACCATCACTTAAGTCAATTACTTTACCCGCATTATTTTTAAGGATGGGTATAAAGTTAATTTTTATTGATGTCTTAGGTACTCCATATTTATCAGAGAAGTATGTCTTAACTCTATTAACACTATCAATTGTTCTGTTCTCAGGGTAATCCTGCCAATCAACTCTTATCTGTGCTTTAGATGGTACGTCAACCAACTTAGTTTTTTTATCAATAACCTTTTCCATTATTTTCTATTTAATAAATTAGATCCGAACCAACCACCCCTTTGTTCATCATCATATATGTCTTTATTATTCTTTTTATTTTCTTCTTCTAATTTGGTGATCTTCCCATTAAGTTCATCTATTTCAATTTTTTTCTCCCCCAAATCATCTTCTAATTGTAAAATTTTACTATTTAAATCGGAAATTCTCCGATTAAGTGTATCTATCTCACCATCTTTTTCATTTAGTTCATTAACTTTTTCTCTTAACCCATTTAAGTGTACACTTTCATTTTTCTTAACAGACTCTAATTCTTTAGTTAATTTTTCTACTTCTTTATCATCAGTGATATAAACTTCTTTCTCTACTATCTTTTCAACAGGAATTTCTTTGATTACTTCGACAATCTTTTCAACAGGTACTTCTTTAATAACCTCAACCACTTTTTCTACTTCTTTAACTTCACCAGTACCCAATGGTGTTGCACCAAATTTTTCAACAGTATAACCCTGTCGAACCATCTTAATAATAAAATCTTCTATATTAGATATATCATTTAAACGACAATATTCCCATATTTCGTCTTTTAACTTTTTAGGGATTTCCATTATGCGTTTGTTAAGTACTCTCTTTGGTTATCGATATCCTCCAAAGAGTTTATTTTGAATACGTAGTATCCGTAGTCAGTAACAATATTATGTTCAGTATAATCTAAATGTTCTACATCCCATATAAGATATCCGTGCCCATTTACTCTTTCACCAAAGTCTTGTTGTATGAAACTACCACAATATGTTATGTTCACACCTTTTCTAACAAAGTTTTGTCTATGATGAATGTCTCCCATCAATACAGCGTCACACCCATCAAATTGTTCTAACTCCGCATGTTCTTCAAACTCAAACCCTACAGATGTTATTGCCCCATTAACAGGTGCGTGAAATAAACCTATATATTTTTTATCTTTACCATATTTTTTCCTCGCCTCCTTAATATTAGGTTTTAGATTTTCTTCAAAAATAGAATAAACACACCAAACAATATTATCATCCAAATAACACTTACTTTCTTTAAAGTAAGATACCTTATCTGAGAAAGTCCTCTTATCTATCACAGGTGTGAGAGAATCTATCCTATCTTTATTATTTTCCAATAGATCGTGATTACCTGCAATTATTATTACAGGACATATCTTAGTACAATCATCTAAAAAATTACTAACTAATACAGATAACTCATTAGAAATAGTTATCTTCTGGTGTACTATATCACCCGCAATAACAATTCTAACTTCATCATAATTAAGATTATTTTCTTCTACATAGTTAGTTACTTCCTCAATAAACTTTTGACAGACAATTTCAGACTCATCTAATCTTTTATATGTTCTGAAATGTAAGTCAGCAATGTGAAACAACTTTTTTACCATAATACAAATATACGATTTTATTTCAAAAAGACAAATTTATTTTATTAATTGACTTCTTTCGTTCAATAATAATTCAAACATAGACTTAACGTAATGACTATAATCTTCACAGTTAATTACTTTATAATTATCATTTTTTTCATTAAACCATACTAAATGACAACTACCCAATTTCAAATTGGTGTTTCTTTCAATTATTTCTTTATAAATAGACAACTGTAGTGAGTAAGTGTTGAACTCACAGTCATCCATCATCCATAAGATATCTTTCATCTTATTACCAAAGTCATTCTTCATCCTTAATTTAGTATTGGTTTTCCAATCCCAAATCTGTAAACACTGATGTCTCTCATTCCAAAATAACTGATCGACCATCCCACACAACATCAGATCCCTATCACCAACAACCAACTCAGATTTCACAGGTATTAGTTTTCCTTTTGCAACTGTATCATCATAGAATTTATGAAAATGTCCCTTCATAATTTCATATGTTTCAGTTATCTCTTCAAATTTTAAACCTTCAGGACTTTCTTTAGGTTCTGGTTTAATCTTATTGTTAAGATAGTTTTCAATATAATCGTGTAATGTAGAACCTTCATATGTTGCGTGATGGTTTTTATATAACCATTCTTTATTAACATCTTCTTCCGTAATACACTCATTCAATGGTTTGGGTTTAGAGTAGTCTGGTCTACCATAAGAGTCCCCTTCCATCGGATAAAAATTCTGTTTATGTGCATATCTATCCGCCATACTTTTGGCTTCATAGAAATGTCCCTGTTTTTCTGCCCACTTATCGGGTTTAGAAATACCATCCTCAAAATCATCTTCAAATCTATGTATTAAACCAGTACAAGATATTGTCTGAACACCATCTATGTAATATTTATGTGGTTCATCATAATATTTTATATGATTAAATTTAGATAATTCCTTAATTATATCCATTTACTTAATATTTATTATTATCAATAATACCAATTATTATTCTAAAAAACAAATTATGAAAGAATTAAATGTTAATAAAAAATATATTTTAAAAGTTTGTCAGTTACTCTATTCACAGTTTATCGTCAATAATAAATCTCATATAGGTGACTTATATCATGATTATGGAACCTATGAAACAATTTACAACCATATTAAAAATACTATGGGACATAAAGACGAAAGTGAGATAGATTTTTTATACGCATGTTTCTATGAGAATGTAAATAAATGGGGTAGTAAAATATTAACGATATCTCCTGAACAAATAGATATACCTGAGTTAAAAGAAATGAGAGGTATTCGTACTTTTTTTGCCACAGTAAGATATGACGAATATTATTCATATAAAACTTATATGCCAATAATGTTAGAATATATGGTAGAAGAATATATTATTGATGAGGATAATGTAGAAACTGACATAATAGACACTTGGGATCACACCACAAGAATAGAGGTAGGAGAATGAAAAATTTAATTAAGAGAATATTAAAAGAAGATTTAGAGTACTGGAGAGTATCTAATGCCTCCCCTAATAGTGATGAATATGAAATGGGTATTACAGAAGATGTACCTATTTACAAAGATCATAATTTAGGTAATAAAATGTATGAAAGGTTAAGAAAGGCTTTCCCTATGACACCCGAATACGTTCTTAAAGATTTTTTCTACAATAATATTGTTAATGAATTTGAGACTATAGAAAAAGAATATTATGGGGATCCATTGTTGATGACAAGAGGTTATTGGGGTGAATTTTTAAAAGGTCCTTGGAAATTAGAAATTTTAAATGTAAATCCAGAAGACTTCGATGATAGGACAGTAAATGCTTTCTTAGAAAGGAACTTTGGTGAGATAGACGCTTATTTAGTACCTGATGACGAAGAAAGAACTAAAACACAAAGAAGGCTCGCCAAACCTTCTGGTATGAACGAGCCTGTCATTGTGGAGAAAAAACCTAATGGTAAATATGAATTGATTGAAGGTTGGCATCGTACAATGTCCATATTACTATTAGGTGATAATGGTGAAGATTTAAAGAACTGGGATAAAGTTAAAATCCGAGCTTTCGTCAGAGACTTATCTAAATAGACTACCGAAATACTCTTCTACTTTCCATTTTGGTTTAGAGTCTCCATACATCTTATAGATATAACTATTTTCCACCCACCCTCTATTATGATCAGATTGTAACTTATTTTTGTATTTAACCGCCTCAGTTCTACTATCAAATATCAGAGGTTTTAATCTAGACTTTTCATCTTCACTTAATTTATATGGACAATGTGTTTCCCATATCTCGTCTAAACCTTTGGTGGTATCATTCACAAAATCGAATGAATTCCACTTTCGATTTCTTTCTACTATCACATACTTTTTCATATATTGTGTTTTTTAAAATTTTCCAAATAACCCTCTATGTTTTTCTTCCCAACAGGATTTGCTGAATGAACGTAATAAGAAGGTATGGGTAAATCATTTTCTAAACAATATTCACATAACCATTTACACGCATCGTATCCTGTTTTTTCTTCTAAGTTTTCATAATCTATATCACTTTGGTTTTCTTCTAAATAATGATCGTAAGATACGAATTCAGGTAACCCAAATTTAGTAATATAATTTATAAACTCATAATAATTTCTTACTATTACCCAATCTTCGTTTTTTTCATACAATGGATTTATATTTAACCTAAAAACATCATATGGAACTCTCACATCATCTAAAAATACTTTCATATTATTCATTTACATTTATTATTTAAAAACCCATCTAAATCACTACCACAAACACAAGTTTTTGACTCAGGATCAAATTTACAATTTCTTTTAACACTTAACTTGTTTTGAATGTAAACATATTGTTGGGCAACTATATTTGACTCATATGGGCTATAAGCAATAACTACCCTCACTTTCATTGGTTTTATTATGGATTGTTTTTTCACAAATCCCATTTTTCTTAAACCAATTAACATTTTGTTTTTTATTGTTCTTTGACTGTACATATATTTTAAATTAAACTTTCTTTAATCTTTTTGGCGGAAGACAAAACACTTAACACCCCTTTACTACCTAACTTTTGATTGACATCTGAAATATCATAACCTTTAGGTAATTTAATTATATAAACCCTATTATGTAATTTAGTAGAGTTTAGTTTTTTATATAACTTAAGTGCATCTGAATATGCGTCAGAATCTAAAAGTATAATAACTTTACACTCAGCGTTTTTAACTAACTTAGAAAATAAGTCATCACTAATAACTTTACCCAACATAGGTATACTATTAGGTACTACTATATGATCAAACACACCTTCAACAATATAGATGTTAGAATCCCAATTAACCTTACCTTCGTTAAAAATTATTTCTGTTTTAGGTATCTCAGGATTCTTATATTTTAGTTTAGTGTACTTTTCATAACTTCTCCCTAAAAAATAATTAATATCGTTATGAATATCATAAGATGGGAATACAATTCTATGTTTATAATCACCTTGTTCACAATAACCAATATTATATTTTTCAATGGTGTCCATACCAATGTTTCTTTTGGTTAAGTACTCTAACGCTTTTTTATATTCGTAACTATCATTCTCTTCTGATAGAGGTATAAAATCTTTTGGTAAACCTTTTATCTCTTTTACTTCTTTCTTTTTTATCTCTATGTTAGGGTTTACTAAACTATATTTTTTTAAATCACCTTTAGTACCATAATACTTAATTAATTTATATATCGTACCATGTGTATTATGTGTCTCCGAACATGCCCAACATTTATATACATGATACCCATAGTTAACTTCTAAGTTACCTTTACCATCACCCTTATCCAAACCCTTTATTTCGTGAGAACATACGGGGCAATCAAAAGATATCTGACCTTTGTTTTCATAATGGTTTTTGGATTCACCCAATATACCTTCTAATATTTCAACTATTAATTCTGACATTTAAATACAAATATACGCAAGTTTTTCAAATAAACAAATTTTTAGATAAAAAAAATATCGACTCTTTCGGATCGATATTCACAATTAACTATAACATTTATATTATACCCACTTACCTTCTTTTCTCATTTGACCCAATACACACGCATATGCATCAGTCATATCAAAATTTTCTTTGGATAGTCTTTGGTGTCTATCGTATAACCAAACAACTTGAGGTTCTTTTTCATTAACTTTTTCCCATATAACTTGTTTCTTATCAACATCCCAAGAATACCCACCAAATAAAACAGGTTGTTTCCCTTCTATTTCTTTTTCACTATATGGTTCACCTTTTTTATTAGATTTTCTTATTTCCATTAGTTCAGGAAACGCATACTTTCTAGCGTCATAAGAAGATATAAATTCAGGCACTATATTTAAAACCTCATATACGGATCTACAAATCATACCATTAAATCTTAATAATGTTGCCACAGTATTTACATTATTAGATCTCAATAATGGTTCTTCAATAATAACTCTAGTGATGTCAATATCACTATACTTCTCTAAAAACTCAAACTGAAATATTTGCGCCTTTTTAATTAACAATTCAATGTTATCTTGTGGTATTGGTTTTACCTTGGGGGTTATGTGTGTTAACATCTGTAATTTACCACTATTACCATCATCCTCAAATAACGATATACCAATCGTTTTGGTTGAGACATCTAAACCCAATACTCTACTCATAAAAAACTTTTTTATTACTATTATATAACAATTTGTACGTCAAAGACTACAAAATCGTTCTTCTTTTTAACTATGTGTCTATCTGTTTTACCAATCGCCAAAACATTACCTGCCACATCTGTAATAGCTACTTCACTAATTCTAACATCATCAGTAACAGTTAGAGTTTCATTTTGTGAATTGTAAAATTCTCCTCTCGCCGCAATACAGACTATGTTTTGAACTAAATCTTTTTGTACACTATCTACAACACAATTATAACTACCACCAGTATAATAGTAAAGTCCTAATGAATTGTTTACTATTGTAGTTTCTGGATCACCACTGAAATTAGTTGCAACATTATTAACAATGGTTTGATCTGTAATTGCGAAAATACCTTTGTCTAAATAAACCACACCCGCAATTTTGTCAGCATTTATTCCTGTCGATGAAATAGTTTGTACATTTATTAATTCTTTGTTGTTTAAACTAAATGGTTTAAATGAATCATAACCAGTTGCCCAACTCTTAGAAGAATCATTGTTAGGTTTCTGTATATCATCAGAAACTAAATAAGAGACATTGATTTTTCTTTTAAATAATGTTTGCGGATAACTACTTCTATCAATATAATCTGAATCTAAATCTGTTTTAGGTATTGTAGTTTTAGGATATGTTGTATACAATGTATACGTAGTTAACCCAGTAGGTGTACCTCCAGTTGTGTAACCAGTATAAACAGGTATTTCTAATTTAACTGACTTACCATCTATAATCTCACCATATTTGTCATTATCGATTACACCCATAAGTACATTACTCACACCTAAACCACTAAATG
>Ga0307378_10010760_pt1 | contig 11851 bp, 9 predicted proteins | sample UN1MG_FD_202238 | JGI IMG/M metagenome (GOLD analysis project Ga0307378, IMG submission 202238) | Soil microbial communities from Risofladan, Vaasa, Finland - UN-1 | ecosystem: Environmental > Terrestrial > Soil > Coastal area > Acid sulfate soil | place: Finland: Risofladan, Vaasa | collected...
TTAGGATGTAGTTTTATTTGTCCCCGTAGCTCAATTGGATAGAGCGTTGGCCTCCGGAGCCAGAGGTTGTGCGTTCGAGTCGCACCGGGGATGTTTAGTGGCTGGTTATCAGATGTTAGTCGCTAACAAGGAAGGTAAGGCAGGGATGGCAGTTTTAGTAGGGATAGACGAGGCAGGATTCGGGCCTATTCTGGGGCCTTTGGTTGTGTCATCGACGGCGTTTTCTATAGTAGGGGAAAAGCCGGGGGCGGATTTATGGCAGGTGCTGCGGAGAAGCGTAGGCAGAAGCGGGAGGCACCTCGCGGGGCGGGTGCTTATCACGGACAGCAAAAAGGCATACAACCGGAAAAAGGGGGTCAAATATCTGGAGAGGGCCACGCTGGCATGTCTGCAGAGTCTTGGTAAGGAGCCTGCAACGGTGAGCGAGCTTTTGTCGGCGCTTAGCCCGGATTGTCTGGAACGATTGAAAGTATATCCGTGGTACAGAAATATCACAGAGCACAAAATCCTGGCAGATAAAACAGATATAGGTATAGCATCTTCGATGCTGGGTCAGGACATGTTTTCAAACGGTCTTGACCTGCTTGGTCTGAAAAGCCGCTGTCTTGATGTGGCGCATTATAACAGGCTGGTGTCGGCGTCACGGAACAAGGCCAGTGTTCTTTTTACAGCGACTTCCGAATTGATACAAGGCGCTCTTGAGGATTTCGGGGAGAGGGAGCTGCAAATAATTGTGGACCGTCACGGAGGCAGGGTGCGGTATCGGAGGTTATTGCAGCGAAGCTTTTCTGGGATGGAGCTGAAGATTATCAGCGAGAACGCGAAGTCGAGCAGCTATGAATTAAAGAGTAAAGACAAGAAGATGCGGGTGCATTTTGCGGTGGGGGCCGACAATCGGTATTTGCCTGTTTCGCTGGCATCGATGGTGAGCAAGTACGTGCGAGAGCTTCTGGTGGAGAATATAAACCGATATTTTGCCGGCCATTACGGACAGTTAAAGCCGACGGCTGGGTACTGGAAGGACGGTCTTCGTTTTATAGAGGATTTGAAGAGGTATATTCCGAACGTTCAATACGAAAGTAATCAGTTGATTCGCTGCCGGTGAGACTTGGGGAGAAAAAAGTGCCGTCCGCAATTTCGTGGACGAAGCGAATCACTTCATCAGCCTTCTCCAGTCAATGCACGGACGACACGTTTAATCATCCATCATTTTTTTTGACTTTTTATCAGCTTATTTTCAGGACACCTGCGGCGCGGAGTTTCGAATTTTTTATTGCAAGCAGAACTTCGTTAGCCTGCTGGAGTTCAAATTCCTCTACGGTGGGTGAGATAGGTATTTCGGCGGCCAGCGGCAGGAACTGTTCAGCATCGGTGCGGGTGACATTTGCAACGCTTTTAATTTCCCTTTCAAGCCAGAGATATTTCGCGTAATCGAGAGGCGGGACGGGCGTTTCCTTGCGTATTGCGTTTATTACCAGTCGGCCACCACCAGCCAAGACAGCAAGAGCATCGCGGACACATTTACCGACAGGAGTAAAATCCATAGCTTTTTTGAGTTTGGCGGGTGGTGTATCACCGGAGCAGCCTGTCCAGTCGGCGCCAAGCTTTTTAGCCAACTCGGCATGTTCTTTTGTTTTCGTGAAAACGAAAACAGGGCAGTTGGGAAATTTGTGCTTTATAATCTGAATGACAATATGGGCAGAGGCGCCGAATCCAAAGAGGCCGACAGTCTGTCCATCCTGAAGTTCTGCGAGTCTTAGGGTGCGGTAACCGATTACACCAGCACAAAGAAGTGGGGCGGCCTGAGCATCGGTAAAGACTTGAGGAATAGCGTGCGCAAAATCCTGGTTTACAACCATAAATTCCGCATAGCCGCCGTTGGCATCTTTGCCTGTCCATTTTGCGTAGATACAGAGATTCTCGGTGCCGGCAAGGCAGAAGTCGCATTTTCCACAGGCAGAATAGAGCCATGTGACACCGACGCGGTCGCCGAGCTGAAATTTGTCGACGGTCTTTCCTTTTTCGGCGACCGTGCCAACGACCTGGTGGCCGGGCACGATTGGCAGCTTTGGGGGCTGGAGTCTGCCTTCGACTTCGTCAAGGTCGGTATGGCAGGCACCACAGACAGAAACCTTGATGAGGATTTCATTATCACCGGGGACAGGGGTAGGGATATCGGCAATCTGCAGAGGTTTTTCCTCGACGGGTGAGATTTTGTTCAAGAGCATGGCTTTCATTTTGCTGTTTCCTTCTTTAGCTGCTGTTCAAAAATCTGGTAATCGGGGTGAGTAAAGAGACAAAAGACAACTTTTTCAATGGCTGTTTTGCCTTTTAAATAATTGATAGTTGTTTGGAGCATTATTTCGGCACATTTTTGGATGGGGAAGCCGAAGATACCGGTGCTGATTGCGGGGAAGGAAATTGTTTTAATTTTGTTTTCGTCGGCGAGCTTTAACGAGTTAAGTGTGGCGTTTCTCAATTTTTCATCTTCATTTCCCTCACCCATACGCGGCCCGACGGCGTGGATGACATATTTTGCATTTAAGTTTCCGGCGTCTGTTACGACGGCACCGCCGACGAATGTTTCACCGATTTGGTCACACTGCTGCTGGATTGTCGGGCCGCCCTTTGTTCTGATTGCACCAGCGACCCCACCTCCGAGAATGAGCTGGGCGTTTGCGGCGTTGACAATTGCATCGGTGTGCAATTCGGTGATGTCGCCCTGGCAGAGTTCGACAGCGGAAGCGGCGATATTAACTTTCATAATATCCTCCTTCTTATGTTCTTTATTATAGCTTATAAGTTCGAAGGTTTTTTGAAAGTAAAAATTCCATTAGGAGGGCGAAAAAATTTCTTGCCGGGCGAAGTTACATGGACGCACTGTCCCGTTCAAATTGAAACTAAGGCTGATATTTCAAGGACCAATACGCGGGTACCGCAAAGAGTGTTTAGGGTGCGGCAGTTCCGGGTGAGGGAGTATTTGCATCCTTAGTTGAAAACGTTATTACCATAAAGATCCGTATCAACGCAAGTCAGTGTTTCCCCTCAGCAGAAATGGCACAGATTAAGGGCCTTGGGGGAGATATCTGCGATTGGCAGGTAGAAGAAGAGGCGGCGGTGGGATTCGAACCCACGAATAACGGTTTTGCAAACCGTCGCCTTAGACCACTTGGCTACGCCGCCAATCGAACAGATTATTCATTTTAACGACAAATAATAGTTTTTGCAACAGAATTCGGGTCAGCTGCTTAGCCAAGTTTTTCAATAATAATCCGTTTTTCCGCAATATTTTCCCCGGCAGAAGCGTCATAAATTATTAGAAGAATACAATCACATTTTGTCGACAGAGAACCTCTTTGGGGTATTTTCGTATATAAACTATTGAATTTTGAGATTTTATCGGAACCTGCATGCTGGAATTCAGGTTTAAAGCTGCAAAGGTCTGAAACATAGGAGCAACGGTGTCAATTTTGGCCTTTTCTTTTGTAACCTTTTATTGTACAATAAGATAAACGTAGGTAGAGAGATGATAAGGCAATCTTTGAATTGCAGGAGCAGGGTCTTTATGTTGAGCATAATCAGGCCAAAGGCAGTGGTATACCTGTGGTTGGGTGCCATTTTTGTTTTGGGCGTGGCAGGTTGTCACAGCCCTGAGTATTACAAGTCCGAGGCAGATGAAGAGGTGTACTCAATCATAGACAATAAATGGCAGGAGGGCTACGGCGAAAAAACCAACTATAAAATCGGTGATGTTGAACCGGGCCCGAACGACGTGCAATTGGAAGAGATTATCCCAGATCCAAATGTTCTGAGTTTGGCAGATGCGGTTGCGATAGCGACATCCAATAACCGAGAATACAAAACTGAGAAAGAACAGCTTTATCTTACGGCACTTGATTTGACGCTTAAGCGTCATAATTTTGCACGTCAATGGTTCGGGACGTTTGACAGTCAATATGCTCGCGGCGCCGAAGACGAGGAAATAAGCTATGAGGCGGACACGGGCTTTAGTCAGCTTCTGGCGGACGGAGCGGCAGTGAGCGTGAATATCGGGCTTGAGTGGGCACGGTTTCTTACAGGCAGCCCGGGCACTTCGCTGACATCGGTTCTGAGCGGCACGATAACACAGCCTCTCTTGCGGGGTGCTGGACGCAGGATAGTCCAGGAAGAGCTTACACAGGCAGAGCGAGAAGCACTCTATCGGATACGCTCCTTTAACCGATTCAGGAAGGGTTTTGTGGTATCTATCGTGAGTGCTTACTACCGTGTTTTGCAACAGAGAGACAAGGTTACCAATGCCGAGAACAACTACCGCAGGCGAGTGCTTTCCCGGGAGCGATTAGAGATGGAGGCAGAGGCCGGACGTGTGCCTCAATTCGAAGTTGACCAAGCTCACCAGAGTGAACTTGACGCCGAATCGGGGCTGGTGAGTGCTCAGCAGACTTATGAACAACGGCTTGATGAGTTCAAGATAAAACTTGCCTTGCCCACGGATGCGAAAATTGAACTCGACCAGAATGAGCTTAATCTACTCCGGGAGGCAGGTATAGTTGAGCCCAATTATATGGTTGAAGACGCAATTGCAGCCGCACTTTCCCACCGTCTTGACCTCGTCAACAGCAGAGACAAAGTTGACGATGCCGTTCGCAAGATAGCGGTTGCAGAGGACAATCTTCGGGCAGAGCTAAATTTAGTTGGAAGCACCTCTGTAAATTCGAGAGGCAAAACCGATTTTGGAACATTACGGTTTCAGGAGGGTAGTTACACGTTAGGTATTGAAAGTGATTTGCCTTTTGACCGGAAATCCGAAAGGAATGCCTATCGCAGGAGTTTGATAACTCTGATACAGCAACAGCGGGATTATGAAGAAGATATGGACGGGGTGAGACTTGACGTGCGCCAAGCGTATCGTGAACTTGAGGCGGCGGCGCAGCAGTATATAATTCGAAAGAACAGTCTCGAACTGGCAGAAACACGTGTTGAGAGTACTTCAATGTTGCTACAGGCTGGTAGACTAACCACGAGAGATTTGTTAGAATCACAGGACTCACTTATAGAGGCACAAAATTCTTTAACAGAAGCTTTAGTGTCGCATTTAACTGCGAAGCTTACTTTTTTCAAGGACATAGGTATCCTACAGGTCAGGCCAGACGGGATGTGGGAGCAAAGCGTGCAATGAGCAATAACAAAGGAATAAAACAGCAAAGCACACAAGAGACGGTTGCCGGTAAAAAGACATTTGTCGGGAAATGGTTAGTGGCAGCGTTAGTATGCGTTGGGATAGTAATAGTACTGACATTTCTGTCCTCAATGAGAAGCGTGCACTCAGCTACTCCGGGTAAAAATCCAAGTACTTTCACCGTCCGTCGAGATGATTTACTCGTCACAGTTACCGAGGGGGGCAGTATCAGGGCCCGCAAAACAATAGAGGTTAAATGTCAGGTCGATGCCCAACGCGAGGGTGTAAGAATAACCAGTATCGTGCCTGAAGGCACTTATATTACCCAGGAAGATGTCAACAACAGTAAATTACTTGTGCGGTTGGATTCTGCATCTTTACAAGAGGAATTAACCCAAAGAGAAATTGATTTTGCCAGTTCCGAGGCAAGCTTTACCCAGGCAAAAGAGGCGAACGACATTCAGGTAAAACAAAATGAGAGTGATATTACCGCAGCTGAGCTAAAAGTGAAGTTTGCTTTGATGGATTTCAGGAAGTATCTCGGCGAGATATTGGCTGACGAAATTGTCAATAGGAAAGAATCAGAATCCGGTACAAGCATAAACATGTTGCCACTACTGGAGGACCCGGAGCTGGGTGGGGCGGCCTCACAAAAGCTTCGTGAACTGAACGATGATATAACACTTTCCATGGCGAACCTTGAAAGGGCCATCAATACGCTGGAATGGACGGAGAAGCTCTATGAAAAGAAATATGTAGCCGAGACGGAACTGAAGAAGGACCAGTTGGAAAAGCAAAGCCTCGAGATTAAAAAAGAAAAGGCGAAGATTGCCCTTGAGCTGTTTAAGCTTTATGAGTTTCCGAAAGAGACGGAGAAATTCCTAAGCGATTACGAAGAGGCCAAGCGTGAGCTGGCTCGGACTTATGCCCGTGCTCGTTCAAAGCTGGCGCAGGCGCAGGCCGACCTAAAAAGCGCACAATCAAGATACGAGTCGCGAAAAGAGCGTCTGAACAGAACAAAAAGAAATATCGAGTTCTGTATAATTACGGCACCGGCACCAGGTTTGGTAACATATGGTTCAGGTGAAAGTGGTGAACACTATAGGAGAATGCGTGGCAGTGCAATCATTGCGGAAGGAGAAATGGTTTATGAGCGTCAGACGATTATATCATTGCCCGATATGGCGGAAATGATAGCTGAAATCGATGTCCACGAGTCCTCGGTGGATAAGATTCGTCCGGGTCAGCGTGCCAAGATAGTTATGGATGCTTTTCCCGATAGAACGCTGGAGGGCGAAGTTCTGAAAGTTGCGCCACTTCCCAACCAGGACCGCAGCTGGTTCAGTCCGGACCTTAAGGTTTATACAACCCAAGTCCCCATAGAAGGAACGCACGATTTTCTCAAGCCCGGGATGTCGGCAAAGGTTGAGATTTTAGTTGAGCAGCTGGAGGACGTCATGATTGTTCCCGTTCAGGTAGTGGCAAACAAGGGAGGTAAGAAAGTTTGCTATTGCCTAACCCCTCGCGGAGTCGAACAACGAGTGGTGCAGACGGGCTCGTTTAACGATACGTTTGTTCAAGTCACCGATGGTCTGGAAGTCGGCGAAGAGGTGCTGTTAAGTCCGCCACGGTTGACTGAGGCAGAACCCGAGGATGAATCGGAACCACAGGTCGAGTCCGAATCAAAACCGGAAGCAGTGGAGCAGCAACCGCTGGCAAAGGACGAAAGAAGACCAGAGGGCAGGCAGTTCGAACTTACAGATGAAATTATTGAAGCGACGATGGCCCACCTGAACAAAACGAACCCGGAAAAAGCACAGGAGCTGGAACAGCTTCGCAAAAGCGACCCGGAAAAGTTCAAAGCAGAACTTAGAAAAGTCATGCGTGAGCAATTCGGAAGATCCAGACGGGATAGCGGTGATGAAAACAGGGGCCCCGGCAATGCAACAGGTCAATAAAACCCTCGAGTTCAAAAGCGATACGCCAATACTGGTAATGGAACAGTTATGTAAGAGTTATCAGCTTGGCACAGTAGAACTGAAGGTTTTGCGTGATGTCAACCTGACCATCAGGTCAGGTGAATATATGGTCATTATGGGCCCAAGCGGTTCAGGGAAATCCACGCTGCTCAATATGATAGGCTGCCTGGACCATCCTACCAGTGGAGATTACTGGCTCGGTGGAGAAAATGTTTCCTTTCTCGACGACGACCGATTATCTCTGATTCGTGGCGCCCACATTGGTTTTATATTTCAATCGTTCAATCTGATTGACCAGCTCAACGTCATAGAGAACATAGAGATTCCAATGTATTATCAGGGTTTTTCCGAACACAAAAGCGCCGAGCGTGCAAAGGAGTTAGCGACAATGGTAGGGCTTGGCGACAGGTTCAATCATCGGCCCTCGGAATTAAGCGGAGGTCAGCAGCAGAGAGTTGCTATTGCGCGGTCGCTGGCAAACGACCCGCTTATTATTTTAGCCGACGAGCCGACCGGTAATCTCGATTCGGAAAGCGGCACCGAGATTTTAAACATGCTTGTCCGTCTGAACGACGAAGGTAAAACTATAATCGTAGTAACACATGATACCAACATTGCCGAGCACGCTGAACGAACAATAGAGCTTTTTGACGGCCGGATAAAACACGAACGACACAAAGACAAATAGGCAGTGATACGTTATGCTTTTGTTCCGTTTGAAACGTACAGCTAAATTAGGTATAAAAAGCCTGTGGATGCATCGGTTACGTTCTACTCTGACGGCATTAGGCATCATTTTCGGTGTGGCCTCTGTCATCGCCATGCTGGCCATAGGTGAAGGCGCCAGTCAGCAGGCTCAGGAGCAGATAGCCCGGCTCGGCAGCCGCAATATTATTATAAAAACAATAAAACCACCCGAGGATCAAAGTGTCACCGGACAACAGCAAGGCCTGCTCGAATATGGTCTGACATACTCAGATGCCGAGCGTTTTCGCAACAGTATCCCTGACATTGAAGTTGTGGTCCCAAATCGTCTTATGTCTCAACAGGTCTGGTACCGCAACCGAAAGTTGCCCATAGAAGTAGTTGGGACAGTGCCGTGGTATCCCGAGATGTCGTCGATTCAAACACGCCAGGGGCGGTTTCTTAGCAGCGTTGACACACACTACATGCAGAGTGTTTGTGTTGTTGACGAGAAAGTGGTTGCGGACCTTTTCATGTTTGATTATCCATTAGACCAGGATGTCAAAATAGCAGGTGACTATTACCGAGTAATAGGTATTGTCAGTGCACACGAGCCCGACCAAACAGCAAAAGCTGTTAACGGTGGAACTTCTCCAAGGCAAGCTCAGGGCGGCGCAAATGCAGGTAATATTTATATTCCTTTGACTACGGCCAAGAATCGTTTTGGCGAGATATCCATACAGGTCAGCGGAGGCAGCGGCGCGAACATAGAAAAGGTTGAGTTACAGGAGATTATTGTAAAAGTCTCTTCAATAGACAGGGTTCTGCCGACGCGCGATGTCCTGGAGACATTGATGAAGCGATTCCACAAGAAAGAGGACTACCAGATAACCGTACCGCTGGAGCTTCTGCGGCAGGCGAAAGCAATTGCGCGTATTTTCAGTATAGTGCTCGGTTCTATTGCGGCTATTTCACTTTTGGTAGGGGGCATAGGTATTATGAATATCATGCTTGCGACAGTAAGCGAACGTACGCGTGAGATAGGTATACGTCGCGCGCTGGGTGCGAAGAAGCGAGATATTGTAATTCAATTCCTCTCAGAGACCCTTTTGCTTACTTTGGCGGGGGGGGTGCTGGGGATTATTCTGGGCTCGGCGATACCATCTCTGGTCACCTACTTCAGCAATCAGCCTACGGCGATTACGGGCGTTTCGTTAATTCTTGCCTTTGGAATCAGTGCGGCGGTGGGTTTGGCTTTTGGAATTTATCCTGCTTATCGCGCAGCTAATATGGACCCGATCGAATCGCTGAGACACGAGTAAATTCCGTGGAGCGTTTCAAACATCAATTCGGTTAACATCACCTAAAAAATTTTTTGTAACTTTTCAGGGATTTCCCGGTAATCCTAAGAAAAAGTTCTTGGCAAATAGTAATGGCTACTATATTGTAGTGATTAGGAACAAGGACCAAGGGATGCTGAAGCAGATGCGCAATTTGTTTTGCCTTTTGCGAAATAGTTATTCCTGTGAAATTAGGCAATAGATACAGGCAGGACGCCCTAAACGGTAAAGTATTCAATAAAAAAGGGCATTTATCCGCCAAATCTTTTGCTAATTGACACCGGCGTTGTGAAGCCTTTATTACTACGATACAGGCCTTGTTCCTAAAAATGTGGGGCCGTCGGAGGAGGCGGTCCCGTTTTTTTAAAGCTTCGGGTGCTTCACTTTTCAATAGCAAATAGTAATTTATACGATATAGTATTTAAATGGCATTGATGCCCCCATAAAGATAAAATTGTTCAATAAAAAATTAAATTGTCTACCCAACCCGCTAAGAAGTGGATATAATTATTTTCGCTTTGAGAGGAGTGGTTTTTGTAAGAACCGACGTTAAATTCAACAGGGAGAACTGAGCCGGAGATATCTTAATGACAAACACCAGCGACAACGAAAAAAACCTCCAAATCGAAAAAAAGATAGATACCTTTCAACACCAGTGCCGTCAGGCAGGACTGAAAGTCACGCCACAACGGATAGTAATCTACAAGGCGCTTGTGGAATCAAAGGAGCACCCATCAGCGGACATGCTTCACCGAAAGGTAAAAGAAATCTTTCCCAACATTTCACTGGATACGGTCAACCGGACGCTCCTAACTTTGGCAGAAATAGGTGCAGCATTTATAGTCGAAGGCTCAGGCGACGTTAAAAGGTTCGACGGTAATCTGCATAATCATCAGCACTTCAAGTGCATAAAGTGCAAAAGGATTATCGACTTCCACCACAAACCGTTTGACGATATCCCCATTCCGCCGGAACTTGCTGAAAAATTTACCATATTAAGAAAAACGGTTTACTTTGAAGGCATCTGCGACCGTTGCACGGACTGAAGGGCCGGACGAGAGTTCAGGCGGGCAAAGAGACACTGCAAAGGGGGCTATTTATAACCGCAATTCTCATAAACCTGCAGATGCATTATGCCCGCAAAGGGTGGGGTTTCCTGCGTCGGCGGCAACAGACTTGACGGAGGGCACTTAAGCCCATAGAATGACTGGCCTTGACTTACGACCGATTGTTTCGAAGCCCTAACCGGGAAGGTGTTTTTTAAGAGAAAGACAAGAGACTATGGTAACGATTAACGAGAATTTTCTTAAGCTTCAGGCCGGTTATCTGTTCCCTGAAATCGGTCGACGTATTCGAGCCTTCAAAGAAACAAACCCCGAAGCAGATATAATCAGTATGGGCATCGGTGATGTTACCCAGCCGCTGGCACCGGCTGTTATCAAGGCGATGAAAGAAGCGGTGGAGCAGATGGGCCATAAGGAAACCCTTAGAGGTTATGACGACAGCGGGGTCGGGTATGATTTTCTCAGAGAAGCGATACAGAAAAACGATTATGAGGCCCGTGGAGTAAAAATAGACACAGATGAGATTTTTGTCAGTGACGGCGCGAAGTGCGACACCGGCAACATGCAGGAGATATTCGGGCTGGACAACATCGTAGCGGTGACGGACCCGGTCTATCCCGTATATGTCGATACTAACGTGATGGCGGGCAGGACCGGTGCGGCCGGGCAAAACGGACAGTATGAAAAAATCGTATATATGCCGTGTACGGCCGAGAACGATTTTGTGCCGGCTCTTCCCGAAAGCCACGTTGATTTGATTTATCTTTGCTTTCCGAACAATCCTACCGGCGCGGTGGCAACAAAAGAGCAACTAAAAAAATGGGTGGATTACGCGAAAGAGAACAAAGCGATTATACTATTCGATGCAGCTTATGAGGCGTTTATATCCGACGAGCAGATACCACACAGCATTTACGAAATTGCCGGTGCGAAAGATGTAGCTATTGAATTCAGGAGTTTTTCAAAGACGGCAGGATTTACGGGTGTTCGATGTGCGTTCAGCATTATTCCAAAAAAACTGAAAGCTTACCGAAAAGACGGCAGCGCAGTTGAAGTCAGACCGATATGGGCCAGACGGCACTGTACAAAGTTCAACGGTGTGTCATACATTTCACAGGCAGGAGCAGCGGCGGTGTACAGTCCGGAAGGTAAGGAGCAATGCCGGCGGATTATTGATATATATATGTCGAATGCGGCATTGATTCGTAAGTCACTGACCGACCTGGGTTATACAGTCTACGGTGGAATAAACGCACCTTATATATGGATGAAAACGCCTGAGGGGTCGGGGTCATGGGAATTTTTCGACGTTCTGCTGAAGAAGGCCAACGTAGTTGGGACCCCCGGAGCAGGATTTGGTCCATCCGGTGAAGGCTATCTGCGTCTGACAGCCTTTGCTCAACCCGAGAATGTAAAAGAGGCAATGAAGCGTTTTGCGGCTGTTTAGCAGTTGCGATTAGGGTTGTGTTTTGATGGCTAAGCTAACGACGGCATATATCAGTCTGGGCAGCAATCTGGGGGACAGAGATAGTGCTATCCAAGAGTCGCTTAAAATGCTGGGGGAGGTCCCGGAGATTGAACTTACACGCGTAAGCGAAATAATCG
>Ga0307378_10010761_pt1 | contig 11851 bp, 10 predicted proteins | sample UN1MG_FD_202238 | JGI IMG/M metagenome (GOLD analysis project Ga0307378, IMG submission 202238) | Soil microbial communities from Risofladan, Vaasa, Finland - UN-1 | ecosystem: Environmental > Terrestrial > Soil > Coastal area > Acid sulfate soil | place: Finland: Risofladan, Vaasa | collected...
CGGCTGGCTGTCGGTGTACTCGGCGCGTAGGGCCATGAGGCCCGGCATCTCCACTTCGGCGAGCTCGATCTCCTTGCGGCCCCACGGGGCGAGGCTGAGATCGGCGACCTTGAAGTCTCCGGTTGCAACGGTCATGTTCGGTTGTTCTCCTTCGGGGCGCGTGCGAGCGCCGTCGACGTAGGTGAGGACCTGGCTGGGTGCAACCGGCACCATCTCTGATCAGCCCGGAGCCTCAGACTGTACCGACCACGAGCGGGCATTCCGAGTCCGAAGTGTGCGACGCTGACCACGTGCGCCGCTTCCGAGGTTCGCAGCGGCAACAGAGGCGACCTCACGAGCCGGCCACCCGGCTCGGCGATGATCGGCGTCTCCACCTGATCGGGATCGGGAGCTCGAAGACCGGAACCGTCTCCCTCGCTGCCATCTTCGAGCAGGAGTACCGGACCGCTCACGAAGCCGACGTCGGCGAGTTGGAGGACCTCCTGCGGGCCGAGCAGCGGGGCGAGATGACATCCGACGCCGTCGCGGCGGCACTCGAGGTCCGAGATGCCCGACTCCGACTCGAAGTCGACTCGAACCAGCTGAACCAGCCCTTCACCCCCCATCTCGTGCGGCTGTTCCCGCGGGCCCGCTTCGTCTTCACCGTCCGCGAGCCGAGGAGCTGGATCGACTCGTTCTACAGCCATCGCATCGACGACACGCCGGCCGGAGACTGGAAGCGGGTCCTTGAACGGGAGCTGGACGGCTTGCCGTATCCACCCGAGGAGGAAGAGCTCCGCCAGCTCGGGCTCCCGCCCATCGCCACCCGTCTCGAGAAGTGGCGTCGAAGCTTCGAACTCGCGTCAGCGGTTCCCGATGACCGCCTGCTGGTGCTCCGCACCCACGAGATCAGCCGCTCACTCGACCACCTCGCCGAGTTCGCCGGCGTCGACGTCGCCACCTTGGCAGCCGAGCAGAGTCACAGCAACCGTGCGGGGCAGAAACACCACGTGCTCGACCGGGTCGACCCATCACATGTCGATCGGCTCATCGAAGCGCACTGTGAGCCCTGGCTCGGGCGTTGGTTCCCCGACGCCGGGTGAGACAAGTCGCCCGTCAGTCGGTGAGCTCGGACTCGACTCGAGCCACGGCCGGAACCGGTCCCGGATCGGTGCCCTCGTTCATCGCGAGGTGGAGACTCACGACGTCGCCGATGTAGGCCAAGTCGAACATCTGCGCGACCGAGCCATCACCTTCGGCCTCGACGTCCACCACCTCATGGACGACTTCGTCGATGAGATCACGCATGAGCTCGTAACGCCGCATCACCTGCGGGTGCTCGTCCTCGTGACGCAACTGCACCACGGTGAACACCTGCCGGGTCACGTCGCCGTGCTGACCCCACCCGGCAATCTCGTCGTGAGTCAGCTCGGGCAGCCGGCCGGCGAACGCGGGGATCTTGGCGTTCTTGTTGCACTGCGCCTTCCAACGGCGTGCCGCCGCCCCACCGATCTCGCCGGCGCCATAGACGATCGGGATCGTTCGACCGATGGTGCGGGCCAACTGTGCCGCGACGCTGTCGGGCTTGGTGAGCTCGGCCTCGCGGCGTCGAAGCTGCTCGACCGTCCGCGCGATCCAATCGGATGCGCCTGGCCACAGGCCCGTCTGTTCGAGCACCAGCATCGGCGGGATGGCAAGCGCACCCAGCGCAGCCCGCTCGGTCGGGAGGGCGGGATCGATCTCGATCACCGGAGCTTCCCAGGCTCGCCCGAGTTCGACCAGGCGGCCGCCGCCTCCGACCACCACCATCCGAGCCCCGGCCACTGCCGCTCCCTCGGCGGCCTCGAGCGTCTCCTCGGTCTCTCCCGAACGCGACAACGCGATGCACAGCGTCGATTCGGACACGAACGTGGGCGCCGAGTAGCCCTCGACCACGATGCAGGGCACCGAGCCGAACGGATCGCCGACCGCCGCGACGAACTCAGCGGCAACGCCTGCGTCGCCTGCGCCCAGGAGCACGACGTGCTCGATGTCCTCGTGCGCGGGCAGCCCGGCGATCTCACCCACGTTGGCGGCAGCGGCCTCGACCATCTCGGCGAGGGCGAGCGTGGGCCCGACGACACCGAGGCTGTCGAGCCCGGTCAGCTCAGGAGGTCGGTCGACCATCGACGTCAGGCCGAGAACGTTGGCTCGATGCCGTCGGCGGCAGCCTTGGCCATCAGGCGATCATGTTCGGGATCGTCGACGTTGTCGGCCTCGTCGATCAACATGATCGGGATGTCCTCGCGAATGTCGTAACGGCGCTTGAGGCGCGGGTTGTAGAGCGAGTTCTCGTCCTCGAAGTAGAGCAACGGGCCCTTGTCTTCGGGACAGGCCAGGATCTCGAGAAGGGTCGGAGAGAGTGCCATCGCCGCCAACGTAGTTGGTGGGCCACACTTTCCAGGTGGTGCTGAGCATCGACTCACTGCGACGTGAGCTGACCGCGGTCGCCGATGGCGATCGGGCTGAGCCCATGGCTGCCTACATGAAGCACCGCTTCGCCTTTCTCGGCGTCAAGACCCCTGAGCGACGCAAGGTGTCGAAGCCGTGGATGGCCGAGGCGGACGCGGCCCGGATCGCCGAGGTCCTTCGCTTCGTCGAGACCTGCTGGAGGCAACGCGAGCGAGAGTTCCACTACGTCGGTACCGATGTGCTCGCTCGCGAGGCGACGCGGCTCGACGCCGCACACCTGGCTCGGGTGGAGGCGCTCATCACCACCAACTCGTGGTGGGACACCGTCGATGCGCTCGCTGCCCACGTGATCGGGACGATGGTCCACCGACATCGCGAGCTGGCCGAGGTGATGGACCGATGGATCGACGCCGACGACATCTGGTTGGCCCGCACCTCCATCCTCCACCAACTCCGCTGGAAGTCCGACACCGACACCTCCCGGCTGTTCACCTATGCCCTGCGCCGCGGGTCGGACGAGGAGTTCTTCATCCGCAAGGCCATCGGTTGGGCATTGCGTGAGTACGCCAAGACCGATCCCGACGCGATCCGCACGTTCGTCGATGCACACGCCGAGGAGCTGTCGGCCCTCACCAGGCGTGAGGCGCTCAAGAACCTCTGAGCGCGAGATCACCTCACCCGGTGGTCGCGAGGAACACCTCGGCGTCACCGGAGAAGGTCACCTCGTCGTTTGCCGCCAGGAACAATGCCTCACCGCGCTCGAGAGGTTCGCCGTTCGCCGCGGCCGCCCCACGGGTGACGAGCGCGATCGCCGGCGCGTCTCGCTGCCACGCCACGCTGCGACCCCTTCCGACCTCGTAGCGATGCAGCGTGAACTCCTTCGCACCGCTGCGGTAGCGGTGGTTCCAGTCGTCCGGTCGTTGGACCTCCGGTGGGGCCGGGGTGCAGTCGACCACTGCCAGGAGCTCGTCGATGTCGACGTGCTTGCGGGTCAGGCCGCCGCGGACGACGTTGTCGCTGTTTGCCATCACCTCGACCGCCATGCCCGACAGGTACGCGTGGAGGTTGCCGGGACCGAGCGCCAACGCCTCCCCCGGTCCGAGCGTGATCCGGTTGAGCAGCAACGACACGACCACACCCGGATCGGGGCCGTGGTGGGTGGCCGCATCGATGGCTGTCTGGGCCTCGACCGCCCACCCCGGACGCCCGAGCATGCGGCACGCTTCGAGGCACGCCATCACGACCTCCTCGGAAGCTTCTCGCAGCAGCCAGGCCATGGTGTCGGCCAGCACTTCGGCGTCCGTGCCGGGGCCGTGAAGCCGCTCGACGACCGACTCGACGCCGTCGCCGAGCGCATCGAAGAGATCACGCGTCCCTGCCAGGGGTCGGAAGCCGCAGAGTGCCTCGAAGGTGGTGAGTGCGCAGACGAGCTCGGGCTTCGGATTGGCGTCCCGGTAGGTCCGGTCGGGGGCGTCCAAGGCGATCCCGGCTGCGTTCTCACGCTCGAATCCGGCACGAGCCTGCGCTGCGTTCGGATGCGCCTGGATCGACAGTGGTTCCGCGGCCGCGATGATCTTCAGCAGGAACGGGAGCTCACCGTGGGTGTCGGCGGTCTCGGCCCCGAGGGTCCCGACGGGGTCGGCGGCGATCAGTGCATCGAGGGGTGCACTGCCGGCAGTCGGGCTGGGCGCGCTCGGGTGTGCACCCAGCCAGAGCTCCGCGTCGGGCTCACCCGACGGAGCCCGACCCACCAGGTCGGCGATGGCCGACCGATGGCCCCACGAGTAGTGCTGCACGACCCCGTCGATCCGTTTCACCTCAGCCGCCCATCAGTGCCTGTACCTCGGCGACGCGTGCGTCACATTCGGCGCGCGTCGGCGCTTCGAGGTTGAGCCTGAGCAACGGTTCGGTGTTCGACGGCCTGAGGTTGAACCACCAGCCGCCGAAATCGACGGTGAGCCCGTCGAGCCGATGCTGGTCGGCGTCGGGGTACGCGGCAGCAACCCGCTCGATCACGGCCTGAGGATCATCGACCCTCGTGTTGATCTCGCCAGACGCGGCGTATCGGTCGTAGGGAACGCGGAGCTCCGAGAGCGGCACCCCGGCCAGACTGAGCTGCTCGAGGACGACGAGCGCCGCGATGGCCCCCGAGTCGGCGCGCCAGTTGTCACGGAAGTAGTAGTGCGCACTGTGCTCGCCGCCGAAGGCCGCACCCGTCGACGCCATCTCGGCCTTGATGAAGCTGTGCCCGACCCTGGTCTGAATCGCGGTCCCTCCGTGCTCGGCCACGACCTCGGCGACGGTCTTGGAGCAGATCAGGTTGTGCAGGATCGTCGAGCCGGGTTCCTTGTCGAGCACCCCCTTGGCCACGATGGCGGTGGTGATCGAGCCCGACAGCGGTTCGCCCTGATCGTCGATCAGGAAGACCCGGTCGGCATCGCCGTCGAAAGCCAGGCCGACGTCGGCACCGGTCTCCACGACCCGAGCACGGAGGTCGGCCTGGTTCTCGATCTGGATCGGATCGGCCGGGTGGTTCGGAAAGGTGCCGTCGAGATCGCCGTACATGACCTCGAGGTCGATCGGGAGCCCTTCGAACACGGCTGGGACCACGAGCCCACCCATGCCGTTGGCCGTGTCGGCGACCACCTTCAGGGGCCGCAACCGGCTCACGTCGATGAACGATCGGACGTGGTCCGCGAAGGCGGCCAGCAAGTCGTCCTCGTGACGCGTGCCTCGTGCGACCTCGGCATCGGGCGTCGCTTCGGCCACGTCGTCCTTGATGGCACGCAGTCCCGAGTCCTCGCCGATCGGCCGTGCCGACGAGAAGCACATCTTGATCCCGTTGTACTCGGCGGGGTTGTGCGACGCGGTGAACATGGCGCCGGGGGCATCAAGGGATCCTGATGCGAAGTACAACAGGTCGGTCGACGCGAGTCCGACGTCGATCACGTCGAGACCTTGCGAGAGCACCCCGTCAGTGAACGCCTCGACGAGTGCAACACCGCTCGGGCGCATGTCGCGAGCCACGATCGCCCGATCGGCGCCTTCGTCGGCGACGACCAGCCGGGCGAACGCGGCACCGATGGCTCGAGCCGTCGGGGCATCGAACTGATCGGGGGTCGTCCCGCGGATGTCGTAGGCCTTGAAGATTGCGTCGAGATCAGCCATGGGGCCCGGAACCTACCCAACGCCGCGTCGCGAGCTCGGACTGCTCGTACACGCCGGTCGACGACCAGCGACGAACCCTCCACAGATCTCGCAACATCCGAACTGCATCACGGCCGACGCTCACCGTCGAGCGCTCGGAGTGGCGGGCCTGCACCGGGATGCTCCGCAGCGAAAGACGATCGCGCTCGATCAGGTGAAAGACCTCGACGTCGAAGGCGAACCCGTCGAGGCGGGTGCGCGCGAAGATGCTGCGGGCCACATCGCCCCGAAACGCCTTCAGCCCGCACTGCGTGTCGCGGTAGCTGCCCAGGAGCACCGCGTAGGTCGCCAGATTGATGGCGCGACTTCCGAGTGACCTCAGCGTGTTGGCCCCTGATCGGCCCGCCGCGTCCGGATGTCGGCGGTCGCCGACGACGACGTCCCAGCCGGCGTCGACGAGGTCGGCGGTGCCGAGGACGACTTCGGGGGCATAGGCGAGGTCGGCGTCGGTGAACACCACCACCCGACCCCGAGCCGCCAGCATTCCCGCACGAACCGCCGCTCCCTTCCCGCAGTTCTCTGCGAGCACGACGACCTGGTCGGCTCCGGCCTCGAGCGCACGATCGGCCGTGGCGTCCCGCGACCCGTCATCCACGATGACGATCTCGACCTGGCGACCGTCGGCGATCGCGGCCTGACGGAGCTCGGCGACGGTCGTGGCGATGCCGGCTTCTTCGGAGAACGCCGGGACCACGATCGACACGTCGGTGCCCCCGTCGATGACGAGCGGTGGTCCGGGTTCGGACACATAGCTCCGGACCTCGCCGGTCAACACGGTGCGGTACCCCCCGAAGCGCACCAGCGCAGCACACCCGAGCGAGATGACCTTGGCGGCCACCAGTCCGGCCACCGTGTCGAACCCGGTGAGGACGAAGGCGCTCTGCAGCACGGCGACGTCGATCATCGCGGCCAATCCGGCGACGGCCGCGAAGGCCCAGGGCATCTGCACCCATCGTACGAAGCTGTCGCGACCGAACGTGATCGACCGGTGCATCGCATACGACACGACCGTTGCCGTGGCGATCGCGGTCAGGTCGGCGACGACGAGCACCCAACCGAGTCCGACTCGCAGCCAGACGAGCAGGCCGATGTCGACCGCGGTGGGCACGAGGGCAACGAGCACGAACCGCGCCACGAGCTGTCGCACGTCGGTCAGCTCCCGAGGGTGAGCCAGCGGTCACCGCGACGGACGAGCGCGATCACCATGCCGATGCCGACCAGCGTCAGCAGCCACGCAATCCAGTCGATGGCCTCGCGGCCGAACGTCAGCTCGACGTTGGTGTCGGTCGGCACGACCAGCATCAGGTTCGGTGCCACCCGATACGGCCCGTCGCCGCCGCTGACCTCCCAGTTGGGGAAGTACGACGCCTTCACGAGCACCGGCGCACCCACCCGGTCGACCTCGAAGGAGATCGAGTTCGTGTCGGCGACGACGTCGGTGACGACCGCCGGCTCGATGGGCGTGCGCACGGGCGGTGTCGGGTAGTCGACCCGCTCCCACTCGTCGGGGCCGTCGGACGCGACGAAGACCTGCTCGTCGGGGTCGCTCTGGAACCAATCGAGCGCAGGACCGCTGCATGTCGGGTTGGTGCCGCGGAGCCCCGACTCGGTCTTGACGTCGAGGCCGTCGCACAGCCACTCGTCCTGGGCGTTGCTGCTCGTCGTCACGGCAGGAACCGCGTCGACCCCCTCGACCAGCGGTGCATCGGCGACCTCGTAGACGACCCAGGGGCCACTCGACCCCACCTCGGTCAGGTCAGGGTGGGTCGACGCCGCGGTGATCGCCTGCGTCGAGGTGGCCAGGTAGTAGCGAACGCCGAAGAGTTGGAGGTGATCGACTCCCGCGTCGATGTCGAACTGCCGGTAGGGCAGGTCGCGCTGTGCGTTGCTCGGTGCGGCGGAGAGCTCGGACTGGAGGAGGAAGTGGAACGGGGTCGTCGACGACGCCTCGAAGTAGAGGCCCTCCATCGAGCCGATGCACCCCTCGGTCCAGAACGGCAGCAGCATGAGGGCCATCGGGGTGCCGTAGCGGTCGAGCTCCTTCTGGTACTCCCACATCGACCGACCGCAGCCGTTGGAGTCGCCCACGCGGTCCATCTCGGTCACGATGCCGTGGTACTCGGGGTAGGCGTCCTTGCCTTCGTAGCCGCGGTAGTTCCACTCGGCCCAGCCCGGCACGAAGCTGTCGTCGGCGGTCGACAGTCCGAGCCAGCGGTAGGTGCCGTCCTCGGCGGTCGACCCCAGGGGCAACGCCGCGAGCGGCAGACCGACGACCACCGCGACGGCTGCGAAGCTCATCGGAGCGGTGACCCACTCGAGCCATCGATGAGGTTGTTGATCGGGGCCGCCCTCGACGGGTTCGGGCGACGCGATGAGCGCCAGGCTCCGGCCGACCTCGGTGACCCCGACCGCCGCCAGCATGTAGATGCACAGGTAGTAGAAGGGCAGGATGCGAGCGTTCCAGAGGCGCCCTTCCGGGAGGAACACGAAGCCCACCGCGATCACCGCTGCCATCACGGTGAGGAAGACTCCGATCCGGATCTTGAACACGATCGACAGCACGATGCCGATGACCGCCAGGAAGACGGCCCACGTGATGCTCTCGGGGAGCAGGTGCGGCTGGATGTCCTCGCGCAGCCACGTCCAGATGGCCTGATCGGCCCCGCGGACCGCCAGCTTCTCCCAGCCCATGTCGTTCAGGAAGGTGCGTTGCCAGAAGAAGGGCAGCACCCAGAACGCCGACAGGAGTCCCCCGACGAGTCCCACCACCGCGGCCCAGCCGACACTGCGGCCGATCGAGCGGGCCGACCGGGTCGAGGCCATCCGCATCAGCAGGAGGACCGCGGTGCCTGCCAGCGCGAAGAACGCCGGGATCAGGTGGCAGAGCCCGGTCAGAGCGAGCAGAACCGCCGACGTCGCTCGGTACTGACCCGTCTCGAGTCCGCGGGCGAGGAACCCCAGATACAACAGCGCGATCGACAGCGAGATCGAGAACGCGAACTCACCCGCCAGCGTGCTGGGGATGTTGCCGCCGTAGATGGTGAACCCGCGGTCGAACAGGAACGGCACCGTCGCCACCGCGAGCACTGCGGGCCCCGGCGATCGAAACCGGATCAACCGGCCGAAAACGTAGGCCGCCAGTGGCAGGGTGAGCACGCCTGAGACCGTGACCCATTTGAAGGCCACCCCGTAGGGAACACCGATGCCCAACACCGCGACCAGCAGCGCGATCGTGACGCCCACGATGCGACGGCGACCTTCGAGACGCAGGATCGAGGGCAGTCCGATCGCCAGCGACACGATGAACGGGACGATGGCGAGCCAGCCCTGGACCCCGCTGTTCACCGCGACGATCATCAGCGACGGAACGACCATGTAGAACTGAAAGGCCGGGAATCCGGCGTACCAGTCGGGCGTCCAACCCGAGAGACGCAAGCTCGGCAACAGCTCGTCACGGAGGAACGCCGGTGCCCAGACATGTGCACCCATGTCGCCGCCGGCGGGGGTGCTGTTCGTGAGCAACAGATCGGGGTGGAGCGGCCCGACGATGAACACCACACACAACGCCACGACCGCCACATCGACGCCGTTGCGGATCCAGCGCTGCCGGGCGGCATCGACCGCCGGGTCGGCCTGAGGCTCCGCCGGTTCAGGCTCGGGCAGCGGTTCGTCCGGGTCGGAACGCGCCGACGGGTCAGGGAGCACGGACGAAGTGGTCATGGCGAGGACGCCCATCGTGCCACCTGGCCCGCCGAGATCGCAGTCACCGGGGCATTCCGGCTACGACGCGAGCAGGACGATCACGGTGGTCAGGTTGAACCCGATGTGGGCGAAGATCGCGGTACCGAGCCGACCGGTCCGGTGGGCGAGCCATCCGAGCACGAGGCCGAACGCGAGCAGTCCGGCGAACTGAAGGGGCTGGAAGTGGCTGGCCGCGAACCACAACGCGCTTCCACCGACGGCGACGACCGGACCGGCCCAACGCCCGAGCGCACGTTGGACCATGCCTCGGTAGAAGATCTCCTCGACGATGGGTGCGCCGAAGCCGACGATGAGCACGAGCAGCACGACCGAGAGCGGGCCGACGGCTCGATCGGTCAGGTCTTCGGCCGCCTCGCTCAACTCGTCACTGTCGATGTCGGTCAGCCAGAAGATCGGCGCGTAGATCAGCGGGAGCAGGATGAACTGAGACACCACGCCGATGCCGAGCCCGATGGGCACGTCCCGCGCCTCGAAAGAGAATCCGAGGTCAGCGACCACACCGTTCCCTCGTCGGGTCGCGGCCCAGATCGGTGCGCCGAGAAGCCCGACCCACAGGCCCAGTTGCGCGACGGCGAACCAACCGAGAGGCAGATCATCTGGCGTGTCGGCATAGCCGCTGACCGCCAACACGATGACGAGGGTGAACGACGCGCCCACCAGGCTGAGGAACCAGCCGGCGACGGCCTCGCGAACACCCCACCGCGGCTCGGGACCGGGGTCCTCGGCACCTGAGCGGGGGCCAGGGGGATCGGTGAGATCGTTCAGCTGGCCAGGAACGTCGGGCGGTCGGGCAGCACCGACAGATGGGCGACCCGCCGGTCGTCGACGGTCCAGCCGTTGGGCACCACGAGGCGGCGGGTGTGGTCGGCGCACAGGTCGTAGCTCATCGGATGAGCGGTACCCGCCAGCCATTCGAGCGTCACCACGGCCCGGCCGTAGTCATAGACAAGGGTCGCGTCGGCCTGGGTCGAGCACCCCGGACGGGAACAATGACGATTCATCGCCTCAGAACGTAGCCAGCGATGCCACGACGCACGCGGATGGCGGCAGCGCGGCCCGCCCGTCGGCATCGCGACCGAGCGCCGTAGACTGCCCCACCATGGGTCAGCCGACTCCCCCACCTCCGCCCCCCGCCCCCGCGCCGCGCGACCAAGGAGGCAAGAAGGCCTCGACGACAGGTCTCGGCCTGCCCAAATGGTCGATCTGGCTGCTGGTGGGCCTGTTTCTCACCGCATTCCTGCTTCCGAGCCTGTTCAACAACAGCTCCAGCACCGAGCTGACCTACACCGAGTTCCGCGAGAAGGTCATCGACGGCGACGTCGCCTCCATCGAGATCAACAACAACAACGGCAAGATCAACGGCGAGCTCGAGAGCGGCGAGGCCTTCTCGACGACCGGGGTGCTCCAGAACGGCGGCGTCCCCGAGAGCGACCTCGCGCTGCTCGAGGAGAACGACGTCGAGATCACCTATTCCACCCCGACGCCCAGCTTCTTCGAGTCGATCCTCCCCCTCCTGCTGATCGCAGGGCTGTTCTTCGGCTTCATCTGGTGGATGCAGCGGCGGGCACAGGGCCAGATGAGCGGGATCATGTCGATCGGCCGGTCGAAAGCGAAGACCTACTCGACCGAACGGCCCGGCACGACCTTCAGCGACGTGGCGGGCTACGAGGGCGTCAAGCAGGAGATCACCGAGGTCATCGACTTCCTGAAGCAGCCGCAGCGGTTCGCAGAGATCGGCGCACGCATCCCCAAGGGCGTGCTGCTGGTGGGTCCGCCGGGGACGGGAAAGACCCTCATCGCCCGTGCCGTGGCCGGCGAGGCGGGTGTCCCGTTCCTCTCGGTCAGCGGCTCGGACTTCATGGAGATGTTCGTCGGGGTCGGCGCGAGCCGAGTCCGCGACCTGTTCGAGTCGGCGAAGAAGATGGGCAAGGCGATCATCTTCATCGACGAGATCGACTCGATCGGCCGCAAACGCGGTGCGGGCCTCGGCGGCGGGCACGACGAGCGTGAGCAGACGCTCAACCAGATGCTCTCGGAGATGGACGGTTTCGAGGCGACCGAAGGGATCGTGATGATCGCCGCCACCAACCGGCCCGACATCCTCGATCCGGCCCTGCTGCGTCCCGGCCGCTTCGACCGAACGGTCGTCGTTCCGCTGCCCGAACTCGGGGAACGCGAAGCCATCCTCGCCGTGCATGCCAAGGGCAAGCAGATCGCCGCGGACGTCGACCTGAACCTCATCGCTCGTGGGACTCCGGGCATGTCCGGAGCCGACCTCTCCAACCTCGTCAACGAGGCGGCCCTGTTCGCCGTTCGTGCTGACTTCGACGAGATTCACGCGGAGCACTTCGACGAAGCCCGCGATCGCGTGCTCATGGGCCAGCGTCGCGAGTCGATGGGGCTCACCGACGAGGAGAAGGAGATCACCGCGTACCACGAGGCCGGCCACGCC
>Ga0307378_10010763_pt1 | contig 11851 bp, 10 predicted proteins | sample UN1MG_FD_202238 | JGI IMG/M metagenome (GOLD analysis project Ga0307378, IMG submission 202238) | Soil microbial communities from Risofladan, Vaasa, Finland - UN-1 | ecosystem: Environmental > Terrestrial > Soil > Coastal area > Acid sulfate soil | place: Finland: Risofladan, Vaasa | collected...
CACATTCAATACTTTTTCTTTAATTGCCATAATAATTATTTAATCTTTAATTGAATTTAATATTAGTTTTAATTATAAAAAAGCTCAAATAAATTCAAATTTCTATTGAATTCTCTATCACAGTATAATTTTTATTCAAATCTTTTAATTTTTTCTAAAATTTCTCATAAAAACTAAGAACGCTGAATGCAGTCAATTTTTATTTAATTGATGAAATTATGAGTTCATTAGAAGAAAAGTTTAAAATTAAGCTCCCTACAAAACTAAAGTTTGCTATAGGGGGTATTGGATTTAATTTAAGTGCAGGTATGTTCGCTGCATGGTTAATGAATTTTTATATCAAAGTAATTAAAATAAATCCTTTTTTATGGGGATTAGCGTGGATCTTGTATATAGTATGGAATGCCTTAAATGATCCTCTGATTGGGTATTATGGAGATCGAACTAGAACAAAATTTGGGAGAAGAATGCCATGGCTTATGATTGCTACACCAACTATTTCAATTGCTTACTTTCTTTTGTTTTTTCCTCCAACCTTGGATCCCTCCTTAATGAGTTCTCAATGGATTTACTTTTTTTGGCTTTTATTTACGCTATTATTATACGATACGTTTTACACAGTGATTGGAATAATGCAACAAGCTTTAGTGGCAGAGTTATCAATCATTTCAGAAGAAAGAGCACGTACTGGGCTTTTTTGGGCAGTTGGAACTCTTTTTGGGCAAGTTCTGACATTTATAGTCCCCTTCTTCCTAATTAGCAATGAAGAACCATATTCTCAAAATCTGCCAATTTTTCAATTTTTAGTCATAGTATTTACGATTATTGGATTTTTTGGCTTAGCTATAATGTCTTTTGGGATTAAAGAAAAAAAGGAATTTATGTATTCAGAAACAGAAGAGATTAAATTTGTCGAATCTATAAAATATACTCTTAAGAATAGAGGTTTTATCATTTATGTGGTTTTTTCATTTATGATCGTATATGTTAGTTCCGCAATTTATTCTCAAGTAAGCTTTTTTGTGCAAGATGTATTACAAGTCTCAGGAGACAATATTCTTTCATCTCTGTCTATTTTTGTATTCATTTTTGCCAGTCTATTTGGATATCCAATTGGTATGTTATTTAATAAGAAATATGGTGGTAAAAAAGCAATAATTTATCTTTCATTTGTAGCAATAGGAGGGTTAATTATACTCACGTTTACCTCCGATTTTATTGCTTCGAATGTATTATTATTTGTAATAGGCATTGGGTATGCTGGTGCACTGCTTCTTGTTCCACTTTTAATGATGGATCTTATTGATGAAGACGAATTTAAAACAAATCTTAGAAGAGAAGGTAGCTATTTCGGTTCTGGCAGCTTATTCACAAAACCTGCGCAATCTATAGCAGCAGCTCTAACAGGATTCATATTAGTTTTAACGGGATATAATCAAGAAGTGGTTATTCAATCAGAATTCGCAAAAATTGGAATAAAATTAAACATTGGGTTAATTCCTGCGATATTTTGGATCATTGGAATATTAATTTTGTTTAAATTCCCAATAGATGGTTCTTCAGCAGAATATAAAGAAATGAAGAAAAGATTAGAATTACTTCATGATAAAAAGTTAGATTTTTATTTAAGTAAAGAACGAGAGGGTTCGCATTAATAGCTTTTTGCTATATAAACAGTACAACTTGCTGGTTTTCCACAAATTATACATGTTGAAAACTCATGTTTTTCCTCATCAACGCGTTTTCCACGAACAAAACCTCCAAACTCTTTTTCAACTACTTCAGCGCAATGATAAGAATACATGTCAATTGAACAGAACCCACAACAGACTATTTTTCCATTATTAATAGCTTCAATTGCAGCGTCTTTTTCATAAACACACTCAACTTGAGATTCAAAATCAATTAAGGATTTTTCTTTTATTTCTTTAGTGTAATTTAGAGCAATTTCATCAATTTTATCTTTTAATTGTCCTTCCTTTATCTGGAACCTCTTGCCATCATGTCTCTTTACTATAACTACCTGATGTTTTTCTATATCTTTTGGTCCAATTTCTATTCTAATTGGTACGCCTTTCAGTTCCCAATAATAATATTTATTTCCAACTGACTCCTCTGAATCATCGATTTTAATAAAATATTTATCTTTGAAGAGGTCGTATACTTCCTTTGCTTTCTCCAACACGATTTTCTCCCTTCCTTTATAAATTATGGGTATAATCACAATTTGAATTGGTGCTAAATCGAAAGGTAAAACTAAGCCTTTATCATCACCCAAATATGCAATCATGGCTCCATAATTCCTACTCTGAGCAGGACCGTAACAAGTCTGATAACCGTATTTCTCTTCCCCATCTTTGTCTACAAACTTTACCTCAAATGGTTTTGAAAAAATTTGTCCTAATAGATGTGTTGAAGGTAACTGTAAAACTTTTCCAGATCCCATTAAAGCATCGGCAGCATAAGTATGAACTGCTCCTGGAAATTTATCCCATTCTGGTCTTTGGAAAAATATAATAGGAATACACAGTTCATTTTGAAGAATTTGATAGGTTGTCTCCATATCCTCTTTAACTTGTTCCATTGCATCTTCCATTGTAGCAAATACATTGTGCGATTCAATCCAATGAAATTCTCTACCTCTGAAGAATGGTCTTGTCATTTTTCCCTCATATCTCCAAACTTGGCATGATAAATACCTCTTAAATGGTAGATCTTTATAACTCCTTATCCATAAGGCATACATCGGATAAAGAGCAGTCTCACTTGTTGGACGTAATGCCAAACGTTCCGATAATTTACCAGAACTCCCCGCTTCTGTAACCCAAAATACCTCAGGAGCAAATCCATCAACATGTTGAGTTTCTAATAAAAGATTTGATTCAGGAATAAGAGAAGGCATTGTTAATGGGAGATGACCCTTTTTCTCTAGCAAATCTTCAGTCTTTTTATACATTTTTCTAATTGTGAGTGTTGCCCATTCTCTATATACAACAAAACCTTTAATATTATACCTAATATCCGCTAACTCTGCTTTGTTGATTAATTCCGTATACCAACCAGAAAAATCTTCTTCTTTCGAAACCGTTATTCCGGTTAAGGGAGCTTCACTTTTCTTTTTAGCCATAAACTATCATTAAAATAAATGTATTAGAAGTTAAATATTTTTTGAGCTCTCACAAGTTTGATAAAATAGTTCCTGATTTTTCACATAAATTTAAAAAAAGTTAAATTAATATTAACCTAATTTTTTATTAAAAAAAAAAATAAAGTGAAAAAAATGGGAAATAGAAGTGGATTATTTTTAGGACTCATTGCAATAATGATTAGTGCAGGTGTAGGAGGATATGTTTTATACGACAACTTTTTTGCAGTCCATCCTACAGGTAATCAATGGTATGATTATAGCAGTGGTTCAGAATCCATGGCTTCAGGTGAAGCATGGTCCACATCCAGCTATCTATCTATCGATTTTACAGTAGTTTCCGGACAAACTGTTTATTTTTCATATATGGGTAATTTGCTCTTAGACGATAGCTCAGGAGATTCTTATGTCGAGATTAAATTCAGTGTAGATGGAATTAGATGGTATCATCCTTATGTGAGAGTCTGGAGATATACTACAGTTACTCCTGGAGGTATCGAATTATCAGTTGCTTTACAACATTATAATACGACAATTTCCTCTGGAAGTCATACCGTTACTATAGCTTTTAAAGGAGACAGCACAGCAGACTCTCTTTATCATTCTCAGAGTCTGTTTGTTCAGACTTTTAATTAATTTTTTTTATTTTTTTTTATTTAGTAATATTATCTTCTGCAATATTAGTTTAAGGCAATATTATGAATTCAAGAGAACGTGTTCGAGTCGCAATCCAATTCAAAAATCCAGATAAAGTACCTGTTTTTAATTTAATATTAGGAGATATTGGACCTTTGACTCTAACTCATTCTAAACATTGGAAACCTGGCTGGAACGAAGGGGAAGAAGGGTTATTTCCTCATGTTAGAGGGTCTTACAATTGGGACAGACCTGAATGGGTTAAAAGTAATCCAGAATTTGAAGGAAATAAATGGAGAGCTATTCCACATGAAGAAATTGATGAATGGGGTTGTATTTGGAACATGAAAGGAAATGATAAAGATCAAGGACACCCAGGGAGGCCCTCCTTACTGAATTGGGATGATTTTGATACTTATTTTGAGAAGTATACACCTGATGCTGATGATAAAACTAGGTTTGAAGTTGCTTTAAATACAAAGCGGAACCTTAGTAATGAAATGCATTTTCTATTAGTATATGCTTCTCAAGGTCCTTCACATGTTGTATCTGAAATGAGAGGCTTCAATACTTATTTACTAGATCATAAAAAATATCCTCAAGAATTGCAAAAAGCCTTAGAAATAGTCGCTGAATATCATGTCAAATGCATGAAAAATGCATTTAAATTAGGAATAAATCCTGATGGAATTTGGCTAACGGATGATTTAGGGGAGCAAAAAGGACCCTTCTTTAGCCCACGCACATTTAGAACACTTTATGAATCATCTTATAAATACATAATCGATGAGGCTCATGCACTAGGGATTGAGGTTCACCTACATTGTTGCGGAAAAATCGATCGATTATTACCAGTTTTGATTGATTGGGGTTTAGATGCAATTGAACTCGATAGTCCTCGAATGAGTGGATATTCTGATTTGAATCCATATCGTGGGAAAATAATGTTCTGGGCATGTGCTAATATTCAATCTCTTTATCCTTTAGGTACCCCTGAACAAATAGAAAGAGAAGTTTGGCATATGATGAGGAATCTTGGTACAGAAAACGGAGGATATGGCGCGTACTTTTATCCCGACTTTAAAGATCTAAATATACCTCGAAAAAATATTAAAGCTTTCGGTAAAGGACTTGAGAAATATGGAATTTATTCAAACATCCCTGCCCATTGGTGGGATTATCCCACACAAGATAAATGGAACGATTTTGAGGTTCCACCTCTCCCACCTCTCGAACTATAAATCATTGTTCTTTTCATAAGATAGTAATTTTGCGTCTGTAAAAATCATCCCTAGCTTTACTAATACATCATAGTCCTTAGATTCTAAAAACCGTTTTAATTCTGTTCCAATATTTTCTAGTGTCCTAAGATCATTTTCGTTAGAAACTGAATATTTTATAACTGATCTGGCTGATTTTAATTCCTTTTTAATTGAATCGTCAACAGTATTTATCGAAATTTGATTTGCGCCAGCAATTTTAGCAATTTTCTTAATTTCCTCCTCCAAAGAACCAAATGTAAAATATTCCTTACTTTTTGCTAAGAATTTTTCTGAAATTATTTTCTCTAAATTTGCGCGTGATTTAGGATCATAAAAAGCCGTCAATTCTTGAGAACAGATTGTCCTATATTTTCCATTTATAAGATTTTCTTTCTCATCTATAAACTCTATTAATTTTTCATAATATTCTTGATCAATTTTCTGAAAGTTTTCAATATTTCGAACTAAATCTGTCAACTTATCGATTAAATCGTAATAAAATTTTAATATGGATTTAATTTCGAGTTTGTCCTTCATTTCTTTTATTTCAGGATAATACTTCCTCAGAATTAGATTAATATGTTTATTAAATTTAGCACATACTTGAGCTACTTCGTCGATAACCTGAACCGAATTTCTTTCTAATAACTCGATTAAATGGTTTTCTAAACTTGGTAATTCTTCGAAAATTTCGTTAATCTTTTGTTTATATTTCTTCTCTATGTAGCTCATTAGTCTATAAAAAAGATAAAAATATTCCTATATAATGTTATTTTTCTCAAAAAGAAGATTTTTAAATAATAATCTGGAAGAATATTATACTCTTGATAATAATATTTACTTTTAAAATAAAAAAAGAGAGAAAAAAAATCAGATATGTTTAAAGATTGTGGTTAAGTATACTTTATGACAATTTGCTTTTTATTTGCTTTGAACGACTTCTTAACGTAACTTCGGTTACTTTAGCAACCTCGGATACTTCTGCTTGAGTCTTTCGGCAATTTCCTGCTTTTGCTGCCATGTAAATAACACTTGCGGCTAAGCCTTTTGGATCTTTACCTGTTCGTAATAATCCATTTCTTGAAGCTTCTACAAGCATATTTATTGCTTTTTTCTGCGTTTCCATTGGTAAACCTAAATCGTTGCCAAATCTAAAGACCAATTGTTCAGCAGTTATAGGTTTATACTTCAAATTTAACTCAGGAAGTACTTCCTTAACGATCATGCCTAATGAACGGTGTACAGTTCTTCTAGGGGTCATAGATGCTTCACATACTTCTTCAAGTAATCTTGGGAATTCATGTACTCTAATTGCTGCATATAAAGCAGCAGCAATGAAACCATCAATTGATCTCCCCATTGTCAATTTCTTTTTAGCTACGACACTATAAATTTTCCAAGCAGTTTCCTTGATATATTCAGGGATATTCATCTTGGAAGTAAGCATCTTTAATTTTGGTTTAGCTTCCCAGAAATTCCTTTCAATACTTGAAATTAACGAGTTTTGAATTTTGGATAATCTTGAAAAAAGGGTTTTACCCTTGGCTCCAATAAGTCTTCCTTTAGAATCAATTTTAGTGTTTGGGAGCATTGTTCTTGGCCCAAATTCCCGCCACCTTGGCTCAGTACGTCTTCTTTTATTTACCTCTTCTACCGTATAAGCACGTCTTTCATTTCCTACTAAATTCCTACTAACGATCATTCCGCAATTCAGGCACACATTATCTCCGTCTCTTGATTCGATACAAGGACTATTACAACAACTAGCATCTGAACTACTACTTAATTCCTCAGAATCCGTTTTGGTTGAACGTAGTCTATCTTTATAGCTCATTTTTGTTCACTTTTTATTGCTTTAATTTTTTTCGTCTGTATGAGTATTAATCAATATTAATACTGATCAATAAGCGTGTTAATCTGTGATTATAGTGATCAGTTTGGTATAAATTAATATCTATTTTAAAATATAATTTTAATATTTTTGTAAAAATATTTTGTTATTGACTATGTCTATTTAAGTCACTTCATTATATAAATATTTAACTATACAAAATTGTTATATGTCGTCGGACGTACGAAATATGGGGATTTTAGTGGGATTTATAGAATATAAGTGCTACTAAGAAAGTGCTATTTTGGTCTAAAAACAACATATTAAATAATGTAAGAAGAATACTTATCTATTAAGATTTGAACTATTACTGCTTTATTCTTTGAACAAGGGGAGTACTTGAGGTCCGTTGGGTAAAATAAGAATAGATGCATCTTTCCCATGTCTGTTTAAGCAAATATTCACTGCATCCTCAACAGTCTCAGCATATTTCAAGCCGATATTCCCTATCTCATTTTCTTTTAATTTTGATATAACGAATACATCAGCCTTCATGAGAACACGAGCAAGGATCTGAATTTCCCATTGATCCGGAACGACAATATCTTTATTTAGAATTTCTTCATAGATTTTATTGGGAGTCATTTCTGAAAATATCAGTTCCTTAAATTTTTCTTGTCCAACTCCTATCCCATCAGCACATTCATTTACTGATATAATCGCCCCTCCATTTTTAACTGCCATTTCTCCTATTGCCATACTTTTTACAGCTTGATACAAATTAAGATCTAGGGGATATCCTCCATTTCCACATATAACTATGTCGTATTGCTCTTTTATGTCTCTGAAGATATGTTTTAACTGATAATTTACTAGTTTTTCATGAGCTTTCTCGAAATTTCCAGAAGCTACTTGAACTATTTCGTGGTGTTCGTTAATGCATACATTTACAATAAAATCTACTCCTACTTTTCGTGAAATTTCAATAGAATTTTTGTGTAGTGGGTTTTCTTTGAAAATCCCAAATCTAGCATAGGGAGATGCTATATTTTCAGCAGAATGATTATTTTGAAGAGTTTCAGCTCCTGCAATTCCTGGAATTAGTGACTTCCGTCCGCCCGCGAATCCAAAAAAGAAATGAGGTTCAACATATCCAGTTAATATCTTCAAATCTGCTTTATAATAAAGTTTATTTATTAAAATCAAATGATTATCCGTTGTTGTTCCTAAATTAATCATTGAATTTTCATCTGTTGCTATATGATCAACTACTCTTATCCTATTTATAAGATTTTTTCCTAGAATTCGTTCTAATTCCTCTTTACGGGAAATGCGATGTAATCCTGTGGCAATTAGAATCATTATTTGATTGTCAACAATTCCATAATCGTTTAATTCTGCAATTAAAGCTTCAAGAATTAGATATGAAGGAACTGGTCTGGTGGCATCGCTTGCAACAATACATACTTTTTCTATATTTTTTTTATTTTTGACTATTTCTTTAAGTGTTAGACTACCTATCGGATTATTAATTGATTCCCTAATTTTTTCAATAGGATTTGGAATTCGTTTTTGTTCTGAAGGATAGAATATAGTTACATTCCAATCTGGATTAAGGTTTATTTCAATACCGTCTTTACCATAATCTAATTTCATAACGCATCACTTTTTTTATGAATAATTTCTCTGGCTTTTTCAAAAATTTCAATTGTATTAACACCAGCGGGACATTTAATTTGACAGAGTCCGCATAAAGTACAAGCGTGTAATACCTCAATTATTAAATCGTTTAACTCTAAATCACCGTGAACTAAACCATTTAAAAGGTTTAGACGCCCTCGTGGACTATAGGTTTCTAAATGATAATCCATTCTTGATGGACACGAAATACAAAAACCGCATCTCATACACTTTAATTCTAAAATACTTTCACTTTGATTTTCAAGTGTACGTTTTCGATTTTTAGTATTTATCACTCGTGTATCCCCTTTGCCAATTCCAGGATTTAAGATCATATTAGGATCAAAGAGTCTTTTAATTTGTGCCATCAAGTTAATTACGACAGATCCATGTTCTAATTCTAGATATGGCGTTTTGATTTTTCCGATTCCGTGTTCACCAGTTAAAGTTCCGCCTGCGGGTATTATTATTTCTCTATATAAATAATCTATTGCTTTTTCAAAATCTTTTACATCTTGTTCATCATTTTCATTAAATAAAAAAGTGGGATGCAAATTTCCCTCCATATGGCAGATAATTGCTACTAATAAATTTTTAGCATTAATATTCTTAGGGATTGCTTCAATTTTCTTAATTACGTCAGAAAATTCAGAAATTTGAATTGTACAATCTTCAACACATGTATTTGGTCTAACTCTTGAAAGAGCTGGAAGATTAGCTTTCCTTGCTAAGATTAATCTCTCTCTTTCCTCTTCATTCATAGCAATTTTATGGAATATCGGATTTTTTTGAATAATAATATCAAACATAATTGAGAATGCCTCATTGACATCTAATTCAGAATTTCCATCCACTTCAGCTAATAATACATATCCCGGAGGAAAATCAAAAAACTCGCCACCTAAATATTCGGTAACAGCTTTTAAAACAACCTTATCCATGAACTCAAGTAAATTGGGCACAATACCACTTCGTCTAAGCTCTAGAACTGCATTTTTCAAATCATCAACATTTTCAAATATGAACATACCCAATTTCCTAGCTTTAGGTAATGGTCTAATCCTTAAGCCAATTTTTGTAATAACTCCTAAGGTCCCTTCAGAACCGATAAATAAATCTTTAATATTATATGAGGATACTGATTTTAAGACCTTTGACCCTAAATTTAAAATCTGTCCATCTGGTAATACTACTTCTAAATACATAACGTAATTTTTAGTAACCCCATATTTGAATGCTTGAATACCTCCTGCATTATTTGCGACCATACCTCCGATAGTAGCAACAGAACTTGAACCCGGATCTGGAGGAAAAAAATATCCGTATAATTTCAAAGTCTCATTTAATTCATCACAAATTACTCCTGGCTCAACTTCTACAAAATTATTTTCAATATTTATTGTAAGAATCTGATTCATTTGACTTAAATCTAAAATTACACCTCCATATGGACTTAATGAGCCAGAAGATAAACTAGTGCCGCTACCTCGAGGAGTAATTGGAATTTTATTCTTATTAGCTAATTTTAAAATTTCTGAAATTTGTTTAGTATTTTGAGGGATCAATATTAAATCTGGTATCCAATCTTTGTTAAAAATTGAACAGCCGAAAGCATAACTATACCTAATTTCATATTTGTTAAAAAAAAAATTTGCTCCAACAATCCTCTTGAATTTATTGGATAGATGTTCAGAGATTTTTTTATAATGAGATTTCATATTACAAATATTTAGGTCATGGCTTTATAATATTTAGTCAAACGAGTTTAGATATATTTTATTCTTTTAGAAATAAATATCATTTTGGATTTCTCAAAATTTTAATAATAATAAAAAATTTTGTTATTAGAAGGGTAATTATTTGTAACTATGAGAATTTATGGGGAAAATTTTAAGAGATTTTTGGATTTTAACTAAAGATGGTTTAACCATATTTAGCCGAGTTATTAATCCAAATTTGGGTCCACAATTATTCGGAGGGTTAATGAGCGCATTGAATACATTCGCAGAAAGCCTTTCTAATGGAGGAATGTCAAATTTTGAATTGAGTAGTGTACGTTTCACAATTGAGAAGAAGGATAATTTTCTTTTTGTGGCAAATTCTACTAATGATATTAAACCAAAAAAAGTTATGAATGAATTAAAAAAGATCACAAATAAATTCTTTAAAGTATTTCCAGAAGATATTATAAAGAATTGGAGTAAAAACATAAAGGTATTTTCCAATTTTGAGGAACACATAACTGATTCATTCGTGGCGAAAATTTAAAATTTTTCAAAAATTTATAAAATTATATTTCTAATTTCTTATCAATTAGTTTCTATAATCGAAAAAAATTTAAGATTGATTTGATTTTTTATTCATGATAAGCAAATTAAGTAAATTATAAAAGGAAAAAAGAATGAAGTCAACAGATAAGAAAGAAGTTTCTAATAATGATGAATTAATAGAACGTTCATTAACTCCTAAAAAACCATTACTTGCATCGAATAATATGGAAAATATGATTAACAGTCTATCAAGACCACGATTTATGGGATCTATTCATATGAAAAAGGAAGCTATAACTCACTCAAACATGGTTGAAAACCTAATTGAAAATGAACTGAAATTAAAGATGACTAAATCGCTAAAAAACACATTATTTAACCCAGTAACAAAGATTTTGATAATGTTGGCAATCATTTTTAATCTAGCTTGGTTTTTCTTCATTTACATTTTATAGAACTAAAGTATGAAGTTAATAAAAAAGCCAGCAAAACATTAAAATAAATTTAAATCATGTAAATTAAATTTATTTTCTCTTTAATAAATTTAAAAGGTATTTATATTTTTTAAGACTAGATTTTAATATCCATTACTACTATTTGTAATAATAATATTACTTAAAAGGGTATTATACAATTGATTTATGATGTTATAATTATTGGAGGCGGTGTTACTGGTTGTTGTATAGCACGCACGCTTTCAAAATATGATTTAAACATTTGTTTATTAGAAAAGGAAGCAGAAGTTGCTTCTGGAACCACTAAAGCTAATTCTGGGGTAATTCATGCCGGTTATGCGGCTCAGAGAGAATATATTAAGCGGTTTTTATGTATTAAAGGAAATAAATTATACACTCAAGCAGCAGAGGAATTGAATTTCCCATTCAAACGAATTGGTTCCTTTGTAGTAGCATTAGAAGATAATCAGATTGAAAAATTAGAAGAAGAAAGAAAAAAAGGCACTGAGGATGGCATTCCAGGACTGGAGGTAATATTAGATAAAAAGAAAATAAAAGAAATGGAACCAAAT
>Ga0307378_10010765_pt1 | contig 11850 bp, 8 predicted proteins | sample UN1MG_FD_202238 | JGI IMG/M metagenome (GOLD analysis project Ga0307378, IMG submission 202238) | Soil microbial communities from Risofladan, Vaasa, Finland - UN-1 | ecosystem: Environmental > Terrestrial > Soil > Coastal area > Acid sulfate soil | place: Finland: Risofladan, Vaasa | collected...
GCCCTGGATGGCCGCCAAGTCGACAGCGTACCTTTGGATGTTCATGTGGGCAGCATTGCCATTAGGCGCTTCATCGAAACCCGTCAGCCCCTGGTCACTCTGCATGGTTATGTGCACGAATCGGCCCGCTTGACCGGATCCTGGCAGGAGAAGATCGGCCGGACCTTTTGCTTTTCAGCGGCGCATGACGGTCCGGAATTAGCAGTTGTTTTTTTGATCCCCAGGATCCCAGCCAAGCGATCCGCAAGCTGCTCTGATTTTTTTGTTTATGGGGTTTTAAGGGTCAAGGGCCGGGCCGCATCGGTGACCGCCCCGATTTTTACCGCGTAGCTGGTTTTTTTGGCAATATCCTCATTGGTTAACAGGTGGTAATCGAGCAAACCGTCGGACTGGTATCCGGTCCGGGAAAAATTGATTTCGGCGAGACACAAGCTCCAACCTTCCAGCCATAGAATGAGCTGCTGCTTTTGCTTTTCAGAACCCTGAAAATGGATCAGGAGATCGATGTCGCTCCCGGGGCCGGCAGTGGCGTTCTTGGTGCTGCCGAACACGTACATGGCCTTGACGCCAAAACGAGTACCTTCCAATTGCCCGGCCATTCTTTCTGCCATGCGCAGGCGCCAGTGCCAATGATCGTCGCTGGCTGCTTCCACATGTCCTTTTTTATCCAGGGCCAGGTCGGCAACCGTGCCAGGTGTAGCAAGGAAACCAAGGGCCTCCCCAAGGTCGGCGTTCATCACTATGCGCAACACTTTCCCGCTCGTAATATAGGGAACGTCGATCACGTGGATTGTATCGGCAAGAGAGGTAAATTCAGGCAAGATATCTGGCAAATAATTTTGTGAAGCAAGAAGAAATTTTTCATTGAATTCTATGCCCGGATCATCGGGATACAATGGGATGTAGCGTATCGATGATTCAACCAGATCCTGGAAAAAATGGGTGCCGAATGACAATTCCGGTACGTAGTTGCCTTTTTTCCGGGCGATTTCGATTAAAGCGGCGGTATTGTTGAAATCTGAATAGGTCACCGGAACCCCCAGTTTGATATCGCCGCGGCTGCCCCAGCGCCCCGGTCCCATCAGCACGAACTGCCGTTTGGGAAGCAAACTGTTCAGTTTTCCGACCGCGCGCCCGATCTCCATCATCTCTTCGGTTTTTTCCAGCTGGCTGTACTTGTCGGGATCGACATAAACAATATGGGTGATGTCGGGCAATTTGCCGTTGGAAACGTAGCGGTTGGCCGAAAAAATAATGTGGTCCTGGGCGATATCCTTGGGTATGGGGCTGGCCACGTTCCCGGCTGTCGAGCTTTGCGGCCGGCATTGGAGCAGATACAGATTTGTTCCATCCGAGGCGAACTCGATGTCCACCGGCGTACTCATTTTTTCCTGCAATGTTGAAAGGATGGTCTGCAGTTGTTTGACAAACGGGGTGCGGGAGATCAGACCTTCGAAAGTAACGAACAGATTTTGCTTGTTGAAATCGAGGTTGATGGCCGAAGGGGGATAAATATGGTCATCTTCGTAAATAGAGACGATTTTATTGATATTGGGGTATTCGCTGCCGCATTCTTCTAAAAGAGCCGGGATTTCCTTGGTTTCAAAAGTGCAGGTTTTCAGGTTGATGACATCGATGCGCTTGGGAGAATAGCGCATGGTATCCTCGGCGGTAACGTTGACGCGCAGGTTGGGAATTCCAGGGGATATCAATATCGGGTAATCGTCGCTTACCCGGTCCACGGCCCGGGTGCCCAGGCCGGGAACGATCCTGGCCAGGCCGTCTTCCCTCTTGATACGGGGAGACCAGCGGAATTCATTGTTGCTGAAGGCTACGCCGGCAAAAGTTGGGAAAAAGTAGTCGCCGACTTTTTCTCCCACCACTTCCTGGATCATGATGCCCATTTCTTCATGGAAATCCAGAAGTCCCCTTTCCACGCGGTATTCGATCGGATCGGGGCCGAAAATTGAAGCGTAAACTTCGGCAATGGCATCGGTCAAAGCCTCCAGTTTTTCAGCCTTGCTTCCTTTATTGGCAAGGAAAAGGCTTTTGTACTTGCCGGAAAAAGCTGTTCCCATGCGGTCTTCAAGGAGACTTGAACTGCGTACGATCAGGGGCTTGTCGCCCAGATCATCCAGGGCGACTGACAAGCCTTTAATAATTTCGGGTGGAAAATGAGAGTTCTTCAAAAGTTGGATCACATTTTGATATTCGAGACGGATCTGGTCGATCCCCTTGTATTTTTGTTCGACCACCTCCTCCAGATTGTTATAATCAATAAAGTGCTGGGTGGTGTCGGTGGAGATGTACCAGGTTTTGGGAAATTTCAAATCGGCCAAAATCTCTGAATGTTCGCCTGGTTTGGTCAATATCTGCTGGGCCAGGAACAAACCGGCGCTTTTTCCGCCCAACCGTCCGTAGCCATTGAGCGGGTAAATGATTTTTTGAATCAAATCGTAAAAATGGCGTACCTCGATATGGTTTTTGGCCATGGTGATGAATTCCAATTGATCCGAAAAAAATCGGCGAATCAGTGAAACACGCAGCCCTTTTTCCGTGGGTTCCGACAGGTCGTAATTGCCCCCGGTAATATAGTGGAACTGGGTAATGACATTGATGATATCGGCCAAAGGCAGGTCTATGTTGTTGATGGTTCGTATCAGAAAACTGGCCTTCTCCTCCTGGATCCATTTTTGCAGGCGGGCCAGAATTTCCTGGTCGGTGAGATATCGGGCGGCGATTTTAAAAGTTTCATCCCCCAGGGCCAGCGTTTCCAAATGTGATTTCTTTTGACTGGGCCGGTTAACATCGTCGCTCATTTCGGTCTGGCTAGTGGCCTGGTCCTTGCCCAGCGACTTCAGCAGCTCTTTGGCTTCCTTCACCCCGTTCCAAAAGAGATAATAGATCATTTTCCGGCCCAGGTGAAAATAGAGATTCTGGTCGGTTCTGCGCAGCAAATCGATGATCACCATCCATTCTTTCTTGTTTTTTTCACTGAGGTCTTTTTTTGCCGTTTGCCATTCCTTGGAAACCTGTTCCAGTCTTAAGTGCAAAACGGTGCGGCCGATGCGTTCGGCGATGGTGTTGAGCAGTTTGTGTTCTTCCTTGAGGAAGTAGCTGTTTTCTGTTTGCGGGACCTCTTTGGTATAGGAAACCTCAATACTGCCGGCGACACTGTCTTCCACTTTGATGGGGATACTTTGGGTTCGAAAGGAAGACTGGAAATTTGGAGTTTGGTAAGTAATGCCATCGTATATGATTTTAACTTGACAAATATCGGGAAATTGGTATCCGGAAGGGACAGTTTGGATGATCTGCTTGAAAATTTCGGCCAGGGGCAAGTGGGTCTTGGTCAGAAGTTCTTCGATCTGGTAAAGACAATTCAATTCCTTGGCCCTTTCCCGCATATCGTTGAGTAATTTGTCGATCGAATTTTGCTGATCCGCCATTTTAATTGCCTCCCTTGCCCCTAAAAAAAACAGGGGGTGCTTTTGCGACACCCCCTGCTTAACCTAACAATTAATTATACCCAGCCTCTCAGCTTGCATGCTTCGGCGACGCGGGAAACGGCGATCATGTAGGCAGCGTCGCGCATGAAAACTTTTTTCTTCACGGCCAAGCCATACACCGCGTGGAAAGCCGAGGTCATGATGTTGTCCAGCTTGCTCAGGACCTCTTCCTTGGTCCAGAAGTAGTTCATGTTGCACTGGACCTGTTCAAAGTAGCTGCAGGTGACGCCACCGGCATTGGCCAGGAAATCAGGGATGAGAAAAACGTTTCTCTTCTTCAAAACCTGATCGGCTTCCGGAGTGGTCGGGCCATTGGCCCCTTCGGCGATTATTTTCACTTTGGCAGAGATTCTTTCGACCGTTTCGGCATTGATCTGGTTCTCAAGGGCGGCAGGGATCAGAATGTCTACTTCCTGTTGGATCCAGGCCTCGGCATCGGCCACTTCGTAGCCCAGCTCCTTGGCTTTGCCCTTGTCGATGCCGCCGAATTTGTCGGTGATACCAAGCAATTGTTCCAGATCGATACCGCTTTTTTTAATGAAAGAATAAGACTTGTTTTCCTTCTGGTCCCAGCAGGAAACGCAAACCGCTTTGCCGCCGTATTCACTGTAAAGCTTGACGGCATGCTGCGAAACATTGCCAAATCCCTGGAAAGAGGCGCTGGTGGTCTTGATGTCGATGCCCATTTCGTTCAGGGCTTCGCGCAGGGCATAGATGACGCCGAATCCGGTGGCTTCGGTGCGGCCCAGGGAGCCGCCCATGCCGACCGGCTTGCCGGTGATGAAACCGGGATATTTAGCTCCAGTCAGTTTTTCATATTCATCCATCATCCAGATCATATGCTGGGCGTTGGTCATGACGTCGGGAGCCGGGACATCCTGCAGCGGGCCGACATTACGGGCGATTTGCCTGATCCAGCCGCGGCAGATCTGCTCCTGTTCGCGCATAGACAGGTTGTGGGGATCGCAAATGACCCCACCCTTGCCGCCGCCGAGCGGAATGTCGACCACGGCGCACTTCCAGGTCATCCAGGTGGCCAGGGCTTTGACCGTGTCGATGGTCTCCTGGGGGTGGAAGCGGATGCCGCCCTTGCAGGGGCCGCGGGAATCGTTGTGCTGCACGCGGAAACCTTGAAATACCTTTACCGTCCCGTCGTCCATTTTAACCGGAATGGAAAAGTGATATTCTCGCAGTGGGTTTCTCAGCAGGTCCCTGGTTGCCTGATCCAGGTCCAGTTTCTCGGCAACATTATCGAATTGTTGCTGGGCCATTTTGAAAGCGTTGAATGATTTGTCAGCCATAGCGCATACCTCCTATTTTGTAGTGACTTTGGCTAAATGGTATTTTATCACGTTTGGTCGATCCTTGTAAATAGTTTACTTTGTAACAATATAAAATAGTCAAATCCTTTTCCCCGGCTTGCCATTCTCAATTGAACACGAATTTGTCTTTTTTGAAATCGATATGGACGGTGGAATTGGGCTGCAAGCGGCCTTCAAGGATCATGATGGAAAGCTTGTCCTGGATCTCCTGCTGGATGACGCGGCGCAGGGGGCGGGCACCCAGAGAGGGGTGAAATCCGGTCTCGGCCAGGCGGGCCAGGGCCGGTTGCGAAATGGTCATTTCGATCTTTTGCGCGGCCAGCAATCGCCGCAGGTGTTCGATCTGCATCCTGGCGATTTCACGGATGCTCTCTGGCGTCAGCGCCTTGAAGGTGATGATCTCATCGACGCGGTTTAAAAACTCGGGCTTAAAATATTGGAAAAGCAATTCGCTTAATTTGCTCTTCATTTCCTGGTAATCGCGCTGCTCCTGGATGATCTCCGAACCCAGGTTGGAGGTCATGATGATGATGGTGTTGGTGAAATTGACGGTCTTGCCCTTGCCGTCTGTCAGCCTGCCATCCTCCAGAATCTGCAGCAGGATATTGAAAACATCGCTGTGCGCTTTTTCGATCTCGTCGAGCAGGATGAGGGAATAGGGCTTTCTTTTGATCGATTCGGTCAACTGGCCGCCCTCTTCATAGCCGACATATCCGGGCGGGGCGCCGATCAGCTTGGCCACCGAATGCTTTTCCATGTATTCCGACATGTCGATGCGCACCATGGCCTTTTCGCTGTTGAAGATGAAATCGCTCAATGTTTTGGCCAGCTCGGTCTTGCCCACCCCGGTGGGTCCCAGGAAAATAAAGGAGCCCAGGGGGCGGTGCGGGTCCTGCAGGCCGGCCCGCGAGCGGCGCAATATGCGCGAAACCGCGTCCACGGCCTCAGCCTGGCCGACCACCCGCTTTTTCAATATGGCCTCCATTTCGAGCAATTTCTGTTTTTCGCCGCCCAGAAGTTTACTGACCGGAATGCCCGTCCATTTGGAGACGACTTCGGCGATATCCTCCTCGGTGATCTCCTCGGTCAGGATCTTTTTTTCTTTTTGCAGCAGGGAAAGTTTTTCCTGGACAATCTCGCTTTCTTTGCCGTTTTCTGGTAGTTTGCCATACTGGATCTGCGAGGCAAGTTCATAATCGTTGCGCCGCTCGGCATCCTGCTGTTGCAGGCGAAGCTTATCGGCTTCCTCTTTCAAGTCGCGCAGCCGGTGCAGCAGGTCTTTTTCCTTTTGCCAATGGCCGCGTATCTTATCGCGTTTGATCTTCAGCGAGTCGAGATCGTCCAGTAACGCCTTCAACTTCTCTTTTGCGTCCCGGCTGCCCTCTGTTTTTAGGGCTTGACGCTCAATTTCCAGCTGGGTGATCCGGCGCTCCAATTCATCCAGTTCTTCGGGAAGTGAATCCATTTCGATTCGCAGTTTTGCCGATGATTCGTCAATGAGGTCAATGGCCTTGTCGGGCAGGAAGCGGTCGGTGATATAGCGGTTGGAAAGCGTGGCTGCTGCGATCAGGGCCGCATCGGTGATCTTGATGCCGTGATGAATTTCGTATTTTTCCTTCAATCCTCTGAGTATGGAAATGGTTTCTTCCACAGTCGGTTCTTTGATCAACACGGGCTGGAAGCGCCTTTCCAGGGCCGGATCTTTTTCGATGTACTTTTTGTATTCGTTCAGGGTGGTGGCACCGATGGCCCTGAGCTGGCCGCGGGCCAGGGCGGGTTTGAGCATGTTGGAGGCGTCAACGGCTCCCTCGGCAGCGCCGGCTCCGACTATGGTGTGCAGTTCGTCTATGAACAGAATGATCCGCCCTTCCGCTTCGGTCACTTCTTTGATCACGGCTTTCAGCCTCTCTTCGAATTCGCCGCGATATTTTGCCCCGGCCAGCAGGTTACCGATATCCAGGGTGATCACTTTTTTGTCCTTGAGCATTTCCGGCACGTCGCCCTGGACGATCCGCAGGGCCAAGCCCTCGGCGATGGCGGTTTTGCCCACGCCGGCCTCGCCGATCAAAACCGGGTTGTTCTTGGTGCGGCGTACCAGTACCTGCATCACGCGGCGGATCTCCTCATCACGTCCGATGACCGGGTCCAGTTTGCCTTCCTGCGCCAGCTGCACCAGGTCGCGGCCGTAACGCTTCAAGGCCTGGAACTTCTCTTCCGGGCTGGGATCGGTTATGGTCTGGCTGCCGCGGATTTCCATCAGGGCTTTTAAAAAGAGTTCCTTGTTGATCCCGAAACGGTTCAGGACCCTGGCGGCGGCCTCGTTACTGTCCATGATTGCCAGGATCAGGTGTTCGGTCGATACGTATTCGTCCCGGAATTGGCCGGCTATGGGAGCGGCCTGGGCAATGGCTTTTTTCATGACTTTATTCAGATAGGGTTCGGCGCCCTGGACCTTGGGCAGGGAATTCAACTCTGTGTTGATGGCGGCAGTGAGCTTGGCAATGTCAATGCCGATTTTTTTTATGGTTTCGCTGACGATATTTTCAGGAACGGCCAGAATGCTTTTGGTCAGGTGCAGCGGGGTGATCTCCTGGTTGCCGAGTTCCGTGGCGAGCTGGACGCTTTCCTGAATGGCTTGATTGGCTTTTAAAGTGAACCGCTCATTGTTCATGCGCGCCTCCCTGCGGCTTTTATTATATACAAATTCAGGGCCACTTGGAAACTTCCCGCTTTGAATTCTTTGACAATTTATTGTTGACATACTATGATTGAATGTATTCGTTTGAGGAGGAAAAAATGACGCGTCATGCTTTGCTCGGATTGTTTCTTGTTTTTTTATTTGTCACTCCCGTTGTGGCCGGAACACTGGCTGGTGTAACACTTCCCGATACTTTGGATGTAAATGGTCAGCAAATGGTCCTCAACGGCTTGGCCTTGCGTAAAAAAGTTATATTCAAAGTTTATGTGGCAGGACTTTATTTGCCGGCCAAAGAAAACAACAGTGAAAAGATCCTGGCGGCCGATGGACCGCGCTGCACGGTCATGCATTTTGTACGCAGCGTGGGCGCCGGCAAAATCAACGAAGCCTGGTTTGAGGGTTTGGAAGCGAACACCCCCGACCATTCGCAGGAATTGAAAAAACAGTTCGATGCGCTGGCTTCCTTGATGGAAGATTTTAAAAACGGCGAAAAGTTGGTTTTTACCTACCGGCCCGGGGCCGGGACCGAAGTCAAAATCAAGGGGAAAATAAAGGGGACATTGGGTGACAAGGCCTTTGCCGACGCCCTTTTTTCCTGCTGGATCGGCAAGAAACCGGGACCTGGAGAGAAATTCAAAAAAGGGCTTTTGGGATTGTAATCCGGGCTGCCTGCGGTTCGTGATCCGTGAAAACCGACAACCCTGAAAAGGGATCGCTTTACCAGGAAAAAAAACCTCGGCCGTTTCGGTTTTCCGGGTCGTTTGTCGCCCTGCTGCTGATCGGTTTGCTGCTCATCCACTTTTTGAATTTGTTTCTGCAGTGGACGGTGATTAGGAAGGAACTGGCTCATGGCCCGGCTTTTCAAACACCGGAATACACGTTCATTGGTTTTTCCCTTTTCAATCAAAAAAAGATTGCTGCGGTGCAGCTTTTGCGCAATGCCGCTCCATCCGGGAGGATTTTCGCCTTTTTTGATCTGCTGCATCCGGCGATTTTTATGATTTGGAACAACAACCAGAAAGAATATTTTGTCGACTTGGGTCCGGTGGTAATGGCCGTGCCGCCCGGATCCAGTCGTGTCTCTCTTTTTCCGGGTTCGGTGTTTTTGCTGCAGCAAGGCCGGAAAACTGTGGTCAAGTATTTCGGTGATGCCATCGTCGGCCAGGCCTGGCATGGTTTTTTGGCCAAAAAAATCAGTGGTCGCGGAGGAAATGCCGCGCCGCTAACTGGCTCTTTCGTGGTCAAAGCGCCGGAAACATCGCGCTATCTGAAAATACCTTATTTGATCTACTTTTTTCTGCCGCTCTTGCTGCTCGGCGCCGCTCTCATTCATTTCGGGCCGGTCATGCTCGCCGGATGCGTTTATTATGTCGAAATGTTTTTCCTATTCGATTATCAAAACCTGTTCGTGAACGTCCCTTTCGGCTGGCTCTTCAAGCTTATAAATTTTGAAAATTCCGAAGCTTCAACCAGATTTTTTGCCGCAGGGCTGGCCATTGTTTTTTTGGCAGGCACGATTCTTGGCTTTTGGCATTGGCAGAAGCGGGAAGTTTCCGCCTGGCAAAAAAGAATCCTGTTGTTTTTTGTTTTGTTACCGCTGGTTTTGTATTTTTAGGGCTTTGGCAATTCAAAAATCAGGGATTTTCTTTATTTAGCAGGGCAATAACTTGTTTGACCTGCTGCAATTGACTGATCGGCGCGATCAAAATGCCGTTTTCGGTATTGATCACCGCGACTTTATCCAGGCCGATAACCGCCATGGGCTTGTCAATAGTGGAAAAAAGCAGCGAATTGCGGGTGTCAATGGCAAGAGCGCGGCCGCGGCAAACATTTTTTTGCCTGTTTTTTTCATTCATTTCATAGACTGACGACCATGAACCAACATCATTCCAGGAAAAAGCGGCCTTGAACATGACCGCTTCCTTCAGTTTTTCCATTAATGCGTAATCAATGGATTCGGGTTTTATCGATTTGTAGATTTTTGCGAAATGCTTCGCATTGCCGGCGGTTTTTTCGAGCATTGCATATTGCCGGTGGTAATATGGCGCATAAATTTTTAAAAATTCCTTGAAAAAAGCCAGCTTGTACACAAACATGCCGGAATTCCAATAATAATTCCCCATTTTCATGTATCTTGCTGCGGTCACCCTGTCGGGTTTCTCCCTGAATTGTTCGATCGAAAAAAAGCCGGGCAGGTCTTTTTTTGAGGTTTGCTTTTCTGAAAACTGTATGTACCCGTAACCGGTATGGGGTTCGCTTGGTTTGATGCCGGCGGTGATGACGCAGCGGTTTTGGGCGTATGTCAGGGCGCTTGTCAGCTGTTTGGCGAAAAGGTCCTCTTTGGCGATGAAGTGATCGGCGGGAACTACCAGCAAATGGGCTTCGGGATTGATTTTTGACAGAAAAATGTTGGCTTGCATGAGGGCCGGGGCCGTATTGCGCGGCGCGGGTTCAGCTATGAAATTGGATCCGGGAAATCCCGGCAGGCAGGCGCGCACCGCCGGCAGGTATTTGCCGTCGGCGATCACAAAGATATTTTTTTTGGCGATGAATTTCAACAAACGCCGGTAAGTCTGGGTGATCAAAGGTTCTTCACCGACTACCGAAAGAAACTGTTTGGGTTTTTCGGAGGTGCTCCAGGGCCAGAAGCGCGTCCCCTGGCCGCCGGCCATGATCAGGGCGAAGTGGTTGTTTTTCATACTCTAAAATTAACATACCCCGGCCCTGAAAACAAATGCCGGTTTGAATTGCCCAAACTGCTTAGTACTGGTTTTGCAAAACTGATATTTGCACCCAAACACATTGAAAATAAATTGACTTTGTGATATTCAAAAATCATTGTTGGAGAACGGGATATGGTGAAACGGGTTTTTAAAAAATGCTGCAGCGGCGGCAGCCTGCATGAAGATTTTTTTAAAAATATTTATTGATTAAGGCAAATATGCTAATCAATAATCGTAATGTTGTCAGTAAAGTATATTTCGTATAATTATTGTACGGTCGCGCTGCGCGCGCCCGTATGGCGAGTTGCGCTTTCGCAATCACCCGATTTCTCCGACCGCGCGCTGATTCGCGCGGCCGAACCAATCGTTCGAGCGCATTCGCCAGCAGCCTTGCCGAGCAAGCTCGACAGCCTGCCGTCGAACCGCTCAACTCGCCGTTAGACAAAACGGATTATCGAAATTATCTTCAAATGTGAAAGGAGGTTTCCATGATTAAATCAAAATCACTAAAGGCTTTGGCAATTGTATTTTTTGTGAGTGGTTTATATGATACGTTTGGAGGATTCTACTACTCATTTTTGGTTGGAATGGGTAAGAGTATCAACAACCCCCCGACGCACCAATTCTATGCTCTCTTCATTGCATCGTTCTTGTTCTGCTTTGCGTACTTACAGTTCATGTCCGCTTTCAACATTCGACGGTATCTCTTTAATGTAGGTGTTGTGATTATGGGAAGAGTCTTCTATGTTGTTCTCTTGTTCGCGTATATATTACTCGTTGATGATTTTCCAAAAACATTCTTGCCAACTGCCATTGTCGACTCGTTTTGGACTATTCTTTACATAGTGCTCACATTGTTAAGCGACGAGGTTCGTTTCAAGGATTTGTTCCTTCCCAAACGGGGAGACATCTGATTGACTTAGGAAGAGTCCGCCGATTCAATCTTCGTTTTGTCTAACCTTGCTCTTTCAGCCGACAGCTAAACGCTGCGGCTGAAGAGCCTGTTATATGAAGTTGCCTTACAAACAAGGCTAATTCTAAAAAGGAGGAGATGCAATGTCTGGAAATACCAAGATTCGATGGGGTTGGCTGAAGGGAATGTATATTTACACTATTGTTTTATCAGGATTTCTTGGCGTGGGAATAATTGTTATGCCTGAGATGATAAAAACGAAGTTTCCATGGCCGGTTGAAGAACCAACAGCTTTTGGAATTGTTGGTAGCGTCTACGTGGCATTCGGATTATTGTCTATATTGGGCCTGCGGTCTCCTCTCAAATTTGTGCCTGTTCTTTTGATGCAACTTTGCTACAAGTTAGTATGGTTCATCGGTGTTCTTGTGCCCCTTTTGGTTACAGCACATTTCCCAAGTTATGCGATACCTATGGTGATAATCTTTGTAACTTATATAATTGGAGATTTAATCGCGATACCTTTTTCATATATCTTTGCTAAAGAATCAAAGCAGTAAATTGGATTTTGCTTCCAGCTGTATATGTGAATGAGAGGCAGAATGTTGATATTCATATCTCAAGCACAACTAAATGAGTCAAGACGGAAAATCATATAACAAGCGCATGCAAACGGACGCGGCGGGGC
>Ga0307378_10010767_pt1 | contig 11848 bp, 20 predicted proteins | sample UN1MG_FD_202238 | JGI IMG/M metagenome (GOLD analysis project Ga0307378, IMG submission 202238) | Soil microbial communities from Risofladan, Vaasa, Finland - UN-1 | ecosystem: Environmental > Terrestrial > Soil > Coastal area > Acid sulfate soil | place: Finland: Risofladan, Vaasa | collected...
TGTTGAAGATGTTGCTAATTTGCTTCGAGAGAAGGAAGCGGTTATTTATGCTTGTGGTCATTTCGCTGCTACATATAGCGATAAAGAGCTACAAGATCTGAAGGAAAATAAATGGCCATGGCGTGGTGTTTTGTCGCTACTAACCATCAAAGACGTAAAGGTTCGTGATAAGTTTCAGAAGGCGTGGGAAAACGGTAAGTACAATAATACCGACGAACTCAAGAATGCCATAGCTGTGTACAACGCTGAAGCAACAGCTAGCGGTGAGCGGGTTCGCACTCAAGGTCCCACAAAATCATTAGTAGCTAGCCCAGTAAAGACTACTGACACAATAATGACGAAGTTCACCGGTGATACACTTCCAGGATTTCTTAAAGCCATGGAAGTTTCTATCTCTGAGCCATTGGATGATAAGCAACGTGAAAAGCTGCGGGTGCACGTCGAGCATATCAATGAATTGATCCCACCAATGAAGCAGCTACTATCTGATGCTGCTAAGGCTATAAAGGTTGCTGGATTTTAGGGAGGCTGTTATGCCGCAGGTAAAACTTGTTGTAGATGCAATCACGAAGTACGGTGGGATCAAAGCGTTGGGTGCAATTCTATCGAGTCGTAAGGGTGTCTTCGGTATTGTTACGATTGGCCTCTGTTGGTATCTGCTACTTGGCAGACTACCCGCAGATGCCCCGGAGGATGTGCTAGTTAAGATGTCCGAAATCTTCGGTATGCTTGTAGGTGTCATCTCTGGACTGTTCATTGGTGGTACTGCGTTGGAGGACGCTCTGAAGAAGGGAGCAGCAAACACCAATTCACCGAAGTGGGTGAAGGACATGGCAGAGTTTGCTGGTAAGTCATATACCGATTACTCCAATGATGGTGATGTCAATATGGTTGAGATCATTCAGGAGATTATAACGAAAACTCCAATACTTAAGTAATAGGCCTGAGAATAGGGCGGTGGTCCGTATGGGCCACCGCTCTTTTTATAGCTATATGTCAACGGGGAGGTCTTATTGCAACAAACGGAAATAACATGTTCAGGCATTCATCCAAATATATTGAAGTACTCGAAGCGTGCTACAATATCACCAATCATCGCTAAGTCCATTAACGATAACCATAATGTGTTGACGTGCTGGTTGGCGTTTCCGGGCTGTGATTTCGAGGTACTAGTCGAAGATGACGTGGCTGTTGCATTCAGGCGCTCAGACGTTAAAGCTGTTTGCGCCGAGTATGTGGCTCGACAAAGTTTACGCGCCATTGTTTCTTTCGCCGATTGGTCTGGGTTTGGGCGAGAGGACTTCAATGCACAGCTGCTAGATAACATGATGATTGCACTAAGGGGTGTAACTGGTAAGGGCAACATTGTAGCTGACTCACGTCACTTTGTAGCTGTGATGGCTAAGGCTATCGAGAAACTTGAGGTTGTAACGCAGAGATTGCAAGAGGGGCAGCCAGATGGTATAGCCGACGTAGCCAGTATGCTCAATGATATCAAGTTGGATATATTTAGACATCTTATGTCAAAGGATCTAAGGAAATGAAGAATTTCGCGACGGTCTACGGTCTGCTGTATGGTGATGATTTTAAGCTTCATAATAGGTTCTTGGATAGCTTATTTACTCACGTTCCTAGAGATACAGTTGATGTACGACTTTGGTGCAACGTTTTGTGTGAGCAGACCAAACAGCGGCTCATGGCTGAGTTTTCTAAGAGGAAGTCTACGTCTGATAAATGGTTAGACTTCTACTTCTGCCCCGACAATCGGCCAAAGTATAAGGCGATGGCTGATATGTTTACTCATCGTTGGAAGCCTGGGTCTGCTTGGGTCATTTGGTTTGATGATGATTCGTATATCGAGAAGGCAGATTGGTGTAAACAGACCGCCGCATATATCAAAGAGCATCCTGACACGCGCTATATAGGACAACCCTGGTTTGTTCACCATCTACCCGGTCAGTGGGATTTTATCAAGAAGGCTGATTGGTATCGGGGGCTTCCACCGGAGCAGTGTCCTACACGTACAAAAGGAGTAACGAAGCCAGGAATCACGTTTGCGCAAGGCGCCTATTGGTGGCTTCGGACAGATGTGCTGAATAAGTTAAACTGGCCTGATCCTCGTCTCAATCATAATGGCGGTGATACGTTGCTTGGTGAGGCCATACGACAACAAGGATTATCACTAACTAAGTTCCATTATGGGGTGCAGGTTAATAAATACAAACGGCGTGGGATGCATGAGAAACCCGCAGGATCACTCAAAGATATTCGACGGTAGAACATAGATTTGATTATTTAGTTCCCAATTTTTGGAGAGATGATGGCAAGAAGAAGTGTAGTAGGAAAATCTAGAACACACGCTAATCCTGGATCAGATGACGCAAAATGCCTTGAAAACGTGATGGCTCGAAAGCAGCATACGGATAAAGCTCAGTTGGCAAAGATTATGGTTTCCAAGGGATCGCTTACTGATATTAGTAAGACTATGACTAAAGTTCGGCGGACTGGTGGTGTTGCGATTCGTACACCATTTGGATATACATCAAGACCGCATATCATTGAAATAGGCGCTGAGATGGTGCGGCGTAAGCGCATTGTGTTGTCATATCTAAGCAACACAAAAGGTATTTTGGCCTATTTCAAGAAGTACTTCAAATCAAATCTTCAGTATGGCGCTACAGGGTCACAGAACGATGTTATCGCCCGTGTATGTTTGTGGTGTGAAAGAACTTTGAAGCACGCTTTGGCTTTGGAAAAGAAGTTAGGGCTTTCTAATATCAGGTAGGTAGTTAGCAACAGAAGGAGTAAAAAATCAGTATGACTAAGATCAACGAACAGACGACGAAACACATATGTGATGCAATCAATGGCTTCGAGCAGGGCAGCACCGCTGCTACGACGATAATTTGTATAGCCGACGTGGCTGATTTGCTTGCCACGAAAGTTCGCGAGTTCATTAAAGCGACTGAAGGTATGTCGATCAAAAGCTTCGAGCATACTAACGATCTCAGCAATACGTATATTCACAAGCTTCCTTCTCGGAAGCAGATCCAACTGTGCAATCTAAAGAAGATTGCAGATGGTCTTGGAACCAGCTGCAGTAAGTTGTATGCACAGCTTATTGGTGGTGGCGTCAAGCCCAAGGTAGTTGAAGAGCAGCTCACCCTCTCTCCGGTTGATGATGAGATGGGTGGTATTGACCTCAGTCGTGTTCCTGGCGAACCACAGCTCGTGTTGACCAACATCCCCGAGATTGGGACGATTGTCATTGGGCTCATGACAAAGAGTGTTGAGTTCACCAGTAAGACGGCAGTTAAGCGTATGCTACGTAGTTGACAGCTACGTTTCTATCGTTTACATAAGGGTGTAATACAGTAATAACGGAGGAAACATGCCGACTAACCGTGAGTTCAAAGCAGCTCAAACTGAGCGCCGTCAAAAGCGACGTGATCGTGCAGCGCGTTTGAATAAATGGGTACCGGTCCTCCGTGCAATTTGTAAAAAGTATGGCATTACTTGCCAGGAGATATCAGGCGGCCACCAATTCAGAGTACGAGAGTACATCATGAATTGGTGGCCGTCCTCCAACAAGATCACTATTCAATATGCGGGTAGTGGAGAGAATCGTCGATTTGAGCCTTCAGAACAAAAGCAAGGGGAGCCTAATATCCTCATTGCACTGAAGAAGCTCATCCGTGTTGTGAAGGGAGATGAGCTATCTCAGACAAAGTCGCAGACGCAGTAATTGATTACTCTTCCTCTGGTGAATCAAAAACTAGATGTTTATGGGCTAACGTTCAGACTGAAAATCCATATAAGACAGCGCTGGAGTTGTTACTTGAAATGCGCAGCTACTATCCAGATTGTGGTGTATGGCTTAATGGTCGTGCATTAGTACCTACGGATAAAGAGGTTGAGGCTTATCAGTTGAATGTTACTAAGATACTGGCGAATGAACACAAAGCACGAGCACAACATATAGGGGATGACGAGGATGAGATACCACCCACTGTGCTACACAAACCTGAATTGGAACCCGAACTCGCCGTAGAACATACAATGCTCTTTGATCCGTCGATGTTTGAAGCCGATTCCGACTTTTAAAAAAGCACTTGATATTGTTGTTGTGTTAGGCTTTAATACTCTAGGTAGGGGGTCAGATGTTTCGATTTAATATGCTTCTAGCAGTACCAATCATGATGCTCGTTACTGGCTGTCCAAAGGTAGTTGAGAATCCTGCACAAGCTGCTGCTAATGCTGAGCTTACAGGTAATCTTACCGTCTTTACGTACTTCGCAGCTAACAAGGAAGATGCAAAGAACGCAACGAAGTATCTCGTCGCTATCGAAATGCTTGAAGCAAGTATCGTCAGTAAGCCTGCCACGGGTGGGTTTGTGTCGTTGACTGAGCTGGTACATAGGCAGCTTGAAGCAAGATTAACTGGCACAGATGCTGCATTCTTGCCAGGAGCAAAAAGCTTATCGCGTATTTTGTTGATGAAGATGGATCAGAGTATTCAGCTACCGCCAGTTGAACCAAGCGAGGAAGTCAAAGTTCTCCTCGACATAGTGAAGGCATTCCTGAAGGGCGCGAAGACAGCCTTCGGCGATTTCATTCCTAACTAGCTTCCTAGGCCAGGTGACACGATCGTGCCGCCTATTCCTCCGCAGTGGGGTGGCTTTCCGCGGCCACCCCACTCTTCTTTTGTGCCTTCACAATATGATATCATAGTTTTGATCTTGCCAAGCAGCCTACGTGTTGGTATACAGAATAAGTCGGAGGAATGATTAACCATGGATGAAGAAGAAAAGCTGCCTTCTTTCCCATTGCTCCGTATCAATCAATGGCGTCAGAAGCTAATGCTAGACTTTTACAATAAAAAGCTCCTCGATAGTATTCTAAACGAGGAGACGTTTGATTATGTCGTTGCTGTCATAGCTAGACTGTTTAAGATCGAAAATGCCTTTGTGATACGTCAGCTATTGCTTCAATTTGTGGAGCAAGAGCTAACAGCTCGTACTGTTGATTTGATAGGTATCAAGTTAGCAGGAAATATAGATCAGCTACGTAAAGGTATCGCGATCGAAGGATACATTAATAAACCTGCGTGGCTCCCTGTTGAGATTTCTGAGCTTCGTTACGGGCGTGTACGCAGTGATAGAACGCACGTTAATATGACTGCAACAGTCATGGCTGGAGCACTCGCTGGTGTAGAGATTCATAAGGAATTTTCATATAAGATGGCTGTGTGGCCTTTAGCTAACGCCTTGGCTTGGACGCTCAAAGCTGCTCGTCCAGTCCATAGTGAATTAGTACGTATGTGGTTCCTTGGACTTTTGATTCCTGGCGCTAAGAACGTAGAGATTGATCAATTCAAGTGTTTAGCCAATCAACGCAAGTGGAATCAGACACTGAAAAAGCTCAGATCAGAGCCATGTGTTCGCCATTACAATCAACGGTGTCATACGTGTCCTTTAGGTTATCTTGATGGTTGTTATCGCTCAACACATCGGTATAGCCTTATCATCAAAGCCTGTAGATTATGCAAACGAGAGAATGCTACTTTTGACCCAGAATGTCTGGGGGTGACTGTTTGTATCTCTTGTCAGACAAAAGAAGCTCGTGCGCATTGGGCGCGAGAGCGTAGAGCATAAGTAAGGAGAAAACTATGGCGATGCAGATGCGAGGTGCTGATCCACGATTGTATAATCCTGATCGTGACATGTTGTGGGCCATGCCTCGGTTGATGCAAAAGGCATTGACGCAGTTTGGTCAGGACATTACGGTGGCAGATGTCCGTAGTCTTCTTGATCAACGCGGGATTGTACTGGATTGCTCAGACGAGTTGCTTTATAACAAATTGTGCGCTGTCATTCAGAGCTTTGCTATGTATCTGAATGATCTCAAAGACAAACCCGATATCCGTAGAAAGCCAGAGCAAATTCATAGTAAGCTATTTACGGTGCACAAGGATAATCGTATCTACGCTGCACTTCGCTCCCTTGTTGCTGATTTCTTCTTAGCAGTAGTATACGCTGAACTTCCGGTTTGGTTTGAATCGGTGCAACCAGAACAAGCAAACAATCCCGTACCGAATGTGGGAGAGGTTGAGAAAACAGTTGATAAGCTATTGGCAGGATTTATCCACCCAGATAAAAAATAGTGCCCTTACGGGATTAGAGATAATGAACGATCTACAAAATCTAATGTTGGATATAGCTGCACGATGCCCTGGTGGAAAGTTACCCGCTGACTATCTGGTTATTGATTTTGAGACCAGCGGGCTCCAGTTCAACCCAAAAGAAGGTAGCCCCAGTGTTATAGTTCAGGTAGGTTACGCTGCTGTAGTCGACGGTAAGATCAGCACAAATACCGCACATTATCTCCAACGCGCTGCTGGTACGATGTCTCGTGAGGCGGAGCAGATTACTCAAATTACAGATGGGATGTTGCAGCAGTTTGGTGAACCCCCTATGGAGTTTTACCAGCGCTTTGTACCCTTACTTGAGCTATATATCAAAAGCAAGTGTATGATAATTGGGCATAACGTTGTTTCATTTGATGTGCCATTCCTCCTAGCTGAACTTAATCGAGCTGGTATTGCTTTTTCCTTCGATGAGAATCTCATCATAGATACTGGTTGTTTGTTCAAAGCAGCACAGATTGGCGTACGTCCTGGGCCAGTAGAAACACTTGGTTCATTTTTGCAGCGTATACGCTATACCCGTAGTCGAGTGAAGTGGAACTTGGCTTATGCCATGGCTGCACTTGAGCTTGATAGAGCTCTTAATCTAGATCTGGAGCAGGCACACGACGCTGGCTTCGACTGCTTCATGGTACATCTGCTTTTCGAAAAGCTTAAGACTATGGATATAGGTGATGCATTTGAAAGACTGAAAAATGGGATTAACTCGTAAAACAAATAAAGCAAAACGAGTAGATAGGGCCTGTCGAAATCATGGGCAGTGTTTTGTCTGTCGTGGAAATCGTAAGCATCAAGAGGATATTGCAAAGGAATCGGCAAATAGTCAGTTAGCTGATTGGAAAGAAACTCATGGCCAATGTAGATGTAGTGGCAAAGCAACCAGCAAGTCGTCGTGCTGTTGTAAAGAAGAAGGTAAGAAAGAAGCGCAAGAAGGGTGTAAGTAGCTCTCAGAAGGGCTTTGGCTTCGAGCGTAAGTTGGCTGTCATCTTTGGTAAGTGGTGGACAGCTGGTGAGCGTGATGATGTCTTCTGGCGTACTGATGGTTCTGGTAGCCGTGCAACATCCCGCGCTAGACGAGGGAAACGTACACGATTTCAGTATGGTGATATGACCTTTACAGACCCAATTGGACAACCACTAATTGAGGCATTCAGTTTTGAATTTAAGAATTACAAGACGTACGATCTTCTTAGTGCGCTGTCACCCACGGCCCCCAATAAGAGCTGGCTCGTCTTTTGGGCTGAAGCTGGAATTGATGCCAAACTATCAGAGCGTGAACCTATCCTCATAACAAAGAAGAACCAGCATAAGATGTTAATGTGGATGCCAAAGCCTCTGTTTGTTACGCTTTATTCTTTAGGCTTCCGGCCATATCCTCGTATGTTTATTGAACTTAAGGCACAGACGGTACGCTTGAAACTAAACAAGACGGTTGATATTCCACAGCATTGCGTTGTTGGAATCCTATTCGATGACTTCATTGCACAAGTTGATCCGCAAATATTTAAGGAGATGCTCTATGCCACAGGACGTGCCCAAAGGATTGGATCTACAAGCAACGCAGGAGATGCAACAACGGCTGCAGCAGAAGCAGCAAGAGATTATGGTGAAGAGACAGGAAGCGATGCAGGCAGCAGCAGCTCGACTTCCTAGTGTTTTGACCGAAGGTAGTGAGTTACTTCGGTATGCTTATCTGATGTTGTTTGGTCATCGTATGACACGTTGGGCAGCGTCAAAGATATGTGAGGACCCAAAGGTAAGCTCACCGATGATTCAGATCATAAATGATGCACAGATGGAGAAGTCTGGCGAGCCATTCGACTTCTATAAAGTCATGAAGGATTTCACAGATCATCAGATGGGCTGGATTGACAGTATACAACGTAAAGAACTGACGCGTAGTATGACAAATAAGAAACGCGTCAAGAACCTCGCAGTGAGACTAAAGAGCAAATATCTACCTCTTCCTTCAGAGGGAATGGCAGCAACTGTTGCAGCGGTCCATGAACGTAGCATCACCGATGGCGGCATGACACACGAGGATACACTGCTTATATTTGGGCCACGTGAGGCTTATCTTCCACTACTACGATTATGTGCTAAGTTGTATGCTGAGGCAGGTGGTGTGCCTTTGACGCTACTTGGTGATCTAATGGTACCAGATGATCTGACCACACTGCCGGGACTCTTTGCTGTGAATAATGTCTGGCGTAACTCGGCTGATACGTTTGGTAGTTTTGCCGAGATTATGAAGCCATTTAAGAACTCCTCGAAGAATCCAATTGGTTTACTTGTCGTTGAGGGTCTTGATGGCCTATTGGCAGAATCCCCGTTGATTGAGCCAAGACCAGTCAGATTGGTACGTGCGCTTGGAATGCTGCGGCAGTACCAGGCGACATATCCAATGGCAATGATTATCGGCATTGATACCACTGATGATAAGCCAGAGGGAATGCGGCCAGAAGAGGTATATCCTCCGTTCATTACGTCGCATCCATACGTTGAGGTTGAGGTGAAGGTTTCCGACCTCAGCCTTCTACCTGGTGCAAAGAATATTATCGTCAAGAGTGCTGCGCATGATGATGAGTTGTTCACGCAGAAGGAGTTGTGGAAGAAGGTTGCCCTCAAGGATCCGGAGGCGGGGAGAGGTTCCATCGTATCTGCCTGATTATATGCACGAAGCGAGAAAGGATTTTGATAAAGCATGCGCTACTTCTGTGGATTCGAATTCGTTGCCTTGCCGGGTTGGGAAGCGTATGTTGGTGAAGTAAAGCATCCATCCAACTACAAAGACCCCGAAAAGATTGCGTTGTATATCAATAGCCGTATGGAAGAACTATCTGCAACCGCCAATACACACCCGCTTGCTGGCGGTATTCGTCGTGCAGTTATCATCAAGGATGGTGCGAATGTCTTTGATGAAGTAGGACAGTTTGTTGGTACGAAGTTTTTAGAGTTCATCTTCAAAGACAGTGGGCTGCAAATAGACTCAACAAAGAGAGATAGCTTACTTGTTGCTGGATGTTACATTAGGACAGCGTTGCGAATGTCCGCGTTGGAATACATTTCCATTAATGGAACACTACCATTTGCACTTCATTGGGCACTCGAAATAGATCCTGATTTTCGATACAACCGTATGCCTGGATTTATGGATCCTGTTAGTGTGTTTGCTGGATCTTCAACGCATGGTCCTGCGGCGGTAGCAAATAGATTCAAGTTACCTGTGAACATAGATAATGCTGAGAGTTTGGCTGTCCTTACTTCACAGTTAATTGCAAGACTCGGATTTTAAATACAAATGACCGGCGTCCTTCGGGGCGCCGGTCCTTTTGTTCGGAGATAGATATGCTTAATTTTATAGATGTCGACTATGCTATGATGAATGAACAGACGCAAACAACAACCTCAAATACTATCTCTGTTTCTGCTGCCCAAATCAGCTCCTATATGTCTGGGGCAGATTACATATATGATCCGCTCCGTCATAGCTCCTATGTGACTGATTACCTGAACGCTAGATATAATTTGCCCCGTTATGGCTCACTGCGTGGCGTTCCATTTGTTCTTGAGCCTGAGCCTGAGAAGCATGTAACAGGCTTGCTTGTAGGGCGGAGGCTATCATGGATGTGAAGCTTTACGGTAAGCCAGGATGTAAGTTGTGTGAAGGAGCTGAAGAGAAGCTTGTACTCATGAAGGTTCCGTATGAGAAGTACATTATTGATTTCTTCTCTACACCACACAATGGTTGGAGAGATGATGATTCGGTGGATGTGCAGGCACTACATTGTTTAATCAATAATCACATACCAATGATAGTAATAGATGGCAAACCTTATGCATACGCTGCAGCGATGCGAGAATTGAAGAAGGCAAAAATAGCATGACTCTACTACTGTTTGGATCAATCCTTCGTTGGCTGGGTGTTGTACTTGGCGCTCTGGGGTCTGTCTCTATAACAATCATCCGGCGTCCTACTTGGGCTATGATACTTTGGATACCAGGTAATATCTTTCTCGCAGTTGGTGGGTTAATTGTGAGGGATTGGCCATCCACTATTCTGTTTTGCTTTTATCTAGTTATCTCCGTTATTGGATACTTTAATTGGCGTAATAAATAGGATAAGATTATAGGAGTCCGATATGAATCGATCGACAGCTGACTTGTCAACACCTCCGTCTGTACGCCGACCACGTAAAATAGGGCTCGTACAGTCATTGGAGGAGATACGACGTGAGAAGTTTGTACCGTTTACTCATGGTCCATTATATGTTCATGGACCAGTACCGTTCGATATTGTCGAACGGTTCTCTGCGGAGACCTCAATAGAGGTTTTCATGACATATTATGACTTCATAGATTCGGCAATCATCAACTTACCTCCACCATATGGGTTCAGACTGTTCGTGATGGATGACACAGCATATCCACATTTCTGTAAGTGGCTGGAAACTGTGGAAATAGTGGACTCGAAGGCACAAAAGCTTGTTGTACCTCGTCGAGTAGCTGCTCCAATTCTTGATCCATTCATGAAGTTGCTTGGAGTGACCGTACCAATGCCTGAAATAATTGATGTATGGACGGTAAGTCGTATGGATATGCAGATTATGCCTACTACCCATATCGAAGTACTCCCTTATCCTATCTTCAAAGAAGGTGAAGCAGAGGATTTGACACGTGAGCAGTTTTTGCAGAGACTACCAAAGCCGGTAACAGCGCCAATTAAGATAGAATTGACGAAACGGAAACCTGATCCACAAGTCATAGTGCGTGGAAAAGCCCGATTTAAAGAGATGAGGTAGGATTATCCAAGGAATCAACGGGGAATTGTATCCCCGCGAGTCTGATATCTTTCAGAAAATGTATGATATACTATTTGCCGAAAAGGAGAAATAATGAAAGTCTTAATCAAGCCAGCAAGTGCCCTGGAAGTACAGCATGTTGAGGTGAAGGACGACAATCTTATCGTAAAACCGTTGTTCTTTCAGTCAAAAGGTAAGGCCAATGTCGGTGTAATTGAGGTTCAACGAGATGATGGGACTGTTGTCTTCCTTGGTATGTTGGTTGTCAGTGGGAGGGACGGTTCAGCCATAATTAATCCTCGTACGAAGCCTGTTCCAGCGGCCTTGGATGGTGGAAATAGGAGCAAGAAAATCTCATGAGTGAAGAACAGAAAGTCGATCTCCCGTTCTGGCTTGTCATTGTCGCTGATTCTATGGACAAACCACCTAAATGCATCGAGTGCAATGACCAAGAAGCCTTTGAATCTGCCCTAAAAGAGAACGTTTTAGGGGCTGAGGAAGAGCTACATGCCTATGCTTTCCGTGGAATACGCGTAGCATTGGGCACTCCACAACCTGTTGGTGTGTATATTGTTGATGGAAAACAGGTGCAGGTGGGCAAAGTTCCGACTTCAACAGACGCTTCTGGGCGTATTATCCCTTTGGTGCCTAAGAGCAATAGCTAAACGATTTACTGATTTTGCGTTAATATAACTTGGTGACCCTCTGCTATTTATATAGGAGAGGAGACCGATCAATTGGACCGGTCTGATTGTCGTATGCTTATCGACACGGGGTACCAGAGTCTCTGTTTGCGTGAGGGTTCCTTCTGGAACACGAACGGTGATGGAGGCTTTGTCGA
>Ga0307378_10010769_pt1 | contig 11846 bp, 24 predicted proteins | sample UN1MG_FD_202238 | JGI IMG/M metagenome (GOLD analysis project Ga0307378, IMG submission 202238) | Soil microbial communities from Risofladan, Vaasa, Finland - UN-1 | ecosystem: Environmental > Terrestrial > Soil > Coastal area > Acid sulfate soil | place: Finland: Risofladan, Vaasa | collected...
ATCACTGCACGAACAGCATGGTGTGGTGACGGCAACGGCATTGGCAGAGCGGTTAGGCGTGGATTTGCGTATCGCTAACGGGTGTCTGATAGCCGTATGTCAGGATGATTCGGAGTGGGAGCGGATGATCATCAAGGTTAAGAGATAGCCGCCCGCTTGACAACGTGATAAGCCCATGTTATAATGATTCTGTAGTAGCGTGACTCACAAGGAGGCGACAATGAACCGGCTGGAGAATAGTCTGGCAGCCATGCCAGGCTGCCTGGTGATGCTTCTGCTGGCGCTGGGCGTCATCGGCCTGATGGGCTTCATCGGTTGGGTGGAGGCTGGCGGCCCGCTGCCCGCCTTCCTCACGGCGAAGGTGTGGCCGTGGTGATGTTGTGGCCGCACCAGGCAGAGTGCTTGGCGGCGATTCGGCGGGCCTGGTTGATGGGCCCCCGGACGCTGGCCGTGCTGGCCACCGGCACTGGCAAGACTCATATCTACCTGAGCCTGTTGGACGAGGTGACGCGGACTGGCGCGCGGGCGCTCGTGATCGCCCACCGGCAGGAGCTGATCTATCAGCCGATGGAGCGAGCCAAGGAGCATTTCCCCGGACTGGCCGCTCGCATGGGGATCGTGATGGCGGGCCATAACGATGCCGACGCTCAGGTGGTCGTGGCCACCGTGCAGACGTTGAGCGCGAACGGCCGGCTGGACAGGGCGCTAGAGGCTGGCCCATTCGAGTACGTGATCCTCGACGAAGCGCAGCATTCTGTTAGCGCCAGCCAACTCGCGCTCCTGGCACGTCTTGGCAACCCTCGCGTGCTTGGCCTCACGGCCACTCCGATTCGCACGGACGGCGACGGACTGAGCCGCGTGTTTTCGTCCGTCGCCTATCGCTTCCCGATCAACGCGGCCATCGACAGAGGTATCCTCGTGCCCTTTCGGGCGCTCGGATTCACCCTGCCGATCACTCTGGCGGGGATAGCCGAGGGTGAGGACGGCTGGGCGGTCGAGCCGCTGGGCGATCTGCTGCGGGCTCCGAATGTCCTGGAGGTCGTGTACGAGACCTGGCGGGAGCGGGCCGAGGACCGGCAGACGTTCGCGTTTACGGCGTCAGTATTGCAGGCGCACGATACGGCGGCCTATTTCCGAGAGCGCGGGGTTTCGGCTGCGGCGGTGGACGGCGGCACGCCGGACGACGAACGGGCCGTCACACTGGCGGCGTTCAAGCGCGGCGATATCCGCGTGCTGTCGAATTGCTTGATATATTGCGAGGGGGTTGACGTCCCGGAGGCGTCCTGCGCGTTGATGATTTGCCCGACTAAGAGCGACCTGGCCTACGTGCAGAAGCTCGGACGGATCCTGCGGATCACGCCCACCAAGCGGGACGCGCTGGTGCTGGACTTCGCGCCGCTGGACGACCGCAACGTCATCATGGCCGGGGACGTTCTCGGCCAACCGCGCGCCGTCAAGAAGGCGACCGCACGGGCCGAGCGCTCTGGGATCATGGTGGCCTGGGACATCAACGGTCTCGGTCTGGTGTCGAGCGTGGACCCGAACGAGCTGGTCGTCAAGGTCCTGAACTACCTGCGCAGGAGCAAGTTGGCTTGGGCACTGGATGGGGTCCTGGCCACGGCGGGGTTGAGCGAGACGATGATGCTGGCGCTCCTGGCTCCCGACGTGGTGCGCATGGCGCGCGCGGAGGAAGTGCGCGAGAGTTGGACCGAGCGAGAACGCGCGCTGTATGAGTTGGTGAGCGCCTATCGGCTGTATATGGTGCGGAAAGAGGACCGCTACTGGCAGGGGCGAGCGGTAGGGGTGTATTCTACCTGTGACGAAGCGATGGGCGTGGCGGAGGAGATTGCGAGTCGTGCAGCGGAGCCGATATTGGCCGCACGCCGCACGGCATGGCGGTCGAGCAATGTGAGCAGTCCGCAGGTCCTTTACATGCGGAGGCTGGGAATCGAGGTGCCGGACGGCTGTACCAAAGGCCAGGCGGCACAACTGATCAGTCAGACATTGTGCAGGCGGGCGGTAGACGGAGTGCAGAGAGAACAAGAGGAGGCGACATGGCGAAACAAGAACTGACGTTGAAGGCGTATTGGCCCAATACCGGGGCGATTACCACATGGAAGATCAAGGCATCCGTGGTCGATGGGCTGGCAGTCCATGAGCGAGTTGGCTCATTAGATAGTTATACACTGACTGTGGTCGCGTGCGGTTTGGCCATAACCCACGGCTCCAAGATGCTGATGCAGCGGGTGCGGAAGGCGTTATTGGCCATGGATATACCGTGGGCGGAAATCGTGTCCGCTGCGAGCGCAGAGCCCTATAGCGAGGAAATTCGCCAGATTCTCAAGTCGTTCCGTAAGCATTAGATGGGAGGCGACATGGCAGAAGATCCGCGGGTACGATGGCTACACCTAGTCTATCCTAGGACTATACCCATCCGGGTATTGAACTGGCTGGACAAGGTAAATATTCACACAGTATCTGAGGTTCACGCGCACATCCGCGCCGGGACGCTACAGACGTTGCATGGGGTCGGCCCGCGTCGTGAACTGGAGATCGTGTTATACCACACCGATTCACGGGACTGGGCGCACGTAAGGCGGTTATATGGACACTCGTAGCCAGACGGATGACCAGCTCTACTGGGAGCTGGTGGACGCGCTCGGGGCTCAGGTGGCCAGTGATGGTGAGGCGCACTGCACCTGTCCCGCCTGTGGTAAGGAACCCAAGCGCGGCCAGACGCACTTCTCGTTCTCGCTGCGCGGCGGGAAATGCATGGTATGCGGGCAGGGATGGGGCCTGCGCGGCTTGGCGCGGCAAGTACTCGGCGGTATGCCAGACAAGTACATGCCAAAGCCGCAGCGGAAGGTGCCGCCAAAGCGCGCGCGCATATTCGACGCGGATGGTTGGGAACGCCTCCTGGGGGAGTATGACCGGGCCGGTCATTGCGACTGGGAGGCCTACGCGCCCACGTTGTCGGATGCGGTGCGGCAGGAGCATGGGTTGACGGTCGGCATGATGTTGGCCGGCACGAGCAAGTGCCGGCATCGGCGCCTCATTCTGCCGCTGCGAGTGGGCGGGACACTGGTCGGTATTCGCAGCCGAGCGCTGGGGTGCGACTGCGGCAAGTGGCTGAGCGCGTTGGGCACGCGCTCCGTCCTCTACAACGGGGCGCGTCTGCTATGCCCAGGGACTTTGCAGCCGGACGACGTGGGCGATGCCTCCGGTCGGTGGCGGGCGCGAGGGACTTGGCTATGGATCGTCGAGAATCCGGTGGACGCGATCCTGATCGAGAATCAGGTGAGCGGGGCGAGCGCGGTGGCCACCCTCGGCGTGAGCATGTGGCGGGAGGGATGGACGGCGCTGGTGCGGGATTCGGGGGTGTTGGGCGTGATCGTGGCCTACGACAACGACGCGCCCGGGAACGTGACGCCGGGATGCGCCGGAATGATCGCGCGGTCCTGGGGTGAGGAGCATCCGAGCGATCCGCCGGCCAACGGCAATCGGCTGGTGAACCGGTTGCTTGAGGCGGGCGTCAAGGCAAGGCTGTTCTCCTGGCCAGAGGGGACGCCGCTCAAGGCCGATCTGGGGGATACGTTGAGGAAGAAAGCCTTGGAGATACTAGGATGACGTGCTGGCTACGGTGTGAGGTATGTAACAGGAAGAGTGGCCCAGGCAGTTGGCCCACGTTCCAAAGTGCTGGCTGGCGGGCTACTGGTGAGCACTGCTATTGCCCGGCGCATAGATGGAGAGGGCTACTCAGGAGGCGACAGCGGAGGTTGGCGCACAGAATGGGCGTGCGGGTGGAGGCGGGGACGTGAAAGAAGAGAAGATCATCATAGCGTCGTGGAGGCCATCGTTCCGCGAGTACGTGGATGTGGAGGTGTCGGCATCGGTGAAGGGCGGGTTGGCGATTCACGAGGCTAGCACTGGGGTGGCGGGTTTGCACACGCTGACCGTAATTGCCTGTGGGCTGGCCATGACCAGCGGCAAGAAGCGCACTTTGCAGGTCATGCGGCGGGCGCTTCTGGAGACCGCCATTCCGTGGAGCGAGTTGACGAGCAAAGAAGCCGCGAAACCATACATGAACGAGATGATCCATGTCATGAACTCGACACGATGATCACAGAGGTGTCAATCATGGACGGCGAGGCCCTGCGGTGGAGCGTGTGCGACGTGCTGGGGCCTGGCGCCGAGGTGACGGTGGTAGTCGGGCGACAGAGCCAGGTGGACGTGCGGTTAGATGCGGCCCAGTGGCAGCGGATCCGGGATGCGCTGACAGACTATGAGCGCCAATGGCCACCACGGTATAGCATTGATGCCGTCGTGCGGCGGACTAAGCGCTGAAAAGGGAGGCACAATGAGCGACCTGGAGAATGTGCAAAAAGGCGATACCGTGATCTACTGGTACAGACACTCTGAGCCACCGGGGTTAGCGCCAGTGGAGCACGCGGAGTTCGTGCCAGTGGAGCACGTAACTAAGACGCTGATCGTGGCTAAAGGGATACGTTGGCAGCGCCAAAGCGGGCGTAGTGTTGCGTATGACACGGATAGCTGGAACTTGTCAAACTTTCTACGAATCGAGGCCGTGACGGAGGACTCGCGCCACAAGGCCGAGACAGCCATCGCAGCAGACGTCGAGAGGCAGCGGCGGCGCGACGCGGAGCGGACTATCCGATATGCGCGGCTGGAACTGGTGCCGGTGGAAACGCTGGAGTCCGTGGCGGCACTGTTGCGCGAGGCTGGAGCCGAGGCATGATGGCTATGCTGGAGGTCCTGCTGGTCGTGGCTCTGGCGATGCACGGCCTGAGCGCCGAGTACGACTATGCCGCCTGCATCGTCCAGCGCGAATCCAACTGGCAGGTCGACGCCGTTGGAGCCGCCGATGAGCGGGGGTTGGCACAAATAAAACCTCAAACTGGTGCCTGGTGGGCGGGCCAGTTGGGGTGGGGGGACGATTGGGACGCGGGCACGCGGCTATACGATCCGGCGGTAAACCTCTACTTGCTCGCGTATGGCCTGAGCAGAGATTATGATGACCACTGGACTACGGCCTGGGGATGCAGGAGGAACAGATGACTGAGTACAAGCCCGACGTAGATGAGGCGATAGAGCGGTTTCGGCAGCAGTGCGACGCGGCGGCAGATGCGCTAGTCCAATTCATGCGTGAGATAGGGGCTCTGTTTGGGCCCGTGTTTCAAGCCTTTGATGAAGCAGCACGCATGATGTACGCGGGGTTGTGGGAGGAATACCTGAATGCGGGGGCCCCGTATGATCGCACGGAAGAGGGGTTCACCCGCTGGCTGGACGAGCTGACTGGCAAGGCCGAGATTGAAGCGGCGATTGAAGAAGCCCAGGAGCGCGAGGAACATCGGTGCTGGTTGAAACAGCTTGCACAGCGATTCCGCAAGATAGGAGACGCGGATGGTGCGGTGCAAACAGATTGAACAATTGGTGAAGGAGGCGGCCGTGAGCGATTGGCGTGGCGGCTTTGCCGAGTGGGTTGAGGCTGATACGGCGAGTTGACATGAGCATCAATGCATGCCATCATACTGACACCTGCCAAGGTAGAGACGCGAGCTTTTTTGTTGCTCACGCCCTCGCAACCGCACATGCTTGCGGCCCGAAGGCCCGCGTCTCTGGGTTTGGCCCGCGCTACCTTGGCAGGAGTGTGAGCAACGCCCAGGGGCGCGGGCCTTTGTGCTATAAGGCAGGCGCGACATGACAAGTGAGCGACCGATTCCACTCCCTCTCTCGGCAAGCGCGCTTGCGCGCTTCTGGTCACGCATCGACACCCCTGCAGAACCGGATCGGTGCTGGGAATGGCAAAGCACGAGGAATGACGCGGGTTATGGTGTTTTGTCCCTGTGCAGTGTCTACTACCGAGTTCACCGCATAATGTGGGCCTTGGAGCACGGTCCCATTCCGCAAGGACTCTATGTGCTTCACGACTGCGATAATCCGCCGTGTGTCAACCCTGCTCACCTCTTCCTTGGCACCAAGTCCGACAACTCGCGAGATATGGTCGCTAAGGGAAGGAATGTGGCAAAGACCCATCCGGAACTATTGGCGCGTGGCGAGAGGAGTCCAGTACATCAACATCCAGAACTCTACCGGGGAGAGAAACACGGAAAGCACAAGTTGACGTGGGAACAGGTGAGGACGATACGCAGGATGTATGCAGAGGGTGGTGTCAGTCAGCCTCAACTTGGTAGAATATTCGGGGTTACTCACGTCACTATCGGGAATATTGTACGGCACAAGATATGGCGCGAGGAGACGCCATGAGCACTACCTGGAATAGCGGACTAGTTGAGTGGATAAGTGGCGATGTGGCCTACCTGAGCATTGTTTTCACGTGGCAACTCCAGGCGGCCTACCAGCGCGCCGTCTGGCTGCGCGAGAGTGGCTATCGCGTCCGGGCTGGCGGCCCTGCGGTGTCGCTCATGCCCGAGATGCTGGCAGGTGTTGCCGAACTCGGAGGCGAGGTGGATGCGTTGCCGCACCACAATCCGCAGGCGACGTTCACCAGTCGGGGATGCGTTCGGCGCTGCGCGTTTTGCGCAGTCCCGCGAATCGAGGGCGAGTTGCGTGAGCTCGCGGACTGGGAACCGCGCCCGATCGTCTGTGACAACAACCTGCTGGCGTGTTCGCGGCGGCACTTTGACACCGTGATTGACCGGCTGAAGCCGCTGGCCGGCATCGACTTCAACCAGGGACTCGACGCGCGGCTGTTGACCAAACATCACGCCGCGCGACTGGGGGAACTGGACTGCATCGTGCGGCTGGCGTGGGACCACATCGACACGGGCAATGCGTTTATGGCGGCGTACGAGAAGTTGCGTAGGGCAGGACTACCCAAGCGCCGCATAAGGGTCTACGTGCTGATCGGCTACAAAGACACGCCGGACGATGCGTGGTTCCGACTGCGCACGGTCTGGAACCTGGGCGTGAAGCCGAACCCGATGCGCTACAACCCGCTGGACGCGATGGTGCGCGACAGCTACGTCGGACCTAACTGGACTGACGATCTGCTGCGCCAGCATATGCGCTACTGGGCCAACCTGGTCCACACGGCGGCGGTGCCATTCGGCGAGTGGTTGGGCCTTCTCGCTGAGCACCAAGCGATGAGGAGGATGGATGGCGCGGCGCGTGATATCTGAGGAAGCCGCCCGTGAGGCACACGCTTGGTATATGGCCGAGCCCTTCCGCACGTTGGCCCAGGCGGCGACCCAGTACGGCATGAACCGTGAGTCCCTGCGACTGAAGGCGCACGCGCTCGGCCTGCCGATGAAGGCGCGCGGCCCGGAAAAGGATGTGGTGGGTCGACCAAAGTGTATTGTCTATGATGGCATACTGGAGGCTTACCGCGCGGGTATATCGGTGGAGAAACTGAGTATCCGTCGAGGGATACGAGCGGACGCCATCGTTGAGATTCTGCGGGCAGGCGGGGAGGCGTGCGCTAGGTGTAAAGTCCTGCTTCGGAAGCATGAACCGTATGGGATAGCCGTGCTGGCGAACGGTAGGCGGGTTTGCCAGGAGTGCGTCGAGGAGGCGCACTTGGAAGTGTTGCGGTGGGACCGTCCACCGGTCGAGATTGTATGGGATTTCTGTGATCTCTCAGATGTCTACGCATGGCAGGGGGAGAGATGATACGCTTTGGCGGATGGCTTACGCTGCCCTATGACATGGACAAGGACATCCCGGCCGTAGCGGCTCGTGGAGTGATGGAGCAGGAGGAGTTGCGAGAGGGGCGATTGCAGCTGATAGCGTGGTTACGCGCTGCGTTGCGTGAGACGCTAGGGGAGGAAGCCGAATGCTATGGCTAGAGGATATCGAGAGCGAAGATAGCCTGACGGTGGCTAAGTGGTATATTGCTGACTGGGCAAAGGCGGTGTGTGTCAAGATGGACGATCTGGATAAGAGGCTGAAGACAGTTGAGGGCGTTATGGAGCACGGTCATCATGAGGCGCCCGTCATCACGGTTGGCGACGTAGAGGAGCGGTTTCCGCACAACCCGGACTACGGCGCGCCCGGATCGTGGGGCGACGCCTACGCCGGGGTCTGTGCGCTGTACGTGGCGGCGCGCGAGCAGGTGGCGACGTTGGAGCGCGACAACGAGGAGCTGCGCCAGCACCTGGCCGAGAAGCCGGCGGGCCTGCTGGCAGAGTGCGAGCGGCTACGGGCTCGTGTGGCGGAACTGGAACCGGCGGCGGCGAACTGGGTGCTGGTGGAGCGGATGCCGTTATACATGCAGATATGGCGCTGTAGCGCAAGACGCGGGGATACGAGCTGGGCAGTGCAGGAGGCACCGGGAAGGCACATCGAGTTTGCGAGTAGTCCCGAGGCCGCCCTGCGTGCCGCGCTGGGGGAGGGGTGAAAGATGCTATCGGAAAGGACCAAGAAAGTCATTGAAAGTGCCCATAGGCAGCTCGATAGGGACCCGCATCTTGCGAACTTTATGCTCAGGGATCTGCCCGAAGTCAAGGAGTTGGGCCTGAGTGAGTTGGCATGGGCGATGCATCGAGACGGTAGTCTATCGAAGAACGATGTACTGGGTTTGATCGAGGCGCTGGAGGCCGCGCAGGTGGAGGAAGGCTAACATGCAAAGGGAAATCGTAGAGCGCCTAACCGATACCTGCCCGACATGCGATGGCAACGGAAACACGATGGACGCCAGGGGCCATCGCTTTATGCCGTGCTGGAGATGCCACCAACGCGGCTGGGTCACTTGTGAGGAGAGAGACCTAACCGCCGAATACGACGCGGCCATGGCCGAGTTGGCCTGCCTGCGTGCCGCGCTAGGGGAGACGAAATGAAGGCCAGTGCGATTGGCTGGACTGACTACTCTTCTGGTGACCTGAATGTGGTGACCGGCTGCACGCCGGTGTCGGCGGGCTGTGACCACTGTTACGGGCGGGCGATCTACGAGCGGTTTGGGCGCGACTACGGCACGGTGACGACGCACCCGGACAAGCTGGCGCGACTGGCGACGCAGCGGTTCGGCAAAGCCATCAAAGACGCTGGTGGCAACACAGAACGGTACAGCCCCAAGCGCGGCGCGCCGCACAAGCCGATGTGTTTCCTGTGCGACACCGGCGATCTGTTTCATGAGGATGTTGGCGACGGATTCCTGGCGGAGGTGTTCGACACGCTGGAGGAGCGAGCCGACGTAACGTGGCAGGTGCTGACCAAGCGGCCCGAGCGGATGCGTGCCTTTTTCAGAGAGTACTACGATTCGCCCATAAAGCCGTTCAGTGAGTGCGGTCCAATCGCAAGCGTGTGGCTAGGTGTGTCGGTGGAGGACCAGGCTACCGCCGACGAGCGCATCCCGTTGCTGTTAGACACGCCGGCGGCGGTGCGTTTCGTGAGCGTGGAGCCGATGCTGGGGCCGGTGGACCTGCGGGAGTGGCTGCAACCTGACTACGATGGGCTGTGGCATGATGGGATGTGGGAACCGATACCCGATAGTGATCCCCGCTACAACGCATTAGACTGGACGATTGTCGGTGCCGAGTCCGGCCCGAACCGGCGGCCGTTCGACCCGGCCTGGGCCGCCGACCTGCGCGACCAGTGCCGTGAGGCGGGCGTGGCCTACTACGCCAAACAGGACGCGGGGCTGCGGCCTGGCGTGCCGCTGCTGCTGGACGGCGTGACGGTGCACGAGTGGCCGGGGGAGGTGTGACATGCCGTGGTGGGGGTTCGCGCTGATTCTGGTGGCGCTGTTTCTGCTGCTGGTAGTCTACTGCGCGCTGCGCATTGCCAGCGATGTGGACGACAGAATGGAGGGTGGGTTGTGATCTCGCCAGGTTGGGCGTTGACACTCGGGGTAGTCGGCGGAGTCGTGGGGGCGGTGATCGGCATGGTCTTTGTGGCGTTCTTGATGGGGCGGTGGATGCAGCGCCAGGAGGCGCAACAGGCGGCGGACCGCATTCTGCGCGGGATCCGCGACAATGGGGATTCGTGAGCACTTGGAGGCGGCCCGGGCGTTTCGCACGGCGGGATACGCGCTACTGGCACTGGCCAGCGATGCGGAGCGGTGCATGAACGGGGAATGGGCAGAGCAGAAGGACGGTATTCTGGCGAGGCTAGGAGAGGTCGTCGCGCGGGTGATGAACGGGAGGAGAGATGCCTCGGCGTGATGCCAAGAAGGACGCTAACCATGATGAGCTGGCCGCCGTGTTTAGCGATCTCTTATGGCAGGTGTGGCACACTTATCAAGTAGCTCAGTTCATACCGGGCTGGAGTGACCTGATATGCCTGCGTCGAGGGCGCGTTTTGTGGATAGAAATCAAAAGTGCCAATGGCAAGCTGACGAAGGCGGAGGCCGAGATGCGTGACAAGATTCTGGCTAATCATGGTGAATATCACATTGTCCGTAGCGTTGACGATGTGGTCAGAATCTCCGAGGGCGACACCGTTGCCAATAAGGAGGCAGATGACTAATGAGCGAACTCTTGTCTTTCGGCTGCGGCGTCAACAGCGTGGCCCTCGCGATCCTGCTGGTCAACGAGGGCTGGCGCGGGCCGATCGTGTTTGCCGACACCGGCTGCGAGTGGCCGGAGACGATGTGCTACCTGCGCTACTTTGAGGATGGCTGGCTGGCGCCGCGGGGGCTGAGCGTGACAACGCTGGGGGGAGAGTGGCGAGCGCCGGCCAAGCGGCCAACGCTGATCGAGTATTGCGAAGGGCATCATATGATCCCGCTGGCAGGAATCCGTTGGTGTACGGCAGAGTACAAGGTTGGGCCGCTGCAAAAGTGGGCAGTGGCGAACGGTATCGAGACGCAACTGCTCGGCATCGCCGCTGATGAATCCCATCGCCAACCGCTGATGCACAGGCCACTGGTGGATCGCAACGTCTCGCGGCAGGATTGTGTCGACATAATCGTTGCCGAGGGGCTAGACGTGCCGCAGAAGTCGGGCTGTTATATCTGCCCGTTTCAGCGGGACAGCGTGTGGCGCGAACTGTGGCACCGGCATCTGGACTTGTTTGAACGAGCGGCGCGACTGGAGGAAGCGGCGACGGCCAAGCGCGGGGGGGCACCAGTATTCCTCGCCGCGTCGGGCAAGATCACGCTGCGCGAGCGCCAGTATCGGTACGAGCACCAGGGCAGCCTGCTAGACGACGCCGACTGGGACGCGCTGCTGGCCTATCGGCCGTGCTTATGTTCGCTGTAGGAGGGCATATGGACGCAGACAGAATGAGGCCGATACCCGGATATACCGGGTATTTCGCAGATTCCGAGGGGCATATTTGGAGCAACTTGCGAAACAGATGGCACCGGTTTTCCCTACACTTCAGTACAAAAGGCTACCCTATCGTGCGAGTCCTTAGGAATGGGACGGCCGTTACCAAGGCGGTGCATCACCTCGTGGCACTGGCCTTTTACGGTGAACCTGAACCGGGCCAGCAGATACGGCATCTGAATGGGACGAGAACAGATAATCGTCCAAGCAATCTCGCGTGGGGTACGGCTCAAGAGAACGCGCAGGATCGGTCGCGTCACGGGAGGGCATACCGTCCGGTAGGCGAGCTTAATCCACATCGCAGGTTCCCAGAGCGCACGGCGAGAGGAGCCAGGTCGCCTGTCAGTTTGCACCCAGAGTCATACCGTGGGACAAGAAACGGGAGTTCCAAGCTGACTGAATCAGCCGTTCTCGAAATCCGCGACCTGCTAGCAAGTGGAGTGAGCCAGACGGTCGTTGCCGCGCAGTTTGGGGTCCGGCAGGCATCCGTTAGCGCTATTGCACGGGGGAAATCGTGGGCATGGCTAAAGTGAGCTGCGTGTGCGGCCTATGATACCTTGACAATGCCATAAGCATATGTTATACTAGGTGCATGGTAGT
>Ga0307378_10010772_pt1 | contig 11843 bp, 8 predicted proteins | sample UN1MG_FD_202238 | JGI IMG/M metagenome (GOLD analysis project Ga0307378, IMG submission 202238) | Soil microbial communities from Risofladan, Vaasa, Finland - UN-1 | ecosystem: Environmental > Terrestrial > Soil > Coastal area > Acid sulfate soil | place: Finland: Risofladan, Vaasa | collected...
GACGCCAATTCGACCGTCCCAGGTGCTACCCAAGAGACCGCCGGCCCCAAATTAAACTACACCCCGATTAACCGCAGGCAGTTTGTGTTAGGGGTCTTAGCCTGGATTATTCATGAAACTCATAGTGTCACGTACTGCTGAAGAAATAGACCGATAAACCCGTCAAGTGACACACAGGCTTGATACAAGCCAACAAAAAGAGCACGCAATAGATGGATACGACAGTGTCACTTAAAGAGATTTTCCACCTCCATGCCATTTGTAGAGACAGTCTGTACGTACCCTGGCTATCATGTCACCATGCGGACTTGAATTACAGCAGTAAGAGACACGATGATATTACTTAAGGAGGACCGATATGGGCGGCACCAAAGCTGCGAGCCAGTTGCCTGAAGACATCGAGGTAGGCAAAGGTTTCCGGCAATCCAATCCGGATGTGACGAAAGGTAATCTTTATCCGGGCGGCAATCTTGAAGAGTTTCTCCCGAAGTGTCCAAACTTGAGCTGAACGCATTTCGGTGTCATGTATGCGTTCCCGCATCCCTTGGATGAGCATATAGGCAGCGCTGGTCAACAGAACGCGAAAAACATTCGCCTCAAAACGATGACAACTCGTGCGATCGATTTGGAGATCAAGCAGTTCCTTGATGCGATTCTCGCAATCACCGCGTTTGCGGTAACAGATGTAAACATGTTCCGGTGTGTGACGCATATTGGTGATCACAAAGCGGGGATTGTCCTTGGGCTCCCGGCCGGGCGTCATAACGACTTCGGCCTTGATGATCACACGACGCTCGGTCCCATGCCAAGAGTGTGCGGCATAGCGGCCCTCGCCGAAGACACGAGCGGTTTGGCACGACTCGGAGGCCAGCGTGCGGGCCTGTTCCAGCAAAGGCTCCGCCAGAGCCTCCAGGCGGGAGTTTTTGCCCATATTGATCAAGTATTCAACTCTCAATTGTTCGAGAAGATCGAAGATGTGAGGACTGGCAAATCCGCCGTCCAGACGTACGCGAATCCGGATCTTGGGCCACGTTTGTCGCAAGAGTTCCACCAAACGACGAAGGACCCAGGGAGTCCATAAGGTCGCTGGAGCATTTCCCGGTCGAAGGATCACGCCGACCAGGTATTGCTCGCCTTCATCATTAAAACGAATCCAGATCGTCTGAGGCAGATAACACCAGTTGTCATAGTGGCTATTGAAAAACGAGAACACCTGTTGGCCATGCGTCGGATCATCAGTTGGGTCGATATCGATAGTAATACTTTTAGGTTTGCGTTTGCCTTTCCGTCGCTGAGCGTGATAACTCACGACTTGCTCGGCCAGACGGCAGCCGATCTGGAAGCATGTACCCAAACCGATCACATTTTCAAATCGACTGAGGGTGGGCTGGGAACCGAGGGATTGATCCGAAGCGTCCGGGTTCAGGCCTGCGAGCATACGCAAGATGGGATCGTCTTCGATGCGTTTAACATCATTGGCATCGGGATAGCCGCAGGCAATGGAAAAGAGACGTTGCCTGACAAGTTCTTCGATGGTATGATTGACCTTGCCATGTTGACGTGTGTCGTCGATGGCTTCGGTGAAGGTGTTCAGCAAATGCATCTTTTTGTTGATGGCCTCCAGAAGGATGGCTCCGCCATCAGAACTGGTTTGTTTCTCACTGAAGGTGACTTGGATAGGCTTGTCAAACAGATCTGTAAACAGCAGTGGCGTTGCATTTTGTTCTTTCATAATGGATTTCTCCGTAAATCCGAAAATGCCTGTTCGTCTTAGTATACAGGTATGATAGGGCAATTTGAACGTCACTGCATCCTTTTTTCATGAATAATCCAGGCTAAGCACCTGGGACGAACAGCAGAGGTATAGCTGGGGCTGTGGATTCAGCTATTTCTTCGCTCCGTGATTTGGGGGCGAGTTAGACAGTCTCCCCACAGTACATCACCTTTGCCACCTTGAGTGAATTCCTGGCAGTGTCATTCAGCCTAATGGATAGCAGAGAAGATGATCAACAGGCCCTTTCGAGGCAGAGCAACTGGATCTGAGTTCAAGTCGCCATGCTCGGTCCCCTTAAGTGGGGGGGCTTTTCGGTTCGGGTCCCGGAACAATATCGTTGATCATCAGTTCTTCAAGCAAAACAAGGTCCATTCAATTAGGATACCCATGCCCTGATTCACCAAACCCGTCACTTGACAACTTTCAGTTCGCCCCATAGACTACTTCAAAGACAAGCAGAAGTATTACGCCTGCACATGCGTGCGGGCACTTAATGTGAGCACCGTCTGCTCAGGCAGAGTCAATGTGTAGTTGAAGGAGATCGTCTTGTGTGTTCGGCACACACTATGTTGAGATACAAGATCGAGAAAACGTCTTGTCTGAGCCCTCATGTCTGTCAGTTAGGGTGGGCAATTTTCGTCGAGCCGGTCCACGACAGCGAGAACTTGCCTGCTCACATTCACAAGACGGCTTATGAAATATGCTACATCGCCCATGGGACGGTGGACTGGTGGGTCGGACAGAAGCAGTTTGAGGTGGGTCCTGGCTTTGTGTTCATTACCTTCCCCGGCGAAACGCATGGCGGCCTCCACGATATCATGAACCCCTGCGAGCTCTTCTGGGCTCAGGTTGAGTTTCCCCGAGGAGAGAAGCTACAGGGTCTATCGCGATCTGAGACGATATTTCTGGCGGACAAGTTCGCCAGAATGAAAGAACACTGTTTTCCGGGCACACCGGAGACCCCGGTGCTGTTTAAAGGGATTATCGATGAACACCGCAGACTTTCCGAGCACAGTAGCATTTTGGTACGCACTGGTCTGATCGAACTGCTCGTCGCTGTGATTCAGGCGTATGAAGCCCACCAGCACAGCAAAATGAGCAACACGGCGTACTCCAAGGTCATCCGCCAGGTAATGGCGTTGTTCGATGACCACCTGGCAGAAGAAATCAAGATGGATGACATTGCGCGGCAGGCTGGTCTGAGTGTGACGTCGTTCTACCGGCGGTTTCACGAGGAGGTTTCCATGACACCAGGAGAGTATCTGATACAACGGCGAATGCATAGGGCCAAGAGACTGTTGTGCGATTCTGCCATGAGTATCACCGCTGTAGCACACGCCCTGGGATATTCCTCCAGTCAATACTTCGCCACTGCCTTCAAGAGAGTCACTGGTGTTACACCTCGCATATACCGCGAGACAAGCCTTGTGAGGCACTGTTGACCCCGTGGGGTGTAATTATTCTTCCCACGTAACTCCTTCATTAGCATTGACATAAGGTCTTGACGGATGAAAGAGATTGCCTGTCCCCCCGAAAAACCGCATCCGGTGAGTATACAAAATCAGAGCCAAGGAAATCTGTAAATCGTTGATCAGACGCGTGAAGGTTGTCCTACTCAAAAATTCGAACTTGTGTAATTTCAACGGCTTATGTAAACTCCCTGAACATCAATTATGAACTAATTTTACGGGAATATCCAGGAGCAAACAACTTGAAAATACTCACCAAGTTCATCTTTGAACTTCTCAGGCTCATATTCAGGAGCAAACATGACATAGTCCTTGAAAACCTTGCTCTACGCCAGCAATTGGTTGTACAGCAACGCAGCATAATAAGGTCGAAGATCAAAAACACTGACCGTATTTTCTGGATTTGGCTATCAAGAATCTGGAACGACTGGCGATCATCACTGATTATTGTCAAGGCCCCTACTGTTATTGGCTGGCACAAAAAAGGGTTCAAGTCTTACTGGAAACGGAAATCTCGAAGAGTCGGCAGGCCAACGATTGATTGGGAATTGATCAAGCTCATACGTAGGCTACAAAAAGAAAATGTAACATGGTCTGCTCAACGTATCCAAGGCGAACTTAAACAGCTTGGCTTTGATGTTTGTGACAATACTGTGGCAAAATACATGATCAAAGGCAAAGACGATGATAATTCCAAGCAGCAGCGATGGCTGACCTTCCTAAAAAACCATGCAAAGTATATCGTCGGCATTGACTTCGTGGTTGTGCGAACAGTCTTCTTCAAAGCAATATACGTATTTGTTGCCATATCACACGATAGACGTAAAATACTGCACTTTGCAGTTACTGCAAATCCTCACTCCCAATGGGCTATTCAGCAACTTCGTGAAACGTTTGCTTTCGATGAAACAACCAAATATGTTATCCGTGACAACGACAAAATATTCAGTGATGATTTCAAAACACACATAAAGAACTTTGGCCTGGAAGACACGCCTACTGCACCACGAAGTCCCTGGCAAAATCCGATTGCCGAACGTGTCCTCGGCACAATTCGCCGTGAATGTCTGGATCATATGATCATTCTCAACGAAAAACATTTGCATAGCGTGCTGGACGAATACATCAATGACTATTACAACGTCAGCCGAACGCACATGTCGCTTGAAAAGGATTCGCCGGAACATAGGCCAATCCAAAAAGATGGCAAGATTGTAAGCAAGCCAATCCTTGGCGGATTGCATCACGTATACAGCCGGGTTGCTTGAATTGGAAATCTAAAAGGTATTATTATTTGTCAGTGGACAACTTAATGTATCATTTTCCTACAGATCCTAAGAAAATCAAACAACGCATCCGGCGTTATGAAAGAAGTCTGAGGAAAGATCCTGTACATGGTCCCGGTGATGGTTACGGTAAAAGGTTCCTACTTGGTCCCCTTTATTTAATGCTTGGAAATGTTCAAGATACATTGGATCATTACAAATGGTATCAAAATACTTACCCAGACGATTCTGGATATGCATTGAATTTCCTGTGTTGGGCGATCGCATTATATCGTCATGGTGACATTGAAGAAGCCGAAAAGAAAATCATTAACACAATACTTTCAAATATTTTTCTTGTCCCATTTATATTAGGACACAAGATACCCTCTTTAGATTCATGGGAGGATCGATACTATAATGAGTTGATGGAAATCGACTATTTTCCCAATGAAATTCTCGAATTGACTACAAGCGAAGAAATGGAATGGATAAAAGCATTATATAACAGCACGAAAATCACTACTATTCGCGAAAAATATATAGAAATTGATGACCAACTGGAAAACCTTCCTCGAGGTGAGAAAAGGACAAAGTTATGCCACGAGCTTTTTAAAATAAGGGCGCTTGATTTTAACGGAATAGATTTTTCTGAAATTGGGTGATCAGACTTTAGGTAACTCCACTAACTAAATTCAAAAGATTTATTTATCTTGGGATTTTCAACTCCAAATTAGTTTTTGAGTTGGACAAGAGAGTAGATCTGGCGATACCAAAATATTCCGTAACCTTACGCCTTGATATCTGGTATGTTTCCATTTGCCAGAGGATAAACAGTCTCTCTCGAAGCGTGTATCGTGGCTTTTTCTGTCGCTTTTGAATCCGCTTCTGGAGAATCGACACCTGCATTTCGAACTGGTAGACCTTATCTTTCAGAAAGAGGATTTCCTTGTCTTTTTCACTGATATCCATGGTGGCAAGACGTCTCAAACTGCGTTTCCGAGACCTTCCTGAGAAACGGGCAGCAATTAAGGCTGCTTTGATAATCAGCGATACAGCAAAGTTGATGATGTCGAGGTTCTTGTTCATGATGTCTGTTTTAATGTTCCTCCAAGGTATATAGAAAACCAATTTGAGACGGAGATTATAGCAGAAAGTGGGTAAAATGACGAGCGAGGAGCCCAAGGGCGTAAATGTCTGTTTTGTAAAAGGTTAGACTAAATGTCACGTGGTACTATTGGCCCTTGACAAGCGCAGACTATCTCACCTAAATGCGGCAAGCGGCAAGCGTATAGTGAGTTAGTCCAATCGACTTTGTGACGAGTATTTCTTTTGATGATTCTTGATACTCATCGCTGTGCAAACTGAAGAGCATACTGGCCTCATCCCTCATAAATACCAGGCAAGCACAGACACCGACACGGCTTTGCCATGGCGAACTTGTGCCAGCAAAACCTTACGGCTGAACACGAACGCCTTCGAACGTGTAATCTGCCTCTAAGGGTCCTTGCGCCGGCAGTCCATTCTCTTTCTCCTGCATCCTGGCAACTTCATCATACTCCATGGTCTGAAGTAGTAACTTCGGTTCTATTTGATCAATCTTAATGAATATGTCTGGCAACAGGTGCGACCCGGAGGAGTCCTTTTCCAGCAACAGCGACTCATCAAAGAATACTCCCATAAACATCGTATCTCTAAGCCGGACCAAGTTTGCCACAGAATGATGCTCTTGGTCCTCTTCAATCATTGTGAATTTGTAGGTTCTTCCTTGTCCACGTTCGGCCACAAACATCTCCCCATCTGTTCCACGCCATTTGCCAATCAGCTTCTCCTCAAATATTAAGTCGCTATCGCTGTAGAGAGGTTTCAACAGCCACCGGTCCGTTTCTACTGTCTTCTGTGTCTTGCCGTCACAGAAGATCAACACCGACTTTGTTATATCGTGCTCATCTTGAATTGATGTCCTTAGCAAGACGATTTTGCCATTTGGTGAAATGGAAAATATGCCGCCATCTCCGCCTCCGCTGAGTTCGGGGATCTGGGGAAGGACAAATACTGTACCTGTATGGCGGTCCCGAAGATTCATATACCGCAGGCTGAGCACCCCTTGGGGGGAACCATCTTCGTTAGCTTCTGATCCGGCAAGGTAGTACAGCTTATCACCACCCGAAGATACTGTGTAATACGCAGTGTTGTTGGCGTCGGGATCGGCATACTGCTCAGTCTGGCCGCTGGCAATGTCAACAGCGTGCATCGTTGATTCCTTGCCTACCACAAAAACATGCTGCGAATCCAGTGACCAGAACAGACCGCCACCGCCACAGAAGAATAGGTAGTCATCTTCAACCTCCACGTCAAGTCTGAAGTATTTGCACATACTCCCATCCACTCGGGCAGTAACCAGTGTGCCATCTTCAAGAAAAGATGCGATCCATTTCCCATCCGGTGATACCGCTGAGATCCCCGCAGAAGTAAGCAGATGTGCGTACGTTTTTCCTGTTGAAATGTCTATGCTCCCCACATATGTGTGTTCTTCAAATCCCCGAACATAGAAAAGCCGCTTGCAGTCTTTTGACCACACCGGCCTGATAATAAATGCCAGCGTGGCTTCGTCACCTCTCTTTCCTACCCATGCCGCAGTGTGGAGTGTCTTTTTCCCACTGCCATCCGGCCTTATCAGCATCAACTTCATGTCAAAAAGATCGGTCTCTTTTTTCTCCTTTACAAACTCCTCAATGAACTCAAACATGACTGAGGGAAGCATTTTGTTTTCTTCGCTCAATAGTCGTCCGGCTTCCGGCGAACCGGACTGACCAGCGTCATCACCGATCTTAGTCGATGCCTGTTGTTTCCTGGGTAGGGCCGAGTTCGGATCAGATGGCGGTATCTCGGCCGGAGCATTAGGCTCCACCCTGTAATACGCAATCCACGTTCCATCTGGTGACCATGCAGGGGTAGACAGGAGGCCATCAGCTTTGACCTCATCCAGTAGGACACGCTCACCAGTTGCTATGTCATAAGTGAATATTGCGAACTTGTCCGGCTCATTCCCCGGGGGTGTCACAAGTATTGCGATCTTCGTGCAATCCGGCGACCACGAAGGAGTTGAGACAACGCATGCAAGAACATAGAACAAAAAGCACGAGAGTGCTGTCACGATCGCTATCCAAGCTTTCTTACAACTGGCCCTATCAGCTTTATGCGAATCCATTGTTAAATCCTTTCAAAACTACGGATACAAGAGTTTTCTTCAACGAATAGACGGTTATGGCTACAATACAAAAAACTACACATGCTAATCCTATGAATGTCAACAGTACTGCGATCCAGAAACAATAGTCTGATTGAAATGGAAACCAAAAAGGGATGCCGTTCAGGAAAACAAAGAGGAGCCAAAACGAAATTGTCGAGGTGCCCGCGCGGGGACCGACCCATTTGGCTTCGCTACATATTACGGATGTTGCAGGCAGGAGCAGGCAAACCAGGGCATTACCATAGATAAGACCACTCCATAGTCGCCACACAGGCCCCGGATCAAGAAGATGAAAGCCGAATATAGGCATTGCCAACAGGCACAATATATTCACGTATACGATGCTTCGTGGTGGCAGGCCTTTCTTATGGTATCGGTTCAACAACAACCAAATGAAGCTAAGACCCATCCCTACGTACAGCCCGGTACACCTTTGACAAAGGGGCATGAGATGACCCGCTATGGTAAAAGACCTGGAGGCATCTTGGCTGCACAAGAACGAGAATATATAGGCTGTAACATTCATGAGTCATACCATACTGGTTTGCGTGAGTATACTGTCGGTTTGTTGCTAAATGGATGGCGTAATCTACTGATAACATACCTCGCAGTGATTTGCACACCATACTTACGCAATGACCTATAGACTTTTTTACGACGTTTGTCTCGAATACTCAAAAACCATTTTATCTGTGCTACAATTCTACTGATATTAATGCCGAACATCAACTTGAAGTAAAGTTTTTCCAGCTGCTTCGCTGAAAATCGCTTGGTGCGCATTATCGGCGTGTGAAAATTGTAGGCCCTGTGATCCACAACTTGTATTATTCCCCGCCGCATAGCGTCCTCATACACTTGCGTTCCTGGATTCGGGGTTAACGGGATGAAGAAGCAGTAATCCATACCCACCTTATACTGGTATCTCGATAGTTCCTCAAGCGATTTCTCGGTTTCATCCCAGAGCCCGAAAATGACCGAACCTATGGTAAAAACGCTTGGATATTTCAGCCGGAGTATCTCGAAAGCCCTGGCAGTTACTTCGGGCCCGTTTGAGTGCTTGTTCAAGCCTTTGAGATTTGCCTCATCCGTTCTTTCAACTCCGATCATGACTTGGCAAAGACCAGCACGCACCGCCTTTTCGAGTACTCCAAGCTCTTCATCCCTGACAATATAATCGGCTCTCAACCAAGCTGTTTGCCGAATTTTTATATTATTTTTTAATAGAAGTCCACAGAACTTATCTGTCCAATCTGGGTCTACATTCCATGTCGGATCGACCCAGCCAAAAGTATGTCTATCAAAATCTCGAATAAGTTTTACCACTTCTTCGAAACATCTATCCGGGGATTTGCTGCGATAATAGGGAGTCACGTTTTGACCATTCTCTGATGGTTGTCCCATGTGTTTCCAAAGACTGCAGAAATTGCATCTATCTGTGCACCCGCGACTGTGTTCTATTGAAACTAAGCCCGGATGGTTCGTAGATCCTTGACCGTACAAGCGCATTGGGATTTTGGACCAAGCCGGCATCGGTAGAGAGTCCATATCTGCAATAGGCGAACGCGCTGCAGTGCTTTCGATCTGGCCATTCTGTTGAAAAGATATACCTTTAACTCCTCTAATATCACCACCATCTGAAATAGTACATAGCAACTCGGAAAGACTAATTTCACCCTCTCCATGAACGATATAATCAATGAGGCCGGAGCCGAGAGCTTCCTTGGGCACACTGCTGAAGAATACACCGCCCGCGATTATGATAGTGCTTGGATGCCGTTCTTTAATAATACGAGCAAGCTGCATCGCCTCATGTGACGACACTGTTTCCTCGCCAATACAGATGACATCAGGCCAATTAAGACTGAGCATGGAAAGAAGTGTTTTCCAGCCGATCTTACTACCAGGGCAATCAATGATTTTGATAGACCAACCCGGATATGAGCGTTCAAGCTGTCCGGCAAGAGACATCAAGCCCAAAGGCTGCCAGAAAGCGCTTGTCTCGCTGTTAAATGGCCAAACGTATCTCGGTGTTCTTATGAACGCTACTTTCACTCACCTGTCTCCATGTAGTTTCTCTAAAGCAGGCATTACTTCTTCCAGCCGCATTGCCAGCGGCAACTCACCCATCATTGTCATAGCAAAGGTTGTCGAATTGGCCTGGTTGAGTGATCCATGCGTGCTGGCAACCTTGCCGATCACTTTGTAGAAGAGAGGATTGCCATGCACGTATTCGTCCTTAAGACATACGATTAGATCAGCAGGCTTTTGCACCAATCCGTTGAAGGCTAACCAGATCCGCCTGAGTGGATCCGGATAGGTGTGGTTGAGAGTTACAGCAAAAAGCACTCTATCATCGATAAAACCATCCGAATCAACCTTTCCCTTCTGTCGGAGCTGCTTAATGATGCCCAGCAGCTCCAGCGGATCACCGTACTCGATCTTGTAGCGGAACTTATCCTGTCGCTTTTGAATTATTGCTTTGCCGCCGGCCGACTGTACTACAACGCCCGATCCACTTGTGGTTTTGTCGTTTTTGGTTATTGGATAGCATGCTATGGTTGTAGCTGGGTCCTTCAGCAGCACTGTTGCGACACCTGCTGGATCTTCGGTATAATACGCGGCATATGTAACCAAACCGAACTCGACAGTTACCACATCACCGGTTCTCTCAAGGCAGTCTGTCAGGCGATAGCCGTTTCTCTTGAGTTGTTTTGCAAACGAAATCCTGCCCTGCCCGGATGAACTGTGGCCATGGTCGGCAAGAAGACTAATCCTAACTTTGCCCCGTCTCTCGTACACGATCTGCTCACATAACCGATCGATGGTCCTCAGGTACCCCAGGATCGCTTCTTTTCCTCCCCGTGTGCCCAAACCTGCCGTAGCGGCACAATAAGCAATCTTTGTCCCTCCTTGTGCCCGTCGAAATACATCCATTATCTGCTGCAATTCCTGGGCGAATACCACAGTAGGCTTTATGTAACACAGGGCATCCAGTTCAAAAACGCAGCGATAGTCAAGTACTCTGGTCCATGTTGCGGCTTGGCCACTGAGATACATATCACTGCCACCTAGCGGGAGGTTCTTTTGTCGGTCGAAATAGCTGCTTTCGTACGCTACAGGTTTTTCACCGCCGAATATCCGCTGAAATGCCGGGTTCGTCATGCCCGGAAAGCAGGTGACCACTTGGCTCGGAGGATAGAATAACCTGAAGCAGTTTTTCTGGTAGAGCTCTTCGATAAGTGCGTAAGGCACGCCATCTAAAGCAATGATGAAGTGTGGTACTTGCCCAGGCCTTGTTTCATCAAGCAAAACAGTCTCGTTTGGTTCATCGGCTGTGAGGCAGATGCACAATTCAACTTTTCGGCCGCTAGCGTCGACACGCTGCCAGTAATCAGCTCGTTGGTCTCCATCCGTATCAAAAGCGATGATTCCGTTTGAGCCACACTGCCCCTCGACCCATATAGGTCGTTCGGGAAACTGCAAAACCGGTTGCTGTCCAACTACAGAACCCAAAACCACAAGAAGAATCAACAAAGCGTTGTTCATTTTGTCCTCTGATAAGTCCGACCTTGTCCTTCCAATATTACCATTTGAAACGCAACGGATTTTATAGAAGCATGGACATCAGGACTGAAATAATGCCGCGAGATACACAGATTAGTAGGCAATCGATAACTTTCCATCACCAAAGTGTATCCTTCACAGTCAAATTACTCAATACCAGTCCCTATGAAGATATTAAATATGCGTCGGAAATGCGATCATCCAAATTCGTTTTCCGTTGACAGACTATAGTTGAGTCTGGGAAAAACCTGTTCTCGTCAATCTGCTTATAATAAGAAAACGTTTCGCAGTAAACTACTCTTGGCGCTGCTCGATCCTACACAGACCAAATCAAAGAGGTAACAGTTCACAGGTATTCTATCAGTATTGGACGACGTACCCAAGACCAGATACTCTCTTTTTAATTTTCGCTTAATATCGTAACCTACTCAAGGTTTTAATTGTACGTCTTCAGCAATAATGAGACAAATTTACCTTTAAATTAGGAGACGATCTCAGCTCCGGTTTCAATGATTTTA
>Ga0307378_10010773_pt1 | contig 11843 bp, 11 predicted proteins | sample UN1MG_FD_202238 | JGI IMG/M metagenome (GOLD analysis project Ga0307378, IMG submission 202238) | Soil microbial communities from Risofladan, Vaasa, Finland - UN-1 | ecosystem: Environmental > Terrestrial > Soil > Coastal area > Acid sulfate soil | place: Finland: Risofladan, Vaasa | collected...
GGTCATGTCGAGTCCTCCTTCTTTCTTCACCGGAAGACTCTAATTATACATGGACTAAATCACGGGGGTGGGGTCAGGAGTATCTTTGTTTTTGCTTGAATAATAGACTGAATACTGTAACCTAGAACAAAATTTATAGTTCTTGATTTTGAAACTATACCACCGGTATCTGGTGGATGATTCGGTTGCGGTAGTCGCTTGCCATCAACTTCTATATAGGTTTGTGTTTCGTCAATCTTGAATTGAATAGGGGAATCTATGCTATTTGACAGTTTTAATGCGATTGACCCTGTCATGGATGCTGGCAAAATACCAACCCCATCAAATGATAAGGCACAAGCATATGAATCTTGCAATTTACTAATCTGGTTGCGAGCATTATCTCTCTGCTTTAATGCATCGTTTCGTTGCCGATAGGGGACAATTATCAGATGAGTTATATAAGTTATGACTACAATAAGGATTATTGTTACTGCTGCACCTAAAATACCAAAACCAATGCGGGATATAAGAGCATTGTCTGATGGAATAAATAGACCACTCATACCACCACCAACAATGGCAACCACGACCCAAGCAATAATGGAATTAAGCAACCAAGAGGTGGTGTCTTTCCATGCTCTTTTAGGAGCAGCTTCTGATTTTTCCCCCACGTCCCTATTCTACCACAAAGGTATTGACAATTCGCTCGTGCAATAGCATCATACGTAATGGTGGCACGGCGGCTAGCCTTATAGGTTGCCACGAACACCGACTTAAGGGCATATAGCATTCTAAGGACTTGTGCTACTTGCCCAGAAAGGAGGTGTGAATGGCCAAAACTAAAAAAGGCCACAAGATTGCCCGTGTCAAGTCATATAAACGAAAAGTTAATGGCAGAGTTAAAGTGAAGCGGCATTGCCGCTCCACCCCTAACTAGATAGGATAATCTAGTCGCCGTGTCACCTGAACAATTTGCAAAAAGCCCACATGACGCTAGGGGATAGTTGCCAATTTTTTTATCTCTTTTCAGCTTTATGTTGATACGAGTTTTTTTGATATTGGGAAAAATAGAGCACCGAGGATGAAAAGTGGTATTGAATACAACATGACCTCGAATGTGCCGGTGTAATAGTCACCGGTGGCCAGCCTGGTGATTAGGCTCAAGGGAGACGGGTTAAAGAAATAACTCAGTCCTACTATGGCAATCATTGCTATTGAATAGGTGAACTGTGCTCTCTCTCTATCCTTGAAATATAGTGCGATGATAGCTGCACCGATGGCTATGAAAGCAGCGATGATGACAGAGAACAAAAGCACAAGGCCGATGTTCTGTATGAAGAGGCTGTTCAGCCGTAATAATACTGCCCATAAGATGCACTGGGTGGCAGATATGATAATCGCAGCAGTTATCTTGGATGCAAACACGCTATTGACTGACACAGGTGTCGACCTTAGAGTATCGAATGTCTTATTCTCAATTTCTTCAGTCAGTGAATCAACCACGATACTACCTGCTATGAAGGCGGGGAAGAGCATGAGTATCGGGACAATTAGAGAGTAGAGGAACTCGCGGGTAGTATGGGGTTTTCCTCCAATGTCTTTGTAGTTTAGCTGTACGCCGTTCATTTCGCGCAGATAGTTCTCATACCTTTCTAGAGGTTCCTGCAATACCATAAGTATCACTGTTGCCGTTGTATCTAATTCGGGGAGGACAAGCTTCATATCTACAATGCCATTATTGCTCTCTGGTATGAATATCACTGTGTCGATGTATCCAGAGCGGAAGGCTTCCTCGGCTTCAGCAACATGGTGGAAAGATATCACCCTTAGGTTCTTTTCCTTCAAGAACCATAAAAGCGGGCTGCTTGTGTCCCCTACGATACCGACATCGATAGATATCTGAGTGTTTTGCCCGATGGATTCAGGGTCATAGAATGACATGATGCCTATAAGGAGGACGGAAGAAAAAGATGCGATGAAAAACTGGATGATGATAGCCAGCATTATCGTCTTCTCTTTCGCGATTGATTTGAGTTCCCTTTTTAGCAGGACGAGGAATCTATTCATAGTATCACTCCTGTGACACACAAGTTATACAGGGTGTGGAGCACTGAGCCAGCCATGATGGCTGCTGGATAGTATTTGGTGCCAAAACGTGCTGTTGTAAGACATACGATGGAGGTGGAAGCAAAGTGCATGATGAGAGGGATTACAAGCAGCCCCGTACTAAAGATTGCCTTGGTAAATACTGATTCTGTTATGACAGACAAAGCGAGATAGAGCAATAGTTTCTCTCCTATCCAGAATCCAAGTGCTGAGATGAATGACAGCAGTAATACCCCCTTTAGCGATTTGATGATGCCGTTGTTCAAAAGTACAGCTATACCTGATGATTTGGCAGTCTCTTCTACGAGAGCCGATGTTATCAGTACTACCCCAAATACGAATGGTAGTGGCAGGTTGGAAGCGATTACGATGGATGAAAGCTGTACCATGAACACTATGGGAATCAGGAACAGGCTTAGAAGAAACACTGATATATACAGGTGGTTCCTGTCCATGACAAGATAGATTGCCTCAGCAAACTTTGTCAGCAACGGCTTGAAACCAGTAAAGTACTCCTCATTAAAGATGCGTTTGCCAACGAACAGTGCCAGCAAGAATATCAGATACATTGGGGCTGTGGATAAGAAATATTCTGTTAGTCCGAAGGATCCGCCCCTGTACATCTCTACTGCTAAAGTAAGTGGCGAAATATAGCTCAGGTCACTGACCCCGGAGAACATTGCTGGGCCGACCAGATATGCGGTGATAACCGCTACGGCCAGCACCGAGAAGAATGTCTGGTCCCTAAATGTTCTATATGTCAAGGCTACCATCAGGTAGATGGAAAGGATGAACAGCATTACGGGGATAAATATAGCTAGGGCAAGCAGAATGTTGCCCTTCAACAGTAACGTGATTGCGATAATGGCAACGACTGAGTATCCAATGTAAGGCAGTATCTTGCCCAGAATGATTTGAAGAGGGGTAATGGGGGCTGACAGTAGAATAGTTAGCTTCCGGCCTGTCTTCTCCTCCATAAAGCTGCTTGTGAAGAAAACGCTGACGAATAGTATAGGGACAACGTATAAGAATGCCATTACCACCTGAGCGAGTGGCATTGGTGGATTCATGAGTGATGGGATGATGATTTCTTTGTCGGAGGCAAATTCCGCCTTGAATTTCGGTAGCTTGTTACCGCTCCTGAATTCGTCTAGCTGTTGTCTGAGTGCAGCGTCCGTACTGCTTGTGGCAGGCTGTGGTGGTGTTGGAAGGCCTTCCTCCGAAATCCCGCTGGGCTCTTGTATAGCAGACGATTCTGTCAGTCCTAATATATCTGAGAGGGATATCTGAGTTTTTGTATCCAGATTGCCCGCTGGAGCTTTTAAATGGTTTATTTCGATACGAAGCGGGAAGGCTTGGTTAGAGCTATACTCATTGGCTATTCTGGCTAGCTCCCACCTTTCTAAGTATTGTTTTAAAGCTCCAGCGGCATACTGCGACCGGTCGTCATCTCTGCATATAGCTTGGTTCCTATAGATATATATGTCTATGGCTTTGTTCTGGAGCATCGTGCGGCCAGTTTCAAGGTCGAGCGTTACAACGTTAAAGCGGGCGTCTGTTATGGCAGTGCTATCAGGTGGTATACCGACGGTATACAACCCTTTGCTTAAAGCGAACTCTTCGTGGTAAATTATGTAGGTGATGATGAGGCAAATGGTCAGAATACCCAGTATCACAAAGCTTGACTTGCCTGTGAACCTGGTTCTGAAACGGGAGATTTCCCGTTTTGAAATGGTTAGGATATTCCTTACTGCAAACATGAGAAGCTATTCTGACCTGCTCAATTATACGAAACTATGATGATAAAACTGAAATCTGTTACCAAATTATACAAAGACTTTGCTGCTGTCAGGAACCTGGACCTCGAGGTGAAGGACGGTGAAATATTGGGGATAATAGGCCATAACGGCGCCGGGAAGACGACGACCTTGAAGATGATGATGGGACTTATAACTCCGACTTCGGGTACTATAGAGGTTATGAGCAAGGACATGGCAAAAGACAGCACTTACGTTAAGAGATTTATTGGATACTTGCCTGAAGAGAGTCCTCTTTATGAGAATATGACTGTTGGGGAATACTTGATGTTTTTCTCTGAGTTGTACAATATGCCCAAGCTGCAGGCCAAGGAGCGGATAGACCTGCTACTGGGCTCGCTGAAACTTGCCGAGAAAGATAAGCTCACGGGGGAGCTTTCGAAAGGTATGAGGAGAAAGGTGGCTATAGCGCGTGCCCTGTTACCTGCTCCTCCATTGTTGATACTTGACGAGCCCAACGCTGGGCTTGACCCTCTGACATCATTCTTTATTATAGATTATCTGAAGACGTTGAATAGTCAAGGTACTACCATTGTGCTTAGCGCCCATAACCTCTTCCATGTTGAGTATATATGCAATCGTGTTGGCATCATGAAGAATGGAGAACTGCTTGTTTGTGATACTATGGAATCAATTAGAAGGCGACTTGGCAATAGAGAGTATAAGGTTGTGTTTAAGACGGATGCGCCACTGGATTATGAAAGAGATGGAGATAATTATGTGTTCCGGACATCTGATGTGAGTCAAATAGCATCGGTGCTGAAGAATATATCTGAGGATAACTGGGCACTGGTCGACTTGTCGGTGCAACAGTCTGCCCTTGAGGACATGTATGTAGAGCTCATGAATGATATAACCAGCCCCTAGGGCACACCAATAATGGGGGAATGCTAAAAGCAGTTAAAGATAATAGCATGAGCTTGAGAAATGTCTTATAATTCCACAAAGCATATGGAGCAGAGCCAGCTTAGTCGAGATTTAGATAGATTGAAACAAAGTTTGGGTGCACTTCCTGAAGCAGTAGTCAATCCTGGTTTTGTTGTTAGTGGCTTACCGGGAACAGGCAAATCTTTCTTCTGCCGTAGACTGGCTGAAAGATTATCCTTCTATGTCCTGGAGAGTGATGCTTTGCGCAAAGCATTGTTTCCTTCTCCAAATTATAGTGCTGCGGAAAGCGCTCGCCTTTTTGCAGCTTGCCATAATCTTGCTGAAGAGCTTTTAGGAAAGGGAGTGCCTCTTATCTTCGACGCTACTAACCTGTCAGAGCGCCATCGTGAGCGTCTTTATCGTGTTAGCGATAGATCGGGGGCAAGGCTTATTTTGGTACGTGTTGAGGCTCCGTCGGCGGTAGTCTATGAGCGTCTTCGGACACGAAGCGAAGGAGATGATACAGAGAGCAAGTCGGACGCTGGGTGGGGGGCTTATAGGCGGATGAAGCCAGGAGTGGAAAGAATCCAGCGCAACCATTTTGCAGTTGATACCTCTCGGGATATTACTCCGGTGATTGATAAGATAATACGAATGATTAGGCATTGAAGTTTTAACGGAGGTGTATGGTATGGCTTATGGCTACAATGGCAAGATTCTGCGAGTTGACTTGTCGCGCAAGACTATTTCGGTAGACGAACCCGAGGACAATTTCTACCGCCGCTACCTTGGCGGGAGGGGTTTCATCAGTTATTATCTCCTTCGAGAATTGAAAGCTGGAGTAGACCCGCTAAGTCCGGAGAATAAGCTGATATTTGCCTCCGGTGTGGTTACAGGAGCTCCAGCAGGTGGTTGTGGCAGAAATAGTGTTGGGGGTAAGTCTCCGCTGACGGGTGCTTATGGCGATGCTGAAGTGGGTGGTTACTGGGGTGCTGAACTGAAATGTGCTGGATATGATGCCATAATAATTGATGGTAAGGCAGAAAGCCCGGTATATCTATGGATAAAAGATGGTGAAGCAGAGATAAGGGATGCCAGTCATCTCTGGGGCAAGGCTACTGCTGAGACCCAGGAGATTATCCGGAGTGATGTAGGAGAGCAGCTGGCTCGAACGGCCATCATCGGCCAGGCTGGTGAAAACCTGGTTCGCTATGCTTGCATTCTTAATGATGTTAGTCATGCTGCCGGTCGGACGGGGATGGGAGCGGTGATGGGTTCGAAGAACCTGAAAGCTATTGCTGTTAGGGGGCATAATCGTCTGACGCTGGCTAATCCTGGCGCAGTAGCTGCTTTGGCTAAGTGGCTTAGAGATGTTGTTGGCATTGTGATGGGTGGCTTTTCTGCTCAGGGTACATCTGTGGGTCTCAAGGCTCTGAATAGGGAAGGCGGTTTGCCGACTCGTAATTTACAACAAAGTGTCTTTGAGGATGCTGATAAGATAACAGGCAGGGCAATGAAGGAGAGTATTCTGGTGGGGCGGGGGAGCTGCTATGCTTGTCCTGTCCGTTGCAAGAGAGTGGTATCAGTATCTGAGCCGTATCAGGTTGACTCTGTCTATGGTGGTCCGGAGTATGAGACTTTAGCCTCGTTTGGCTCAAATTGCGGCATTAGTGACCTGGCGGCTATAGCTAAGGCTAATGAGCTATGCAATGCTCATGGTTTGGATACTATTTCTGCTGGAGCAACTGTAGCCTTTGCTATGGAGTGCTTCGAGCGGGGTATCCTTAGTGAAAGGGATACCGGAGGGCTTAAACTCAACTTCGGTAATGCTTCGGCTATGGTACAGGTTGTGGATATGATTGCTAGACGAAAAGGCATCGGTGACATATTAGCTGAGGGGGTAGCTAGAGCAGCTAGCAGAATTGGCAAGGGTGCTGATGAGTTTGCTCTACATATCAAAGGTCAGGAAATCCCTATGCATGAGCCTCGTTACAAGCAAGGACTGGGTATTGGCTATGCTATTTCGCCAAAGGGGGCCGACCACACTATGAGTGTTCATGACAGCATGTATGCCAGTGAAGGCCCTTTATTGGAAGAAACTAAGGCTCTGGGTATACTTGAGCCTTTGGCGTTGGATGACCTCAGCCCGTCTAAAGTCAGGATGGTTGTTTATCATAGTTGCTGGCAGCATCTTCTTGACTGTCTTGTGATGTGTAACTTTATGCCCTTCACTTATCACCAGGTGGAGGAGCTAGTGTGTGGAGTTACTGGATGGAATAGCACGGTGTATGAGTTGATGAAAGTCGGCGAGCGCTGTCTGGCTATGACCCGTGCTTTCAATATTCGGGAAGGGCTGGGCAGGAAGGATGACCTTTTGCCTCAACGCTTTTTCACTCCTTTGCCTTCTGGACCGTTACAGGGAGTCGGCATTGATAAAGATAAATTCGAGCAGGCTAAGGAGACATTTTATTCCATGCTGGGGTGGGATAAAATAGATGGGATCCCTGGTTTAGGGAAACTACAAGAACTGGGAATTGAGTGGGTATTTGACTATTCAGGGGGTGAAATTGGAGATTAAAGTTGTTACTGATGATATTACCGGAATCGAAGCTGATGCCATTGTGGTCAACCTCTTTGAGGGGATAGCGCACCCGGGTGGGGCAACAGATGCTGTAGATAAAGCTTTGAGTGGAGCTATTACAAAGCTCATTGAACAAGGTGAGGTTAAAGGTAAGCTCAACCAGGTCAGCATTATCCATGGCCTGGGCAAAGTTCCGGCGCGGATTGTGGCTGTTGTTGGGTTAGGTAAACAGTCTGAGTTTACCCTGGATAAAGTCCGTGGTGTGACTGCGGAATTTTGTCGCTCATTGCGAAAGTTGAATTGCCGGCGAATAGCTACTATTGTCCATGGTGCTGGTGTTGGTGGGATTGAGTCTGAGGTAGCATCTCAAGCTATAGTTGAGGGCAGTCTCCTGGGGCTGTATACGTTTCGCAAGCATATAACCGAAGAGCCTGACTACTGTGATGTTGAGGAACTGCTCATAGTAGAGAGGGATGCAACGAAGCTGCAAGCCTTGGAGGAAGGTTGCGAGAAGGGGAAGGCGATTGCCGAAGCTACCACTCTAGCTCGGGATTTGATTAATGAGCCAGCTAATTGTATGACGCCGAGTGATATGGCAAGGATAGCCGGGGAGTTGGCGAAGACCCACGGTTTTGATTTGACTATTTTAGACCGTGACCAGATAGAGAGGGAGGGGATGGGCGCGCTTTTAGGAGTGGCTCGTGGAAGCCGCCAACCGCCGAAGTTAATAGTTCTAAGTTACAAGGGTGATAAGGCCTCATCTGAAAGTTTAGGCTTTGTTGGCAAGGGTATAACTTTTGATTCAGGAGGGATATCTATTAAGCCATCGGAAGGGATGGCTGAAATGAAGGGTGATATGGCAGGTGGAGCTGCTGTCCTGGCAGCCTTGAGTGCTATTGCTCAGCTAAAGCCCAAGGTTAATGTTACTGCTGTTGTTCCAGCTACTGAGAATTTGCCTGGGGGCAATGCCACTAAGCCGGGGGACATTTTGAAGGCTGTTAATGGCAAGACTATAGAAGTGGTAAACACTGATGCTGAAGGGCGGCTTGTTCTGGCTGACGCCCTGGGTTATGCTGTGAAACAAGGATTATCGCCGCTGGTTGATGTGGCTACATTAACCGGCGCCTGCCATGTGGCTTTGGGCGATTTCTATAGTGGTATCTTTGGCAATTCTCAGGAACTGGCAGATAAAGTTATCAAGGCTGGCGCTGAAGCCGGGGAACGTTTATGGCAAATGCCGATGCATGAAGATTATAAGGAACAGATTAAAAGCGAGGTAGCTGATGTAAAGAATAGCGGTGGTAGATATGGTGGTGCCATTACCGCTGCGCAGTTTCTGGCCGAATTTGTTGGGGATACATCATGGGTGCATATTGATATAGCTGGTACTTCTATGAGTGATAAAGACCGGGGCTATCTGGTTAAGGGGGCTACAGGAATCGGCGTACGGACCCTGGTTAATCTAGCACTGGCCTCGACTAAATAAAGAGGGGACTTGTATAATTCTACCTGCCATTCTGGGGGAACAGAGCGACCGAAGAATCTCGCTCAGGGTGATAGCTAAACGCTCTTAAGGCGAGGAGGTTTGTTATGAAATTGAAATGGTTGGGTCATTCTTGTTTTCTGATTACTTCTGACACGGGACTGAGGATAATCACTGACCCTTATACTTCCGGTGGTGACATTAGATATGCACCTGTGAATGAGACTGCTGACATCGCCGCTGTAAGCCATGGTCACTTTGACCACAACGCTGTCTCATCGGTGCCGGGCAAACCCGAGGTGGTGACGGGTAACGGTATAAAGGGCGTCAAGGGGATTCAGTTTAAGGGTGTTGCTACTTATCACGATGCGTCCCGGGGTGGGGAGCGGGGTGCCAACACCGTATTTTGCTTTTCTGTGGATGGGGTCAAGCTTTGCCATTTAGGTGACCTGGGGCACAGGCTTAGTCGGGAGCAAATTGATGAAATTGGGGCTGTGGATGTGCTGTTTATCCCGGTGGGCGGTTTTTATACAATTGATGCCAAAATTGCTGCTCAGGTATGTGATGATTTGAACCCCAGGGTTGTCGTCCCAATGCATTATAAAACGCCCAAACTGGACTTTCCTGTAGCGGGCGTTGAGGACTTTGTGAAGGGCAAGGAAAATGTAAAGAGGCTGGATTCCAGCGAGGTGGAATTTAAGCCAGGAACGCTGCCGGATACTACTGAAATTGTGGTTTTGAAGCCGGCATTGTGAAGTGGTAGCTTTCTTAGCTGAACGAAATCACTCGGCTGCCAGCTTTTCCCAGGCTGAGTGTGCAGCTTCCATCTCAGCGGCTCGCTTGCTTTTCCCTGAGCCCGTCCCCAGTATTCTATCTCCGAGCGTGACTTCAACGGTGAAGTCCTTATCATGGTCAGGGCCTGAAGCTTCCACAATGCGGTAGGCTGGGAGCTGTTTATATTTAGCCTGGGTAAGCTCCTGCAACAGAGCTTTGTAGTTTTGGCCAATGCCTCCAGTCTTTATTTGCTCAAGCTGGCTGTGTAGTTTACGCAGAACGAAATCCCTGGTGGCAGTTAGACCTTGGTCGAGGAATATAGCTCCGATTAAGGCTTCAAAGGTATCGGCAAGATTGCTTTGCCTGTGTCGTCCGCCTGTTAATTCCTCTCCCTTTGCGAGATAGAGGTAATCGCCGAGGTTGAGCTCTGAGGCTATCTGAGCTAAAGTCTCCTCACGGATTAACGAAACACGTATTTCTGTCAGCTCACCTTCAGCCAGATGGTGAAACTCGTGATACAGCTTTTCAGTGACTATGAAGCTTAGCAAAGCATCGCCGAGAAACTCGAGTCGCTCATTGTTGGGAAGAGGGGAATCCGGGTTTTCATTGACATAAGATGAATGAATAAAAGCCTGTTCGAGTAAAGATGTATCCTTGAAGGCGATTCCTATAGTCTGTTGCAAATCTTGCCAATTAACCAAAGTTGATTAACCTCTAAGTTCAGCTATAAAAGTTTCAATGCTTCAACAACATCGTTAAGACTGTTAAAGGATTTGCATTTGAGGTTATGCTCCTTGCAGTAGGTTAGAAGTTCACCTGTGGCGAAAATTTGATGAGCATACCTCGCTGGCCTGATGTCGGAATCGCCATCCCCAATATATATCACCCTGTAGCCTTCCTTGAGAAACGACTTAATGCAGGCTTCTTTCAAGCCATCGTCTAATTGCTTGCCGTCCGTCCCGATATATTGAACTTTCAACCCATCGGCACAGAACTGAGTTTGTGCAGCATGTACTTCAAGCTTTTCCAGGCCAAGTTCTCTCAGCACTTCCTTTATATAAAATTCAAGTCCATTGCTCACAATTACCAGTCTGAAGCCTTTCCTGGAGCAATAGGTTACTAACTCGTGGAACCCGGCTCTTATCTTGAACTTATCTTTAGTAGCTTCAAGCAAAGTAAGCCTGTCGGCTTTAACCATAGCAAAAGCCTGGGTACTGAAATGGCCTACAGATATCTTGTGCTCTCTGTAATCCTGTAATAAATGCCGCCAGTCTCCCTGGGCAAAGCCATCTAGCAGCATAAAGCTAATATCCTCTTCGGTAATAGTGCCATCGAAATCGCATTGAACTAAAGTTTTCATCGTCAAAGCTTAATAATAAGGTGAAACAACCTCCTCCTTTCCAGGTCTGCCTGTCCGGGCGTTGCTATGATTATACAGCTAACCAAGGTGAGATGGAATATCGCCAGACTATCCCTAACCCGTGAGCGCAAATTTCTATTCGTCATTGTGAGTCCTCCCCTTTTGTCTTTGCGAGGCACGGGAGTGCCGCGGCAATCTCGGTGGGGCTTTGGTGAATCTCCCGTGCGAGTCACCCCCCAACCGGTGACCTTAAAAGCAATGTAGTGCAGGGCTTTAGCCCTGCCCGTCTGCCACCCCAGGCAGCCTTAAAAGGCTGCGCTACACTGGTTGGATTAGTAACGCCCTTTCATCTCCTTTTGAAGTGTCCACCATCTATCTGGACCAGTCTATATGCGGGTTTGGATTTAAAAATAAACATGTAGTGCGAGGCAATGTAGTGCAGGGCTTTAGCCCTGCCCGTCTGCCACCCCGGGCGGCCTTAAAAGACCGCACTACATTCGTTAGATTAACAGCGTCCTTTCATCTCTTATCAATGTCACTCATCTATCTGAACCAGTTCATATCGCCAGACTTTGCCTGCAGGTTAATGAAGCAGGCCAAACAAGCTGCTAAGCAAGATAAGGTTGCCGTAGATACAGCCCCATGCTATAATCCTGGTGGGTTGGGGATTCGTCTAGCGGTAGGACGGCGGACTCTGGATCCGTAAGGCCAGGTTCGAATCCTGGATCCCCAGCCAAATGTTTGTGGCGCATTCGTCTAGGGGTTTAGGACACCTCCCTCTCAAGGAGGAGATCACCGGTTCGAATCCGGTATGCGCTACCAACTGCTTGCAAAAGTTTGCAAATAGTAGCTAATTTTTGTACAAATTTTACC
>Ga0307378_10010774_pt1 | contig 11843 bp, 6 predicted proteins | sample UN1MG_FD_202238 | JGI IMG/M metagenome (GOLD analysis project Ga0307378, IMG submission 202238) | Soil microbial communities from Risofladan, Vaasa, Finland - UN-1 | ecosystem: Environmental > Terrestrial > Soil > Coastal area > Acid sulfate soil | place: Finland: Risofladan, Vaasa | collected...
AGCGCCAGGGCGTGTTGGAGCCGAACTGGGACGACGTCCCCTGGAAGGACACGGTGTTCGACCTCGTGGTGGCGCCCGTGGACGGCGCCGCTCAGTCACTCGGCTACCCGATCGTCCTCGCGGGCCGGCTGGACGGTTCGATCTATCAGGTCCCGCCGGCGATCGACATAGACGAACTCGGGGATTCGACGATGACGGTGGAGTTCAAGCAGATGAACCCGTTCACACAGGACGGTGTACAGGCCGACCTGGGGTTGCTGGTGATCTACGCGTCCCCGCTCAACGGGAAGACGGCGCGCGTATCGATCTACCGGGACCACGAGGATGTCCCGCACACGGTGGCGATCATCGACCTAACGCCCGCGCCCGGCAAGACGCGCATCGAAAAGACCATTCGGGTCAACAAGACGGCCGACTTCCACAAGTTCAAGATCGAGCAGACCGGCACCAGCCGCTGGTCGATCGACGCCCTGATGCCGTACTTCCAGCCGGCCGGAGAGATGCAGCGGGTGTCGACGTGAGTGGCAAGTACTCGGCGATCGACTTCGGGTTCGATGGCCTCACGCAGGCCGCGCGCGACCTCGGGCTGGTCCCGATCTTCGAGCGCATCCGGGTGGCGCTGCGCTCGACTCGCGACTCACTCGACGAGGTCGAGGGCACGATGAAGGTCATCCGGTACAACGTCCCGCCCGTGGGCGCGCCCGCGCCGGTGGTGCTGCCGCTGGCCGGTGCGAAGTATCACGGACAGGTGCTCGTGCTCGACAAGGCCGGCGTCGCGCTTGATACGGTCCACATCTGCCTGCAGACTGCAGTCCCGGGGGTGTACGCTTGGAAGCAGTTCACGGTGTTCTGATGGAGGCAACCCATGGCGAAGTCGAAGGACAAGAGCGGGATGCCCTACTGATTCCCCGCGCCCGGGACGGCCGGGTTGACGCGGTGGCGGCCTACATGGTCGCGAACGGCGCCGCCCCGGCTGGCCTCGGTGCGAACCCGTCGCTCCTCCGGCTCACGCACCGGTTCACTCCCGGGCTCTACACGCGCGAGTGTTTCATTCCCGCGGGCACGCTCGTGGTGACGAAGATCCACAAGACCGAGCACCCGTTTGCGATCCTGCAGGGACACCTGTCGGTGTATAGCGAGGAGGGTGGGGCGGGGTACCTCGAAGGCCCGTACCTCGGGGTCACGCAGCCGGGCACGCAGCGCGTGATCTTCGCCCACACCGACTCGGTCTGGGTTACGTTTCACCCGACACTGAAGACCGACCCGGCGGAGATCGAGGCGGACATCATCGAGCCGTACGTTTCACTGACGGAGCTGGCCCCGGTGCCGGCGCTGAAGATCGAGGAGCGGGCATGACCTTTGGATGGACGGCGCTGGGGCTCTCGGTGGTTGGCATCGGCGCGAAGATCGCCGGCCACAACACGAAGGGGACGTGGGGGCACGTCTTCAACAACATCGGCAACGTCGCCTCCATCGGCGGCGCGGCGGCCGGCGGGGCCGGGCTGCTCGGGCTCGGCGGTGCGGCGGCCGGCGGGGGCGGGCTGCTCGGTGGTGCCAGCAGCGCCGGCAGCGGGGCCCCGGGCGCGCTCGGGTTCGCGTCGCAGCCGGCGAGCACGCTCGCGACCGCGGCACCGACCTGGGTCGAGACGCTCGCGGCGAGCCCGGTCGGTCAGGCGTGGACGAGCACCGGCGGGCTGCTCGGGATGGGTAAGGCGGTGGCTGGACCACTTCTGGGGTCTCAGGGCCTGGGCGGCATCCTCGGTGGCATCGGCCAGAACCCCCCGCCGGCGGGAGTCCCGGCGAGCACGAGCCCGTCGGCCTGGCCGGCGTCGGCCGGCGGGTCTGGCGTGTACGGCCCGTACCAGGATCCCACGGCCGGGGGGCTCAGGCCGTACGGGGACGTCGCCGGGGGTGCCACGGAGATTGAGCAGACGCAGGCCTTGGAGAACCTGCCGAGCGACTCGTCACGCTACCCCGACCAGCGGGGCGCCATGAACGCGGAGATCGACATCGCGCACCAGGAACAGGTGCTCGCGGCGCAGGCGGACGCGAAGGCGGCGGCCGACAAGGCGGAATACTACGGCGACCTCCAGAAGTTCATCGGGAAAGCGTTGAAGGGGTACAGCGATACCGACAAGCAGCAGCAGTACAACGACTTCCAGGCCGACCTGGCGAACCAGACGGTAACCAAGCAGCCCACGGGCTTCGGGCCGTATAACTTTCCGCTGGAGAACCTGGGGTCGCTCGCGAAGCTCGCCGGCCAGGGTGGCGGCGGAGCCGGGGCGTACGCCGGGCAGAGGTTGTTCTAATGGGAAACAGCGTAACCAAGGACATCAAGAAGACGAGCCAGCAGAACGCGGCGGAATCGGAGCACCTCCGCCAGGCGCTCCTCGGGTACATGCAGACCGGGCGGATGGTCGGCGGCCCCGGCGGGATGACGCTCCAGCAAATGGGCTTCACGGGCGACGTCGTCGCTCCGCCCGGCCAGATGCTCTCGCAGGCCTTCCAGCAGGCGCAGGACTTCGGCGCGGCGCCGGATACGGCTGCCCGCACGGCGGCGATCAACCAGATGCTGTCGGGTTCGTACGGCGACCCGGCGCTGCGTGAACGATTCCTGCAGCAGACGGTCACCGACCCGGCGCAGCAGTTCTACGACCAGACTGTGGCCCCCTCGATCGCCGCCCGGTACGGGCGCGGGGGCAACCTCGGGGCGGCGCAGTGGGCGACCGCTCAGGCCGGCGGCCAGCTCGCCGGGAACCTGGCCGGCCAGCGCGCCGGGATCCTGCGGGGCGATGAACTCCTCGGGGCGCAGCGCCAGCAGGCCGCGATCCCCCTGTCGTACCAGAACCAGATCGCGCCCATGAGCCTGCTGTCGCAGTACGGGAACATGTCGCGCGACATCGTCGGCCAGCAGAACCAGCAGCGCCTCCAGGAGGCCTACATGTCGCAGCCCTTCGGCGACCCGCGCTGGGGGATGATGGGGATGATGGGCCAGGGGTCGGTCACGACGCCCGGCCAGATCGGCTCTCCGAACGCGAGCGGCTCTTTGGGAGGTGCCGGCGCGGGCCTGCTCGGTAGCCTGCTCACGGGCCCGTCGGTGGGTGGTGGCGTAGTCGGCTCGATCTTGAACCCGGTCGGGACCATACTGGGGAGTATCTTTGGCTAACTGGGCGAACATCATGGGCGGGGCGGCTCAGGGGCTGGATCAACTGAAGGTCGAGCAGCAGCAGGAGGCGGCCACGCGCGCGGGCGCGCAGATGTTCGCGCAGCTCGGGAGCCAGGAGGCGATCGGGTACGCCCAGCTCATGCAGTCCGACCCGGACACGGCCGCCATGATGGCGAAGCAGTTCGGCGGCATGAGCGGGCTGTACCAGTCGATGCGCCAGAACGTGCAGTACAGCGCCGCCCTTGGCGCTCAGGGGGCCTCGAACCGGGCGGCCGGGCGAGCACTCGGGCCGCAGTACGAAGACGCAGCAGCGGCCGGCGTGGACCCGATGAAGCTCGCCCGGGCGAAGCAGGCGGCGGCCGCGGCCGACGTCGCGCCGGCGTCCGAGTACGCGAAGATTATGAAGGACTTCGAGATCGAGCGGGGGCAGTTCACCGGGGACTCGGAGCGCGCGTTCGTGGAGTCGGTGCAGGGCGGAGATCCCGACACCGGGCTGCTGCAGATGACGCCCGAGTGGCGCTCGAAGATGATGGGCGCCGGCCGGCGCGCCGGCACGGATGCCAAGCCGGGCGCGGTGAGGGGCAAGGTCGCCGTGCAGGATGGCGTAGACGAGGGCGGGAATCCGGTCTGGGAATACCAGGACGTAAAGGGCGCGCCGCCGAGCAGTGCGAGCGAGCAGGAATACGCGACGAAGCAGGCGCTAGCGGCGAAGCTGGAGCAGCACCCGGAGTACATGGACCAGGACAGCCCGGCGTTCGACACGGGGGCCGCGCGGCTCTTCCGGGTGGCCTACTTCCGGGCGTTCGGGATCAAGTCGCAGCGCGACCAGTCTGCGATCTATCGGGAGTACACGGGCCTGAGCAAGGGCGATCAGCCGGCCGGCTCGGCCCCCTAAGCCATGGCGGGCCTGACCGACGAGGACCTCTACGGGGGGAACCCGTTCGTGGACTCGCTCCGCTCGGCCGGCCTGACGGACGACGAGATCCTCGGGCTTCACTCGTACATCACGCCCGAGCAGTGGGGCCGGCAGGCTGACGTGAGGGCGGGCCGCGAGCGCGGGGCGCGGATCAGCGGTGGCGCCAACCGGGCCGCGATGGCCGACCTGATCGGCGGGTACGAGCGCACGCTCGCGGGCGCGCGGGCGGGCCTGCTGGATGGGCTCATGGGCGGCGGCGACTTCAATCCCGCGGGCCCGCCGCCGGACAGGCCCGAGCCCTTCGCCGAGGAACGCGCACGCATGCGGGAGTCGTATGCCGAGAACGCGCGCCTGCAGCAGTCTGGTCTGGCGCGCGAGCAGGAGTCGCTGCAGATCCAGGAGCAGGGCGACGTGGGCGCGTGGGGGCAGGTCAAGATTCGGGCCGCGCAGGCGGCGCCGCTGCTGGGCGACCTCGTAGCTGGCGGGATCGTTGGCTTGTCGCGTGGCGGCCTGCCGGGTGCCATCGTCGGCGGCGCGGTTGGCGGTGCCCTGGGTCTGGGGATGATGAACGCGGTGGACCCCAACACCGGTGAGCTGGACCTGGAGCAGGCGAAGGGGCCAGCCCTGCTCGGTGCCGGGATCGGCGCCGCCATCCCGGCCACCCTCGCCGCCGTGGAGTTTGGCGGACCGATGGCGATGATGGCGGCGAGCGGGTCCGCGTACACGGGGCTAAAGCGGTACGAGCTGGGCCAGGAACGCCAGCGGGAGATCGAGACTGGCTTGCCCCCACGGTTGGGCGCGGTCGAGGGCGACGCCGCCCTGGCGGCGATGCTGCCGGTTCTGCCGTTCGCCTCCCAGGTGTTCAAGGCCGGCCTGGGGAGGGCCCAGCGGGGGGTCGCGCGGCGCGTGCTCCCGATGATGATGCGTGTGTCCTCGCCCGAGGAGTTCCGCGCCGACCTGATCAAGCGCGTGGGCGAGGGTGACGTGAAGGCCGCGGAGCAGCTCCGGGTCACCGAACTCGACGAAAAGCTGGCCGAGTTCGAAGGCCCCGCCAGCGAGAAGCCCTCCGCCGTGGGTCGCCTGCTCGGCGACGAGACCGGCGCCGCACGCATCGGCAGGGCCCGATCGAAGCCGCGCGACCCGCTCGACGACAACGCCAACAAGGCGTACGACCCCGGGAAGTCTCTCGCGTGGCGCCGCTGGACCACGCGCACGCTCTCCAACTGGGCGATCGCGAACTCCGACCAGCGGCACTGGTACAAGGTCGGCCGGGTGTCGATCGACGCCCGCTTCGGCGACACCGAGACGCGCCTCTTCGACAACCGGACGATGAACGACGCCGAGCTGATGCGGTCGTTCATCCCGGTGACCAGCCCGCAGCGCGACCCGCACGTCAACGTCGGCCTGGCGATGGACGCGCTCATCGCCACGAAGCAGGGCAAGAAGATCGTCCCGAACCTGTCGAAGGAACAGCTCGCCAACGGCGACACGATCGCCGGCCTCTACGGGGATGACGCCGTCACGATCAAGGGCGCCACGCGCACGGTGGCGCGCATGCTCCGCGAGGTGCAGGACGGCCACCTCGTGTCGTCGTGGGACGAGTCCTACCTGCGCGGCACCCGTAAGGCGAAGCTCGCGGCCCGCAAGGAGGGCGAGTCCGAGTACGAGTGGGCCATTCGTACGAAGTCCCGCCCGAAGGTGATCAGCTTCCACCACAACCTGACGAGCGCGGGCGACTTCGTGACCGCCGACCTGTGGATGGCGCGCATGCTGCTGGGCGACGAAAAGCCCGGCAGTGGGTCCGCCTACCGGGAGGTGGTCGACCGCGTGCGGAAGGTCGCCGTGATGACCGGCATGTCCCCCGAGGAGGTGCAGGCGGCGCTCTGGTATCAGATGCGGCGGACCTACGGGAAGCGCGCCGAGACGGACATGGTGTTCCTGAAGAAGTCGATCGACACCGGGCGCCCCTCGCAGTCGACCAACTCGATGCTCCAGGACTACCGGGCCTTCCTGGAGAAGGACGTCGGGAAGAAGTCCAAGGGGCTGGACGAGAACGGGGACGAGATCGTGGTCGAGGGGCTCGCCACCAAGCGCCGACACCTTGCGGTGTTGCTCGACTACGAGCGATCGGGCAAGTGGACGCCGGAGGTGAAGCAGGCCGCGGCCAGCCTGATGGGCCAGGTCGACCGGCTGCGGTCGCGCTACATGAGCAACCAGAACTACGAGAACGCGTTCGAGAAGCCCGGGCCGGCCCAGAAGTACGACCGCTACCGGCAGCTCGTCAGAGACGAGACCGGGTCGGCGACCATCGGCCGCGGCAGGGCAGAGCCGATCCCCGGCAAGACCGAGCCGAACGCGGAGGACCTGCGGCTCGCTGCGTCTGAGACGGCCGGCGGCGACGTCTGGGACTGGAAGACGGAGACCTGGCGGAAGCCGTCGGAGACCTTCGGCCCCGGGCTGCTGCGGGCGCGCCAGCGGTACGCCGTCGAGCAGGCGAAGCTTGAGCGCGACAAGCTCTCGCCGTCGGAGCGCGAGGCTGTGCGCGCGTCCGATCGGAAGTTCGAGGCGCTCCAGGTGAAGCGCGACCAGCAGGCCGCCGCGCGCGCCCAGGGTGCAGCCACGCGCCGCGCACAGGCCGAGGTGGAGCGCCGGGCGGTCGAGGACGCCGACCGTCGCGCCCGCGTCGAGCGGGAGATGGCCGAGGGCAAGGCTACGCAGGCGGAGATGGCCGCCGGAGAACGGCCGGGAAGCGAGGCCTCTCCCGCGCCCGAGCCCGACTACAGCTACACGTTCGCGGCCGAGGTCGCGATCTCGCCGAAGGTCACCGCGCACGGCGGCCTGTCGGCGGAGATCGACAAGGGCTACCGGAAGCTCGCGAGCAACCCCGCCCTACACGGAAAAGTGACGGACCTCTACTTCACGGACAGCGTCGCTCGCACCCACGACATCCTCGGCCTGCCCGAGGGGCTCGTGACGTTCGCGCCGTCGTCGCGCAACGGGTGGCGCGGCGGGATCACCGACCCGGGGAGTTCGTTCACCGTTCACTCGGACGACATGGGGGTCGTCCGCGACGTGGTCGACGTCCTGCAGGTGCTGCACCAGCAGGAAGAGATGGCGATCTTCCGGCGCAACCCGCAGGGCCAGTCAGCAGGCGTCCACCTCTACCACGACAAGCTCGCCGACCCCGAGCTACGCAGAGATGTGTACAACGCGATCGCTGACGAGCTGAAGAAGAACGGTCACCCCGACCTGCCCGCCGGCTGGTCGCAGACGCGCGGCGGGGAGAACGGTCAGACCCCCGGGCTCACGACCGTCTTCATGGATCACGACGAGGCGCGGACGTTCTTGGACGCGATGTCGACCGAAAGAGCGAAGGTTGACTTCGCGACGGCGGTCGATAAGGTGGAACAAGAGTTCGACCTGCCCGGCCTCATGGCGGACGTCGACAACTTCGATGGGGAGATGCGCTATGACGACGAACCGGGAATCCCGACGGGTAGAACTGACACCGGAACAGTGGGCGGCCGCTCTGCGGCGGGTCGGCTGGTTCAAAAACACGGGCCCGGCATCACCGAACTACTCGATCGGCATCATCGAGAAGCGTTATCCCTCCGGAAAGACCTCCTCGGGCCGGCGCAAGCAGAGCACTTCCGGCAAAGGTTCACGCCCCCGCCCAACCTGACGAGCTTCGACGCGCAGGTCCGCGCGGTCGCCGGCAAGCTGGAGATCCAGCCCGCGGTCCGCGTCGACCGGGTCAAGCACGGTCGCGTCGTCGGCCCCGGTGAGCCGCCCTTCCTGACGATCACGAACGACCCGCGCGCCTGGCACGGCGACATCTCGCAAGCGCACGGCATCAATTACGGCCTCCTCTACGGGGGCGTCAACGAGAAGATCGAGATCGCCGAGAGCCTGGGGGGCTCGGGTGAGATCTACACGCGGAACTTCGTCGAGAAGGCGACGGACAAGCTCTACACGACTGAAGCGGCCTGGGACCGGGTCAAGGAGGACTACGGGTCCGATCACTTCGACAGCTCGCTCACCGACTGGGGCGACAAAGACCTCAACAGCGGGCAGTTTCAGCAGCTCCTCGAAGACGCCATGCGGGTCGCCATCCGCGTGCCCGAGCGCGACTGGACGGAGGCGGTCGGCGAGGCGTACCGGGGCGCCGGCAAGGATCCGCGCTCGATGCCGCGGCGCAACGACTTCCCCGAGCCGGTCGACGAGCGCGTCGCGCGGCGCGACATGATGATTCGCGAGGCCGCCGACAAGATCCAGGCGGATCGCGAGCGGCTCGCGGCCCGGCGCATCGCGAGCGAATTCCCGGGCACGCATGAGGACTACGCCGTGGCGCGCTCGCTCGGGCTGAGCGAGCACGAGATCGACAGCCTCGTGCGGCACTCCGCCGGCCATAAGACTGCGCGCAACCGCATGACCCGGGCCGCCGACGAGATGGGGATCAAGCTCCCGCACGCGCTCCAGCGGCTGCTCGACGCCGGCCGCGCTACACCGGAAGTCCACCCGTCCTGGGGTCTCTCGCCCGAGGAGATCCGCAAGATCAGAGACGAGACCGGGTCGGCGACCATCGGGCGCGCCCCGGGTGAGGGCAAGGGGAGCGTGCCCTACATCCCGCCCCACCTCGCGCGCTTTCACGGCGACCCGCTCAACGCCCCGTACATCGACCAGGCCCTGGCGTCCCGGGTGCAAGAAGAGCTGGTCGCCGGGCGCACGCCCGAGGACATCTTCGCCGACCACATCCGCCTGTCGAAGGTTGGCGTCGACCCGCAGCAGTCGGTCGACGAGATCCACGCGATCACGCGCGTGATCGCCGACCTCGCAGCCCCGGAGACGCGCGCCGCCCGCCGCGGCACGGTGACCTGGGAGCAGACGGCGAACGAGTCGTCGCAGTACCTCGGCCTGCATACACGACGCAGTGTAGAGAAGTGGAAGATCCGCGAGGCCGGAGCGTCCGCGCACAACGCCGCCGAGCTGGAAGCGATGGGGCGGGTGATGGACGGCTACAACACCGAGGTGCTCAAGCTGGCGCAGGGTCTGCGTACGCAGTACGACCCGCTAAAGTACCGGCAGCTCGTCGACACGCTGCACGAGGCGCGCGCCCTCTCGGCTTCCTTCCAGGGGGCGCAGGCGGAAGCCGGCCGGATGCTGAACATCTTGAGGAAGGTGCGCGACCCCTACACCGTGGCGCGTCACCTCGACACCGCGCTCGGCGAGATGGAACTCGGGCGGTCGCCGGATGCCGTGCTGGAGATCCTCGACCAGGCCGGGCGCGCGCAGGTGCAGGGCGAGCGTGCCAAGGCCGCGCGCATTATCAAGGCGCTGCCTGATGCCACGACCTGGGACAAGATCATCGAACTCGCGCAGGCCACGGCCATTGGGTACAACCCGCTGACCTACACCGCGAACATCCTCGGGAACACGGGAATGCAGGCGTGGGACGTCGGGCAGAAGCTGCTCGCCGGCCTGTACGCCGACGCGCGCGAGACCGTCACCACCGGCGGGCCGCGCCGCCTGACGCTCCGCCGCGCGCGGCTCGCGCAGGCCGAGTACGCCAAGGCCGACAAAATCCAGGCCGAGATCGACGCGGTCAACCAGGATCTGTCGGTGCTCGCGACCCACCGAGACCAGCTCGGCGTGGGCCGCGAGAGCCCGATCGAACTGCGCGCCCGCCGGCAGGCCCTCATGCGCGACAAGCAGACCGCGCTCGAAGCCGGCAAGGCGCTGCAGGAGCTGGCGATGCGCCCGTACCCCGAGGAGTCGATCGACCTCGTGCGCGGGATGATCGAGGGGTTCGTCGAGGCCGCCCACGCGGTGGGCGAGGGTGCGGTCCGCCTGGAGCAGCGGCGCCGCGGTCGCCGGCGCGCGGGCCCGATGACGGTCGACGAGACGATCCGGCAGGAGGTTCGCGACAAGCTCGCGGGCCAGCACTCCGGGATCAAGGGCGACCAGAGGAAGAGCACGTTCACCGGCCCGACCCGATACCTCACGCAGGCGTCGTTCTGGCCGCTCACGCTCATGGACACCTTCCAGAGCCGGATGAACGATGCCGCCGCGATGCGTTCGCACGCCCGCCGGATCGCGCGCAGCGAGGGGCTCACGGGGCACGAGAAGATCGGGCTGCGGGTCGAGCGCCTGGTCGACGACGCCCGGTGGTCGCGCCTGGAGGGCGACCCTAACGAACTCGCGCTGCGCGCGGAGAATTACGCCGCGGTGCAGACGCTGCAGAACAAGCTCGGCCCGCAGGCGGGCGCGATGGTGCGGTTCGTGCGGAACATCCCGCAGCCCCTCGGCCTGATCTCGCGGCTCGTCTGGTTGTTCCAGAAGACCCTCGTGAACGCGACCGCCTGGTCGCTCAAGCGCAACCCGGCCTTCTCGTGGATGTACCCGTCGACGCGCAACGCGCTCACGGGGAGGCTCGGGCGCGAGGCGCACAACGAGATGGTCGGGCAGATGCTGATGGGCTCGGCCGTAATGGGCGGGCTCTTGTACCTGCACAACCAGGGCAAGATCACGGGTTCGTTCAACCGTCGGAACCAGCCCGGCTACGCCGACGCGCGCGAGGCGCAGGGCGAGCAGGAGTATTCGTTCGTGACTCCCAGCGGGGCTCACATTCCGATGCGCGGGATGGAGCCGCTCTCGACCGTGCTCACGCTCACGCTCGACGTCGAGGACGCCATCCGCAAGGGCGCGCTCGACGAGCGGGACGCCACGCAGGTCATCACGGCGCTCGTGCTGTCGATCGGCAACACCGTTCAGAACCAGAGCTTCGCCTCGCAGATCGCGAGGACCGTGCTCGCGGTGTCGGACGGAGACCGCTACGGCAAGGGGATGGCGGAGGGGTTCGCCACCGTCTTCATCCCGACGGTGGGCGGGTACATCGACCGCCTCCAGGACCCGTACCTGCGCCGCGCGACGACGCTGCTGGAGCGCGCGAAGCTGCGCGCCGGACTGTCCGGCCCGGTGCCCGAGAAGCCCGAGGACTTCTTCAAGGGGCGCGACACGCAGGAGCAGTTCGTCCTCGGGATGGCGCTCGACGCCGTGCCGCCGAGGCAGGACATGTGGGGCGATCCGATCTACAAGCCCGGCGGGCTGCTCCTCCGCAACCAGACGACCCGCCGGGTCCCGGACCCGGTCGCCGGGGAGATCGCGCGGCTCGCGGAGTCGAGGGAGTTCTCCGGGCTCACCCAGCCGAAACGCAAGCTGCGAGACCTCCAGAAGGAGATCCCCGGGTGGGAGTTCGCGCTCATGTTCTGGCGCGCCCGGCAGCGCGCCAAGCAGGACCTGACGCGGCAGATCGTCGGGCCGGACGGCGAGCTGCGGTCTGCCTGGAAGCATACACCGGACAGTGACAAGGCGAACACGATCCGGGGCGTCGCGAAGGACTACTGGGACCTGGAGTTCGAGAGCTGGCTCGAAACCGCACGCCGCAATGGAGTGCTCACCGAGGACGAGTACAACACGGTCCTGTATGGTCGCGAGGCAGCAGGATCCATGCGCCCGCGATGATGGACGTGAAGGACCGACTTATGAGCGAGCGACTTCTGGCGATCGTCGCGTCGTTTTTCCTCGCGGGGTTGACCGGCGTCACCGGCTGGGCGTGGGCGACGAGTCAGCGCGTGACCATCGTCGAAGAGCGCGTGGCCGGTCACACGCTCCAATTCTCAGACTTCATGGCGGGTCGGGCGCTCCCGATGAGTGGCGAGGCGCGCATTCGCCTCGACGCTCTGTCGCAGCAGATCGCAGAGG